>Ga0209931_1001642_pt1 | contig 12047 bp, 8 predicted proteins | sample SalPonR1_B_D1_MG_FD_185697 | JGI IMG/M metagenome (GOLD analysis project Ga0209931, IMG submission 185697) | Salt pond soil microbial communities from South San Francisco under conditions of wetland restoration - Salt Pond MetaG R1_B_D1_MG... ...
ATATTTCATCAACTTTATAGACGAAAAATTTTTTTTAGGCAAAAAAACGGTTTTATTTAGACATAATATATTGATTATTAAATAAGTAATTAATTTAAAATATATTTATTAAACGCCTAAGTCAATACATTAATTAAGCTATTTCATAAATTCACTTTATGTCATTTAAGTCTTTAGGACTAGCCGATTCCCTTGTTAAGGCAGTCAGCAAACAGGGTTATGATTCCCCAACTCCCATACAAACCAAAGCCATTCCTTTAATTCTAAAAGGAAAAGATGTTTTAGCCTCTGCCCAAACCGGAACCGGTAAAACTGCAGGATTTACATTACCCGTACTTCAACTGCTCTCTCAGTCAACCCCCAAGAAAAAAAGGCAAGTTCGCGCTTTGGTAATCACACCAACTCGTGAATTGGCTGCCCAGGTTCAACAGAATGTAAAAGACTACGGACAGTTTGAAAACCTCAGATCGACTGTTATTTTTGGTGGTGTAAGTCAAAAACCACAGGTCTCTACTTTAAGAAAAGGTGTGGATATTTTAATTGCCACTCCCGGAAGACTTATTGATTTGAATAATCAGGGTGTATTATCACTTAAAAGTGTTGAAATCCTTATCCTTGATGAAGCCGACCGTATGCTGGATATGGGCTTTTTGAGAGACATCAAAAAAATTATGGCACTTATTCCGAAGCATCGCCAAACACTTTTGTTTTCAGCGACCTTTTCTAAAGATATTCGGAATCTGTCTAAAGCCTTATTAAAACACCCGGTCTCCGTAGAATCCACGCCAGAAAACACCACAGTAGATGCTATTGAGCAGCAGGTATATCGCGTAGCCAAAACCAAGAAGACAGAATTGCTTATCAAACTGATAAAAGACGATAACTGGGAACAGGTTTTAGTTTTCACTCGTACGAAACACGGCGCTAACAAGCTGGTAAAAAAACTGGAGGCGGCTAAAATTAGTGCTGCACCTATTCACGGAAACAAAAGCCAAACGGCACGAACGAAAGCTCTGGCAGGTTTTAAAAGTAGACAGGTAAAAGTTCTTGTAGCTACTGATATCGCTTCAAGAGGTTTGGATATTCCTCTATTGCCACACGTGGTTAATTTTGAAATACCAAACGTGTCTGAAGATTACGTGCATAGGATTGGCAGAACAGGGAGAGCCGGCGCCAGTGGACTGGCGGTATCTTTAGTCAGTGCAGATGAAACGGTTTTTCTAAAAGACATTGAAAAATTGATCGGTTTTAAAATCAATAAGGACGTCATTGAAGGTTTTGAACCCGACCCTAAAGCTTCAACAAAGCCTTTCAATCCACAGAAAAGAAGGCAAAATAAAAGGCGGTTTTCAAAAGGGAGACGCTAGAGACTTCTTAATATAGACCTTTCAAGTTATTTCCGCTCCACATAAGACATGGACAGCTTCATAAAAGACAACTAGAATTACTTTGTCTAAGACTTATAATAATCTATCAAACGTTGAGTAGAAGCGTCATGCAGTGAATTGTGATTACTTTGAAAATCTTTTAATACAGCTTTTGCCAGTTGTTTACCGAGCTCTACGCCCCATTGATCATAACTAAATATGTTCCAGATAACACCCTGTACAAATATTTTATGTTCGTACATGGCCACTAACATTCCGAGACTTTCAGGTGTAAGTTTATCGAATAAAAGTGTATTTGTCGGTCTGTTGCCTTCAAAGACTTTAAAAGGCGTTAGCTTTTCAATATCTGCATCACTTTTACCGACACCTTTCAATTCTGCTCTAACTGTTTCTTCGTTTTTTCCATTCATCAAGGCTTCAGTTTGAGCAAAAAAGTTGGCCATCAAAATGTCGTGGTGATTTTGATAGTCGTTCAATGGTGTTTTAAAGCCAATAAAATCAGCAGGAATGAGTTTTGTTCCCTGATGCATCAGTTGAAAGAAGGCGTGTTGAGAATTTGTACCCGGTTCGCCCCAGACGATGCTGCCTGTCTGGTAATTGATTTTTTTACCATTTCTATCAACACCCTTGCCGTTACTTTCCATGCATGCTTGCTGCAGATAAGGTGCCAATTTTTGAAGATATTGCGTATAAGGAATTATAGTTTCACTTTCAGCCTGGTAAAAATTATTATACCAAATGCCAATTAAACCAAGTATAACTGGTATATTATTGGAAAAGTCTTCATTTCTAAAATGATCGTCCATTTTTTGGGCACCGAGAAGAAGCTGTTCAAAATTGTCGTAACCCACACTACAGGCAATAGACAATCCCACTGAACTCCATAATGAAAAACGCCCACCGACCCAATCCCACATGGGGAAAATATTATCTTGAGTTATGCCAAAATCTTTGGCGGCTTCAACATTGGCTGAAACGGCTACAAAGTGCTTACCGATTTCAGTCTGTGTCGTATGCTCTAAAAACCAATCTCTTACGGTGTTAGCATTGGTTAATGTTTCCTGTGTGGTAAAGGATTTGGAAACTACAATACACAAGGTTGACTCCGGATTAAGAGTTTTTAGAGTTTCAGCCACATGGTCGCCGTCAACATTAGAAATAAAGTGAGTAGTGAGGTTGTTATGATAGTAACTTAAGGATTCTACAATCATTTGTGGCCCAAGATCTGAACCGCCAATACCGATATTCACTACATCTGTTATGGCTTTACCCGAATAGCCTATCCAATTGCCTTGTTCAAGATTCTCTACAAAGGTTTTCATTTTAGCCTTGGTCTGCTCTATGGCGTCTTTGAGGTTTTCACCATCTATTTCCAAATCTTCTTTAGAGCGTAATGCGGTATGTAAGACTGCTCTGTTTTCTGTTTCGTTGATAATTTCACCGGAAAACTGCGCTTCTATGGCTGCTTTTAAATCGCATTCTTCGGCCAATTGAACTAAAGTGTCTAAAGCTTCCTGAGATAACCTATTTTTTGAAAAATCAAATAACAGGTCTTCAAATTGAATGTTGAAATTCTCAACACGATTTTTATCAGCTTTAAAAAAGTCGAGTATATGATTATCCTGTTCAGCTTCAAAAATCGTATTAAGTTTTTGCCAGGCTTTGGTAGTTTGAGGATTGGTATTGGGTAGAGACATGTAAATTAAGCTTCTTTAAGTTGTGGAATAACGTTTTTTTGGTAATGATTAATCAGACCGTCAATAGGTCGTCTTATGATATTACCAATATTCAAGTGGTAACGCTTGGCCACATCGCGGATAATATCTTCAGAGAAAAAGGCAATAGACCCAATAAAATGAATTGGTACATTTTGTGCATTTTTATAACACATCACGCGGCGTTCTATAAATTTTTCCATGCCTTCATAAATCAACTTATAGAAATACCCATTTCTTTCTTCCGAAGTAAAAATGAATTCGGCAAAAGACGCCAAGTACGTATTAGGATTGTCCCGTTTATATACATTTCTTTTAATGGTATCGGCATCTAAATCATAGCGTTTAGCAAATTCTCTACTCATGTCTTCACCCATAAACTTGTAATAATAGTCTCTGATAAGACGTTTTCCAAAATAGTTTCCACTAGCTTCGTCCATGAGTACATAACCGAGTGATTCTACCTCCATGTGAACTTGTTTACCATCAAAGAAACAGGAGTTTGAGCCGGTTCCCAAAATGCAAACGATGCCAGGCTGATCGGTGGCTGCAAATGCCGCGGCGACCATATCCTCATCGACATTTATTTCAGCCTGAGGCATGTATTCCTTTAGAATATTTTCCAAATTTTTTCGCGGGGTTGGAGTTCCACAACCTGCACCGTAGAAGTCAACTCGGGTGATTTTATGTTTTATGTTTGCTAAATCTTCATTTTCCTCAAGCCTTTCCTTGAGGACATGGGGTTTAAAAACTGCGGGGTTTAGTCCTTTAGTTCTGGTTTTTAAGACCTGTTCACCTTCATCATTCAACAACAACCAATCGCATTTTGTAGAGCCGCCGTCTGCTATAATAATCATATTAAAAGTTTTTAGAAACAAAAAAGGATTGCAAGTCATTTGCAATCCTTCCTAAGTAAGTTAAATTAAAGTTTTGCTACATGAGCAGCAAGGTCTACCATTTTTTCGGAGAAGCCCCACTCGTTGTCATACCAAGCAATTAACTTAAAGAAGTTATCGTTTAAAGCTATACCGGCATTGGCATCAAAATTTGATGTTGCAGCTTCAGAAACAAAATCCTGAGAGACTACTTCATCTTCCGTATAGGCTAAAACACCTTTAAGGTCACCTTCTGAAGCATCTTTCATAGCTTTTTTGATGTCGTCATAAGACGCCGATTTTTCTGTTTTAACCGTTAAATCAACTACTGATACGTCAGCAGTTGGAATTCTAAAAGCCATCCCGGTTAGTTTCCCTTTCAATGAAGGAATCACTTTGGTAACAGCAACGGCAGCACCTGTACTTGTAGGAATAATATTATTCATAGCACTACGGCCTAATCTGTAATTCTTTTTTGAGGGAGAATCTACCGTAAATTGTGTAGAGGTAGCCGCATGAACTGTGGTCATTAGGCCTTCAACTATACCAAAATTATCATCTACAACTTTGGCAAGTGGTGCTAAACAGTTGGTTGTACATGATGCATTAGATACAACTGTATCTTCCGGTTTAGCATCCATATGATTTACGCCCATGACAAACATTGGTGCTGTTTTGGATGGTGCTGAAATTACTACTTTTTTTGCGCCTGCTTCTAGGTGTGCAGAGGCATTGTCTTTCTCCTTAAAGATACCTGTACAATCGGCTACAACATCTACGCCAACCTCATCCCACTTTAAATCAGCAGGATTTTTTTCTGCGGTTACTCTGATTGTTTTTCCGTCAACAACAAGATGACCGTCTTTAACCTCAACAGATTTGTCGTATTTTCCATGTACAGAGTCATATTTTAACATATATGCTAAATGCTCGACATCTAATAAGTCATTTATGGCGACCACTTCAACATCTTCTCTTTCTTGCGAGATTCTGAAAGCAATTCTTCCAATTCTTCCAAAACCGTTAATTCCAATTTTTGTTTTCATTATTTTAAATTTAAATTAAATTATTATTATGTAGATACGATATCAGCAACCCGCATGAGATCGAAATCTAAAGTCTTTTTTGTATTGATGGCGATTTCAAAGGGGACATGAACAATTTTCTTGTTTTCGATGCCAACCATGATGTTAGATTTCCCGTCTATTAAAGCATCTATTGCACCAACACCAAGTCGACTGGCTAAGACACGGTCTGAACAGCTTGGAGACCCACCACGTTGAATGTGTCCCAAAACCGTAACTTTAGTTTCATACTCAGGAAGTTCTTTTTCAAGCCTTAAGGCCAGTTTCGCAATATTTTTTCCTATTTGATCGCCTTCAGCAACGACCACGATACTGGATGTTTTACCAGTTTTGCTGCTTTTATGAAGGGCTTCTACTAATTTTTCGACACCTAAATCTTCTTCAGGAATCAAAATTTCTTCAGCACCTGCGCCAATTCCACTGTTGAGCGCAATATCGCCGGCGTCTCTTCCCATAACTTCAACCAGAAACAAACGATCGTGAGAACTGGCCGTATCGCGAATTTTATCAATAGCTTCTACAACTGTGTTGAGGGCGGTATCATAACCTAAGGTATAATCTGTACCATTGATGTCATTATCAATAGTTCCGGGAATGCCTATAACAGGAATATCAAACTCTTTACTGAACACATCTGCACCGGTAAAAGAACCGTCACCACCTATAACCACCAAAGCGTCTATGGCGTTTTCCTGCAAATTATTAAAGGCTTTTTGTCTGAAATCTTTTTCTCTGAATTGTTTGGAACGTGCCGACTTTAAAAATGTACCACCTCGGTTGATGAGATTTCTTACACTTCTCGGGCCGAGTTCTTCAAAGTCATTTTCAATAAGACCTTGATACCCTCTATAAATCCCGAAACATTTCATGCCATTAAAAGCTGCACCACGCACTACTGCTCGTATAGCTGCATTCATCCCTGGAGAATCCCCTCCGCTGGTTAGAACGGCTATGGTTTTGATTGGTCTATTCATACTTCAAAAATATTAGATTTTTTAGAATTACACAAATATGATTTGATTTATAAAACGTTTTCGTTAATAATTATTTAAAGATAAAAAGAAAATATGACGATTATCATAATTTTTAACTGTAATAAACTTCAAATATTGAAAACATTTGAAATTTTATTAATAGTGAAACATCTCTTCATCTTCATACAGCATCTGTTATTTATAATTCTTTTTTCATTTCTAAAAGTATAACACCGTGCTGTGGAGTGATTTTAACTTTCCCATTTTCAACATTTAAGGTTTGACCGGAATAAAAATCAACTAATAATTGGCTTTGGTTGAAAATGCCTTCAACATTTATTTCAATTTCTTGTTCTTTTAAATCCGTACCCATAAGAACAATGTCTTCAAAGCCGTCCTTTTTGAGATGTCTTGTAAACAAAAAAGGAACTTCTGAAATAAGCTGATGCCGGCCAGCGCCTACTGCGGGGTGTTTTGCTCTAAATTGTCCCAGCTTTTGATAATGCATTAGGGTGGTCTGAACACTATCCACCGATTTTATGGCTTCCCAATTCATCAAAGAACGCAAATTAGCATCCCCAACTGCATTTTCGACTTTGAGTGGTCGTTCTGATTCATCGCCGTAATATACCTGGGATTCACCGGGCGACAACAAAAGAAGAGTTGCGGCGTCGATTGAATTGATGCGTTCCTGATCAAATGGCGCAGCATCGTCATGTGATGTAAGATAGTTTAGATTGCTGAAAGCCTTCAATTGATAATTTAATATCGAATCATATTTATGGAATAATTGCTGTTTTCCTAATGCTTTGGCATTCCATTTAAATTCAAAATTAATCAAACTCTGAAAAGCCGGCGGATCAAAATAGTTCACTTTTTTATCGCCAAAATCGAAGAATTGTCCGCCTGAAATTCCATAATTATAAACTTCACCCACCAAATAGAAATCGTTATTATCCAGAACTTTATCGGGATTATTGTTTTTAAATTCTTCAAAAGCGTAATCGCATTCCTTTTTGAATTCCTGCCAGACATAAGCCTCAGTGTGTTTTACTGTATCTGCTCTGTAACCGTCTATCCCAAAATCTGTGATATAATCCGTTAACCACTTGATGATATAATATCTTGGTGCTCTCGGGTAACCGGTGCGCTCAAAAAAAGCATCAAGCTCTGCCATCTCCTCATCGTATCGGCCTTCTGCTTTCCATTTTTCTTCGAGTTGTGGTGGCAGTCCCACTTCTTCATCCGACTCAGTTCGAATATCCGGTAGGTTTTCAACTAAAGTGCAACTGACCGTATTTTCGTAATTCTCATAACTGCATTGTTTACCGGTACGCACCCACTCTTCCGGCCAAACCGGATCTATTTTTGTTACTGGTCCGGTGTGGTTGATAACGGCATCAAGAATGATACGGATACCCCGTTTATGCGCCTCATCCACCAACTCTTGTAGGTCGGCTTCATTACCAAAATTGGGATCGATTGTTGTCCAATCTTTTGTCCAATACCCATGATACGCATAGGTCACGCCGGTGCCCTCATCGGTTGCACCGTGGATTTGCTCAACAATCGGTGTCATCCAAATGGCATTGATGCCCAAATCTGTAAAATAACCTTCTTTTACCTTTTGAGTGACACCTTTAATATCTCCTCCTTCAAAACCTCTGAGAACGCCTGTTTCTTCAGTTCTGCTGAAATTCACATCATTTGAAGTATCGCCATTATTGAATCGGTCGGTAAGTAAAAAGTAAATGTTTGCCCCATCCCAAACGAAGGGGTTTTCTTTTGTTTCTTCTGATGTTTTTTCTTCGGTTTTTGTTGCATTTTTGCAACTTAGCAATAAGAAGCAAGCTATAAAGGCAATTGATATGGTTTTCATTTTTTATAGTTTTAGATATTGAAAACTCACAGGTCTAACTTCGACTTCGCTCAGTAATCGTAAAACCTGTGAGTTTGGCATATATTATTTAGTTTTCTATTTTTAAAATAAACGACTGCAAAGGCTTAATATCAATTCTCACCTCAGCCTTGCCGTTTTCTACTTTTAAGGTTGAAGTGTAGGCTTTATATAATTGGTCCTTCAACTGATATTCACCATCAGCTAGATTCATCTTTTTAACCAGATCTTCGGGCAATTGCAGTTCAAAGCCATATTTGTTATCTGCATTGAAATTAGAAATGATGATCAGTTTTTCGTTAGCGGTCCATCGGGCAAAGGATAAGACTTTGTCGTTATACCATTCTGTGTTTTCCTGATTGTACCACTGAAGGTCCTGATAATCGCCCATTAAGGCCGTACTGCTTATGGTAAAGTTTAAAAGGCGTTTATAGAAATCTCTGAGGTTTTTCTCTTCTTCAGTTAGTTGACCGCCATCAAATTTTTTATCGTTTACCCATCGAACATAGGTCGGTACTGAGCCATAATCAAAAATACTGGTGCGGGTTGGGTCGCCAAAGCCTAAGTCTTCTTTAGCCGGTTCACCTAATTCCTGACCAAAATAAACCATAGTAGGCGAAGTTGTAGATGTTGCAGACACCACCATCGCCGGCTTTCCTTTTTCTGCATTGCCGGCAAAATCCGGGCTCGCGATACGTTGTTCGTCATGGTTTTCTAAAAAGTGCAGCATATGGTGCTCGATGTCTCTTAATTCGTCTAAAATTGGCGGAATATTATTCGTACTGCCGTGACCCTGCATGACATGTTTCAATGTGTCATAAAGTTGGACTTTGTCGTACAAGTAATCCATTTTTCCTTTTTTGATGTAGTCTCTGTACAAATGCGGCTGGTAAACTTCCGCCAGTAGAAAGGCATCCGAATTTTTCATTTTGATGTTTGAATTCATGTAGCTCCAAAATTCAACCGGCACCATTTCGGCCATGTCAAAACGGAAACCATCCACGCCTTTATCAATCCAGTACAAGGCGATGTCCTTAAATTTTACCCAGGAATCCGGAACGGTTTTGTCTCTCCAGAATTCGTAATGTTTCTTATAATCCTGATTTCCAAATCCATTTGGAAGCGTATCGAAATCCTTTTGTCCATCAGGACTCACGCCATAGTTGACCTTTACAGTTTCATACCAATCGTTCATATCAGGTTGTGAAGCACGGGAACCGTTGCCGGTCCATTTGGCGGGTTTTTCTTCAAATTGACCGTCAGCTAAGGGATGGTCTTCACCACCTAAGGGTTGATAGGCGTTTTTCCATTCCGGAACTTTAAAAGATTCTCCTGGATTGTAGTAAAAATTGTTATTGACGTGATATTGTACTGTTTTGTCATCACTTGTACCAAAATCTTCGACACCTTCCGGCGCATATAGACTTTTATAATGTCTGGCAACATGGTTGGGGACGATATCAATCAGCAGCTTTAGACCAGCGTTATGGGTTCTTTCAATTAAAGCTTCAAACTCCTCTAAACGCTTTTCAGGATTTACTGCTAAATCCGGATTAACGTTATAATAATCTTTAACCGCGTAAGGTGAACCGGCTCGACCTTTCACGACATCCGGGTCGTCTTTTGAAATGCCAAATTCAGTGTAATCTGTAATAACGGCATGATGCGGTACGCCGGTGTACCAAATGTGTGTTACGCCCAAATCTTTGATTTCCTCAAGGGCTTTATCTGTAAAATCGTTAAATTTTCCTACACCATTTTCTTCAAGGGTTCCCCAGGGTTTATTGGTGGTATTGGTGTTGCCAAATAATCGGGTAAAAACCTGGTAAACTACTTTTTTCTTTTCCATACTTGTACTTTGGGATTGTTTAATCGGTTGTCTTGCTTTATCAGTTTCATTCTTACAGGCAATTGCCAATAAAATTATAAGAATTGATAGGATTATGGGGTTTGTTTTCATTGGTATTTTGTTTTGCTTTTGTTAAATTACATCAGTTGATTTTTATGATTAAATTGTAAAATCCATTTCCAAATAGGCATAACACTAACAGTTCTTTCATCTAACTGGATAGTTCTTTCTTCATCGTAGGTTATGATATAAATATGATTAACCTCTAAAGTTTCCAGTGATTTTTTGATAGCATTTATCTCACGTTTTTCAGTCTCTATATCAGTTAAGCTATAAGACGATTGAATTATGGTTTTTTGGTCAGGTAAATAAAAATCTATTTCAACATTTTTTTTATAAAAATATATAGATTCAAAATGCCTTCTTAAATGTAAATATGCTAAATTTTCTAAAAGTTTAGTGTCCTGGTCAAATAGAAATAGCATCAAAATACCATTATCCACAAAATAGTACTTTTTGTTACGCTCTCTGTCTACCATTTTATTAGCAAAATTCTCAACGGAATGTACCAAAAAAGCATCATCTAAGTACTGCAAGTAATTGATTAGAGTTCCGGTACCAATAGGATAACCAATGGATTTAATAAGGTTTTTTATCCTATTTACAGAAGTAGATTTGTGAAGACTTTCAGCCAATTTTTTTAGTAACAATTGGAGTACTTTTTCATTACTTATGTTATGTCTAACCATAATATCACCATAAAGAAGCCTTTTATAAAGATTGGAGAGGTATGCTCTTTTATCTTGATGTTTATAAAGCTCCGGAAAGCCACCTTGCTGGAAAAAATCATTGAAAAGTGATTTTATTTTTATTTTTTCTTCTGAATAAAATGACGCTTTTGAAAGTTTAATACCATTAAAAATCAAATATTCATAAAAACTAAGTGGACTTACTTCTTTTATCAAAAAACGACCACCAAGAGTTGACGCCATCTCTTTGCTTAACATTTGGGCATTACTGCCGGTAATGAATACCTGATATCCGGTATCTGCCAGTCGTCTTGCAAATTTTTCCCAATGCTGTATATTTTGAACTTCATCTAAGAAAACAGCAGGTTCATTTTCGTATAATTCTTTGTAAGCTTCTATAATTAATTGAAAATGTTTGGCTTCAAACTCTAATAACCTATCATCTTCAAAATTTATGAATAAAAAACCCTTCTTATCTTCTTTGAAATGTTTTTTGATATACTGATATAGTGCATAAGACTTACCAGCTCTTCTTAAACCAATTAATACGTGATTTGCGTTAGCATCTAAAGAAATATTCCTTTCAATTAAACTTAAATCATGTATCCTCTCTTGGTTTGAAATGATGATTTCTTTTAAGATTGACTTCATTTTATTCTATTAATAGAACAAATATATCTATTTTTATTCTGTGTATAGAACATAACCATAATTTTTTATTCTACCCATAGAATAATTTAACGTTTTATCCTAACTTTCAACTCTTCTGAGGTGTCCCAAACCACTGGAATACTCAGCGTGGTGTTTTGATAGTTTACCTCTACTTTTTTACGATTTACTTTTATCTTTTTAGGAATTGATTTAAAGTTGTGAACTTTCAATACAATTTCTTTAGTGTTGTAGTCATAATTATCTCCGTTTTCTGCTTCAAAATCAATTTCCAGCCAGCGTCTTTCAATTTCAGCTTCAAATTCTAAGACTTCATATTCGCCTTTTTCATAAGCTTCAAAAGTTGAACCGTCGTCATTGTAATACTCGCGTTCACTTTCGTCTATGTCTTCGTCGTGGTAATAATGTAAGACCAAGTCATCCGCCTGATATTCTTTAGTACTTTGAATGGGTTGGGACATTAAAATAAATGCACCCTCCCTGACATAAGTCGGGATATGGTGTGGGTTGGTTTTGATTACCTTTACCTGACCGCCTTCAAGCTTTTCATTGGTGTAAAAATCAACCCAATTATCAGTTGAAGGGAAATGTACCTCTACTTCTTTCTGACCTTGATTCATTACAGGAGTGATTAAAAAATCATTACCCCATAAGTAAGTTTGGTCGTTTTCGGTATATTTTTCCGGTTCTTCAAAAAATAAAGGACGCATTAATGGCATTCCTTTTTGGTTATTTTCAAAAGCTAAATTATAATTATAAGGTAAAAGTTGATAACGCAATTCGATGGCTTTTTGGGCTTTGGCCTTTGCATCTTCTGAACGGTATACCGGTTCACTTGGCACATCT
>Ga0209931_1001645_pt1 | contig 12036 bp, 9 predicted proteins | sample SalPonR1_B_D1_MG_FD_185697 | JGI IMG/M metagenome (GOLD analysis project Ga0209931, IMG submission 185697) | Salt pond soil microbial communities from South San Francisco under conditions of wetland restoration - Salt Pond MetaG R1_B_D1_MG... ...
TGACTGTCGTGACATGGCCGGCAACCGTGGTATTCGCGCCGATGGTGACCGAACCGTTGACGCTTTCCACGTCGCCGTCAACACTACTGTCGCTTCCGATCTGCACCGAGCCGTTGACCGTGCCCAGCCCGCGGTCGACCTTGGTGCCGCTGGCGACGTCGATATCGCTGTTAATGCCGAAACAGCCGCCGAGTAACAGCACGGCCGAAATAAGAAGAATGCGAATCGTCATGGCGCAGCTCCAGTTACCTGATAACGAGATTCATCATACGTTCCGCGACCGCCCTCGCAAAAGGCCCGGAAGTCATGCAACCGAGGTGTTTTTTCACGAAATCTCGGCTTTGCGGGGCACCAGCCAATCGTTTGGCCCGGCAGGCGGCGATTCGACGGCCCCATCGAGACCGATGAAGTCGAACAAGTTCGTGTCGCACAACTGAGACGACGAGACGTTCGTCAATGCTTTGAAGATGGTCTCGGTGCGGCCCGGCTGCCGCGCGTCCCACTCGGCCAGCATCTGCTTGATGACCTGGCGCTGCAGATTGGGCTGCGAACCGCACAGGTTGCACGGAATGATCGGATAATCCCGAGCGGCCCCGAGTTTTTCGAGGTCCGGTTCGCGGCAGTAGGCCAGCGGCCGGATCACGACGTTCTCGCCGTCGTCGCTCTTGAGCTTCGGCGGCATCGCTTTCAGCGCCCCGCCGTGGAGCAGGTTCAGGAAGAAGGTCTCGACGATATCGTCGAGGTGATGGCCGAGCGCGATCTTCGTAAATCCATTCTCCTTCGCGTAGTTGTAAAGGTTGCCCCGGCGCAGCCGCGAGCACAGCCCGCAGGTCGTCTTGCCTTCCGGAATCACGCGCTTGACCACCGAATAGGTATCGCGCTCGATGACATGGTGCGGAACCCCGAGCGATTCGAGATATTCCGGCAAGATGTGCTCGGGGAAGCCGGGCTGCTTCTGGTCGAGGTTGATCGCGAACAGCTCGAACGAAATCGGTGCGCGCCGCTGCAGGCTAAGCAACAGGTCCAGCATTGCATAGCTGTCCTTGCCGCCGGACATGCAGACCATCAACCGGTCGCCGTCGCGGATCATTCCGTAGTCGCCGATTGCCTTGCCGACATTCTTGCGTAACCGCTTGAACAGCTTGTCGGCGTCGTATTTATTTTTTCTCCGGGCGGGGGCGGCCATGGCCTGTTTCCAGCTTAAAAAACGGATGATAACGGCTAACCGCAGCGGACTCGAACGTGCCTGGTGTGTGACACAGGTTTGCTTTTCCCGGCAGTCTTGCTAGACTGGCCAATCCGCCCGGTATTGCAGCCCGCACGGGTGGAAATCTGGAGACGCGGGATGAACGAATCCCCAGCTGAAATTGTTGCAATAATTAGCGATTTACGCGGCCAGCATCGCGATCTGGACGATGCAATCGCGCGACTCGCCGAATCACCGACGATGAACCAACTGCAACTCACCCGGTTGAAAAAGCGAAAGCTTCGACTGAAAGATCAGATTGCCTGGTGGGAATCGAAGCTTATTCCCGATCTGGACGCCTGACCAAGGCCCGGCCAAAAGCCGTCCGGCAGGGGTAAAACTACATTGACTGCGGGGTTTTACGGCCCCATACTGTAGCGTATGGAAGCGATCAGAAGCCTTAACAACCATGACGTGCGGCGGCGCCAGATCTGGACCGATGATGGCGTGCGACTGGATGTTCGGTACCTCGGTCACGAACGTGCGCCCTGCGTTTTGCTAGCCCATGGTTTCGGCCAGACCCAGTTCGCCTGGGCAGAAACCGCTCGTCACCTTGCTGCAGGCGGCTGGCAGGCGGTCAGCTATGATGCCCGCGGGCACGGCAATTCCGATCGTGCGCCCAGCAACAAGTACCTGTTCGAGCAATTCGTCGAGGATTTCCGTCGGGTCTGCTCGTCGCTGCCGCATCCGCCGCTGCTTATCGGCGCGTCGATGGGCGGGTTGACCGCGCTGCTGGCGCATTCGGAGAAACCGATCGCCGAGCTTCGCGCACTGGTCCTGGTCGATATCGCGCCGCGCTGGGACGAGCGCGGTGTCGAAGCCATGATCTCATTCATGCGCCAGCATCCAAAGGGTTTCGCCACGCTCGACGAGGCCCGCGAGGCCGTGCGCAATTTCCTGCCGCATCGGCGTTCGGCGGCGACCACCGAAGGGCTCAAGCGCAACCTGCGGCAGGCCTCGGATGGCCGCTGGTACTGGCACTGGGATCCCGCCATGCTGGCGCTGGCCGAACGGAGCAAGAATCTGCAGAGCAGGCTGAAGTCTGCCGCGCGCAAGCTGAAGAAACCCACGCTGCTTATCTCGGGCGGCAAGAGCGAATTGATTTCCGACGAACACGTCGAGGAATTTCTGAAGCTCGCGCCGCACGCCGAGCACGTCTCCGTTGCCGATGCCGGTCACATGGTTGCCGGCGATGTCAATGACAGATTCTTGCACGCCGCCGTGCCATTCTTGAAGAGGAACTCGTCCGAAGGAGGCACAAAATGATGATTCTGCTGTTTATATTCGCGCTGGTCGCGGTCTCCGTAGCCTGCAGCTTTCTCAAGACCTCGCTGCAGATCTGGACCGGCGCAGTCGCCGCCACGCTTCTGGTGTTCACCCTGGCCGGCGCGCCGGGCTGGATTTCCCTGACCGTTGGATGGATCGTGTTCGCAGCTGTTGCAGGCCCGCTGAACTACCTGCCGTGGCGCCGCGCCTTCGTCAGCGCGCCCGTGATGAAGGCATTCCAGGGAATGACGCCGGAAATCTCGGATACCGAGCAGGTCGCGCTGGATGCCGGAACGGTGGGTTTCGAAGGGGAATTGTTCACCGGCAAGCCGAACTGGAAGAAGCTGCTCAGCCGGCCGCTGCCCGAGCTCAGCGTCGAGGAACAGGCTTTCATCGACGGCCCGTGCGAAGATCTGTGCGGCATGATCGACGAGTGGGAATTTACCCATTACCGGGTCGGCATTTGCGACGAGGCCTGGGAACACCTGAAAAAGAGCAAGTTCTTCGGCATGATCATTCCGAAGGAGTACGGCGGCCTGGGTTTTTCCGCCACCGCGCATCGGGCCGTGCTTGAAAAAGTCGGCGGCATGAGCGCAACCGTCGGTTCGGTGGTGGCCGTGCCGAACTCCCTCGGACCGGCCGAGCTCTTGCTGCACTACGGCACCGACGAACAGAAGAATCACTATCTTCCCAAGCTCGCCTCGGGCGAGGAAATCCCGTGCTTCGGCCTGACTTCCACCACCGCCGGCTCCGATGCGACTTCGATCTCGGACTACGGCGTCATCTGCAAGGGCGAATGGGAAGGCAAGGAAGTGCTGGGCATGCGCCTGACCTTCGACAAGCGCTACATCACGCTGGCCCCGGTCGCCACGGTCGTCGGCCTTGCATTCAGGCTCTACGATCCCGAAGGCCTGATCGGCGACACCGAGGACATCGGCATCTCGCTGGCGCTGCTGCCGCGCGACGTCCCGGGCATGGAGATCGGGCGACGCCATTTCCCGCTCAACAATCCCTTCCCGAACGGGCCGATTCGCGGTCAGGATGTGTTCGTGCCGCTGGATTTCCTGCTTGGCGGCACCAATTACGCTGGCCAGGGCTGGCGCATGCTGGTCGAATCGCTTTCGGTGGGCCGCGCGATCTCGCTGCCGTCTTCGACCAGCGGCGGTGCCAAGCTCGCCTGTCTGGCCACCGGCGCCTATGCCCGGATCCGCAAGCAGTTCGGGCTGCCCATCGGCCGGTTCGAGGGCGTCGAGGAAGCACTTGCGCGCATCGCGGCCAATACGTATTCCACCAGTGCCCTGTCCCGCCAGACCGCTGCAGCGGTCGACGCCGGCGAAAAGCCGTCGGTGCCGGGTGCGCTGGCCAAGTACCATTGCACGGAACTCAGCCGCGAGGTCCTCAAGGACGCCATGGATATCCACGGCGGCAAGGGCATCATCCTGGGCCCGCGAAATTATCTCGGGCGAGGCTGGCAGGGCGCGCCGATCTGGATCACGGTCGAGGGCGCAAACATTCTGACCCGTTCGCTGATGATCTTCGGCCAGGGCGCGATCCGCTGTCATCCGTATGTTCTCGACGAAATGCAGGCCATGCAGATCGAGGACGAGGAGGAGCGCTTGAACCGGTTCGATGAGCTGTTGTTCAAGCACGTCGGCCACAGCATCTCCTGCGGATCACGCTCGCTCATCCTCGGCCTGAGCTTTGCCAAGTTCGCGGCCGTGCCGGGCGACCGTGAAACCCGTAAGTACTACCGCAAGCTCACACGTTACACCGCTGCATTCTCGCTGATGGCCGACCTGGCGCTGGCCACCTACGGCGGCAAGCTGAAGATGAAGGAGAAAATCTCGGGCCGTCTCGGTGACGCGTTGAGCTGGCTTTATATCAGTTCGGCCATGCTGCGCCGTTTCGAGCACGAGGGCCGCCCGCGCAACGACCAGCCGATTCTGGCGTGGGCGTTCCACGATGCGATCTACCGTATCCAGGAAGCGCTCAAGGGCGTGATCGACAATTATCCATTCGCCTTTCTGCGGCCGGTGCTGCGTCGCATCGTGTTTCCGCTGGGCGCCAACGAGCGGCGTCCCAACGACCGGCTCGGCCACAAGGTCGCCGCGCTGATGTTGTCGCCGTCCGAAACCCGCAATCGCCTTACGCGCGGCGTCTATAAAGCCGACCGTCCCGGCCACGTCATCGGCAACATGGAAACGCTGTTGCCCGACGTGATCGCCGCCGAGCCGGTCGAGCGCAAGCTGGTCAAGGCTTTCAAGGCCGGTCGGGTCAAGGGCCTGACGTACAGCGAACAGGTCGAGTCCGGCCGCGCGGCTGGCGTGCTCACCGACAAGGAAGCGGACATGTTGCTGGACGTTCGCGAACGCGTCATGGAAATCATCGCGGTCGACGACTTCGAGCTGGAAGAGCTGCAGGCGGGGCTTTCCAAGAAAGGTGAGTCGATACGCAAAGCGGCCTGAAAAATCGCCTGGAAGCTACTGCGCGCCACCCTGAAGGCGCTCGGCGGTGCTCGGAATCCTCATGGACCACCATGTCCATTGCGGTTCCTGCGCTCCGCCGATCACCTTCAGCGCGGCGCTCGCTACGCTTCCAGGCGATTTTTTCCGTTAGAGCGCGCACAATCCTGAGGCAGCCGCTCGCTACGCCCTGAAGCGATTTTTTCTTTCTACCTGCTCCTTAGCGCCTTCGCGAGAGCTGTCTGGACTTTGCTTTTGACTCTCCGTAAGACTTTCGCCCGACCCTCTCGCGTTCACATTCTGTATACTTGATTGCGCCCCGGGGTCGACCCCGGGGCGCTTTTCGTTGCTTGAGGTGTTTCGTCCGCGAGTTTGTCGCGCGCACGGAATGAAACGGGAAGCCGGTGATGCCTTGCAATGGCAAATTCCGGCGCTGCCCCCGCAACTGTAACCAGCGATGCAATAGCCCTTTGGGCCACACGGCATCAGGTCCGATAGAAATTGCCACTGTGCATGGAAAACTGCACGGGAAGGCGTCGGACCGGGAAGTTCGCTTCCCTGCTGGAAGCCAGGAGACCGGCCTCGAGTGTTGTTTCTGCCGCGGCGGGCGGTGCAGGACGATTCGCGTGCCCGGCGCAAGCCCGTTGCACGCCCTCGTCTTAGCCCGCCTGATTCACCGCCCGTTCGTCACGAGGCGCTGTATCAGGCGGGCCTGCCCCCGGTCGCGGCCCGATGGCGCGGGCGTGCGCCGGGAGTCAAGAATGAAAACCATCGCAGCAATCACCACAAGCACCCACCTGGTCTGTGCGGCCGGGCTTTATCTCTTTTCCGTTGCACAGCCGGCGGTTGCCGAACAGGCCTGGCAGGACGATCCCGTTGTGGTGACCGCCAACCGCATCGAGCAACGCGCGGCATCGGTGCCGGCGCGCGTTTCCGTCATTACCCGGGCCGACATCGAGCGAAGCCAGGCACCCGACCTGGTCGAGCTGCTCCGGCTGGAGGCTGGTGTCGACATCGCGCGCAACGGCGGCCCCGGCGGCCAGACCAGCGTGTTCATGCGCGGTGCCAATTCCAATCACGTTTTGGTGCTGATCGACGGCGTGCGGGCCGCGGCCAGTGGTACCGGCGCGTTTACCTGGGAAATCCTCGACCCGTCCGTGATCGAGCGAATCGAGATCGTCCGTGGCCCGCGCGCCGCGCGCTGGGGCTCCGATGCGATCGGTGGCGTCATCCAGATCTTCACCCGGCGTGCCGAGGGCGTCTCCGCCGGCGTGCGCTACGGCAGCGACAATGACCGCAAAGGCACCCTTGCCGTCGGTCGACAGCAGCACGATCTGCCGCTGGACCTGACGCTGACCGCGCGCAAGGTCGACGGCTTCTCGGCCCAGAACCCGCGTGGGTTCGGCTTCAACCCCGACGACGACGGATTCGAAAACCTGTCGGCGGCGACCGGCGGTGCGGCCGATCTCGCCGGCGGTTCACTGTCCTGGCGCGGCCGGATCGCCAGTGGCGAGACCGAGTTCGACCAGGGCGTGACCCACTACGACAATTGGTCGTGGCGCTTTGATTACGTCGGCGAGTCCAGCGGTCCGTGGCAATGGCAACTCGGCGCAGCCACGCTGCGCGACCGGCTGGAGACCGAAACCGCGTTCGGCGTCGACGAGGTCGTCACTCGCAGGTTGCAGGGCGATTTTCTCGCCGAGCGCAGGCTTGGCAACTCGACCCAATGGCTGGTCGGGCTGGATGCGTGGCGCGAATCCGGAGCAAGCAAAGGCCAATGGAACGAGTCCCGCAGCAATCTCGGCGTGTTCACCGGCCTGGAAGGCACGGCCGCTGGAACCGGTTATGAGCTCAGTATCCGTCTGGACGACGACGAGGAATTCGGCACCGAGCTTACCGGCAGTGCCGGGCTCAACCGGCGTATCGGCGAACGGTGGCGGGCGTTCGCCAGCGCCGGCCGAGCGTTCCGGGCGCCGAACTTCAGCCAGCTCTACTCGCCCGGATTCTTCGGCGGACTGTTCGCCGGAAATCCCGATCTGGACCCTGAGCGCTCGTGGTCGGCCGAGATCGGCGTCGATTTCAATCCGGTTGCCGGCCAGCGGTTGACGCTCAGCGCCTACAGCAACTGGATCGACGATCTGATTGCGTTCTCCGGCACCGACTTCCAGGCGATCAACGTCAACGAGGCGCGCATCCGCGGACTGGAATTCACCCACGGCGTCGTCGCCGGCCACTGGTCCAGCGATTTCAACCTGACCTGGCAGGACCCCGAGGACCGGGCCGCCGGACGGGACCTGCTGCGCCGGGCCTCGTTCAAGGGTAACTGGGTGCTGGGCTACGCGGTCGGCACTCGCTGGAATATCGACGGCGAGCTCGCCCATGTCGGCAACCGTCTCGACGTTGGCGGGGTGCGGCTGGCTTCGTATACCCTGATCAACGTGCGCGCGGCGTATCGTCTGCGCGACGACTGGAACCTGGAGGTCAGAGTTGACAACCTGGCGGACCGCGAATACGAACCCCTGGTCGGCTTCAACGCCGCCGACCGGCGCGTGTTCGTGCAGCTCGGCTGGTCGCGCTGATTTTCCCGGCAGGCAGGCGTCGCTTCGGCGCCTGCTGCCGGCCCGTGCGCCGGCAAGGGCCCTGGCCAAGGCGGTAACGACTGCAGTCACGGTTGCCCTTGCAAGCGTATTGGCCGGCTGCGTGCCGGCCGATATCGATTCGATGACCGGGTACGCGGTATTCGGCACCGAAGTCGAAGTGCACCTCCGCGACACCGGGCCGCGCGAATCGCAGGCCGCCTATGCCGAGGTGGGCCGGTTGCTGCAACGCCTGCACCGCGACCTGCACCCATGGGAAGACGGCGCGTTGATGAATCTCAATCGCGCGATAGCGGCCGGTGGTTCACACGAGACCACGCCGGACATCATTGCACTGATCGAAGCCTCCCGATCCCTGGAGCGCACCACCGAAGGCGCCTTCAACCCGGCGATCGGCGCGCTGGTGAACCTCTGGGGCTTTTACACCTCAAGCTATCCGATCACCGATCCGCCGCCCATGCCCGCCCTGGTCGATGCATTGCTCGTCCAAGCGCCTTCGACGAGCGATCTTGAGCTGGACGGGGCTGTCGTTCGCAGTGTCAACCGGGCCGTGCGCCTCGACTTCAGCGGCGTCGCCAAGGGCCTGGCTGTCCAGCGCGTCTGCGACACGCTGGCCGGGCACGACGTCGGCCCCGCGATGGTCAACGCCGGCGGCGACGTGATGGTCTGCTCGGTCGGTGAGCGGCCCTGGCGGGTTGCGGTCCGCGCGCCCGATGGCGGGGTGCTGGAAACGATCAAAGTCGACCGTCCCCTGGCGGTGTTCACCTCGGGCAACTATTACCGCTACGGCGAGTTCGACGGCGAGCGCTACGCCCACATCCTCGACCCGGCGACCGGGCGGCCGGTTGACGAAATCATGCAGGCTACCGTGATCGATCCGGATCCGCTGGCGGCCGACGCCGGCGCCACGGCGCTGGTGGTGGCCGGCACGGATCGCTGGCAGCGCATTGCCGAGGCGCTCGAACTCGAACGGGCTGTCGTCATCGACCGGAACGGAGACGTCGATCGAATACCGCTACCCGATCTGCCGTAGGTCGGGACGACGTCCCCGACGAATCCCGCAGCCTGCGTCGGCGATGCGGCGCCGAACTACACCGGCTTTGCGACGAGGGAGCACTAGACGCATAATCAAAGATAGTGGGCTGAAATCGCATTCAGCCGGCCACGCTGGCCGTCTGTTAATTCGGCCGTCATCAACTCACGGAACCAGCGGAGGGCCGGACCGCGCATCGACGACGAGGCGTCGACGAGCGCTTCGCATCCGAGCAGGCGGACTTCATTGCACTTGGCCGAATTGGGAAAACGCTTGAGGTAATTGGCGCAGAGCTTTCCGGCCAGCCGGCCGACGTCCCGGTCGCGCGCGGCCCGGATCAGCGTGCGCATCGTCTTGGGGCGCTCCAGGCAGAAGTCTGCATCGATGGCAAGCATTCTCTGGGCGCGGTCCAGCGCGTCGTCCGGCAACTCGAACGACAGCAGCAACGCTTCAAGGTGCATGCGCCCGTGTTCCAGCCGGGTCTCGCGGTCGCCGCCGCGCTCGAGCTGACGCGCCAGCTCGGCGTGCATTTCCCGGGTGCCGCCGCGCTCGCGAATCTGGCGCCAGAGGATTTCGGCGTCGCGCGTGAAGCGCTCCGGCTTTTTCTCGGGTTCGGTGTCGGGCTCGATCAGGTTCAGCTCGGCCCGGTGCACAAATACCGCGCGCCCGGCCAGGTGAAACCAGCCGAACACCGCGAACGTCCAGTAGCCCAGCTGCACGACATTGCGCAGCCCCCGACCGGCGCCGAGCCACCCCAGCAGACCGGCGACGACGAGATAGACCAGCGCCGCGCCCAGCAGCGCCGCGTAGAGCCGCAGATAGTCGCTGCGGCCGATACGTGAAGCCAGGCGGAGCCATTGGGTCGGAACCAGCGCGCCGAACAGGCTCTTGCTCAGTGTGAGAATGATGGTCGCCGCCGGCAGCACCGCGGCAATCGCGAAGCTGCCGATCAAGACACCCGCGACGCCGAAATAGATGGACAGCAAGACCAACGCGAATGTCGCCACCAGCCACAGCCCGATATGGCGAATGGCCAGGCCGTCGGCCGATTCCATGGTGCGAAAACTGGGCGCCCCGGTATCGCCCTCGGCGCTGGCCAGCAGGATCTCGCTGGCCACGCGATAGACGGTGATCCAGACCAGGATTCTGAAGGCGAGCAGGAATATCCCGAAGATCAGCCCGGCGATGGACGGAAGCGGCAGCGCGGCCAGCATCTCGATCAATACCCCGGCGCCGGCCGCGGCCAGGACCCAGGGTCTTACGTCATGCCGTAGCGGAAAGCGAACCGCGTCGCGAATGTCGAGTGAGGAATTTTCGAGTTTGGAATCGCCGGCCGTGGAGGTCACGCGATCAGCCCGGACGATTCATGACCCGACCGTCACGAGACGGTTCCAGGTCGTGCAGCCGCGTCGCTTTTGCGAGCGAGCGACCCGCAGGCGTACTTGCCAGTACGTTGAGGATGCGCGACCGAGTAAAACGTCGCGGATGCGGGGCCTGGGAACGTCGCAGCCGGTTGGGTCATGGATCGTCCGGGCCCTAAAACATCCCGGTATCGAGCCGGGCCGATTCGCTCATCATTTCCTGGTTCCACGGCGGGTCGAAAGTGAGCTCGACATCCACCCGCTCTATCGTGGGGATGATCAGCAGCCGCGAGCGCACGTCGTCGACCAGGAAATCGCCCATGCCGCAGCCCGGTGCGGTCAGCGTCATGCGGACTTCGACCTCGCGACCGCCCGATGCATTCTTCGAGATGTCGCAGTCGTAGATCAGCCCCAGGTCGACAATGTTGATCGGTATTTCCGGGTCGTAGCAGGTCTTGAGCTGCCGCATCACCAACTCTTCGAGGTCGTGATCGGTGGCGTTATCGGGCAGCTCGGGCTTCGGCGGGGGCTCGCGGCCGATCGCGTCGGCATCGTCGCCGCCGACTCGGAACAGCCGCCCGTCGACGTAGACGGTAAAGCTGCCGCCCAGCGACTGGGTCAGGTAGCCGGTGGTCCCGGCCGGCAGGCTCACCATCTGGCCCTCGGGAATCAGGGCCACGTCGGCGTCGCGTTCGAATTTGACCGGTGCGTAGGATTGACTGAACATCTGCTTGCAATGAATGGCCGATTCAGGACCAATATTGTACGCTTTCGGCCCCGGATTGTCTCCCCTGCGGGCCGCCTTGGTTCCCTTGATAATTTCCGACCGATCGGTATGCTTGTGCGCTGGCAGAGACGGGAATCATCATGCTTCGCATAACCTGCGTCGGTCTGGCGCTTTCGATCATGGTCGGCTGTGCGGCCACAACCTTCAACGACGTCATGGAAGCAAGCTACGCGGATTTCCAGGGCGGCGGCGATATCAGCAGCGTGATGGTTGTGCCCACCAGCAGTGGCGATCAAGTATTCAGCGGTATTCGATCCTGGGGCGACGACCCTGTCGTGCTGGGCGAATCCGACACCTTCGACCTGCTGAATCGGGAGACCGAATGGGGCCGCCTTCGAATCATCGGGCCAGGGCGCAATCGATCGGAGTTGGAGGCCGGCCTGGCCGAGATCCCCTCTGAAACCATCGAGCGCATGATCAACCTGGTCTCGACCGTCGTCGGTACGCGGCTGCAGGCGATGAAGGAACTGCAGGAACGACGAATCGCGTTATCGTTCTTCGCCTCCGGTGATTCCAATGCGTACAACCATGTCCGATTGTCGCCGGTGGACGAGGACGAAATCGAGGTGGTCGTCAGGGCCTCGGCGGAAGGCGAGTTTCGCTCCGGCAGGTGGTGGCTGGCGAACACGTCGGTTGCAGCGCACGAACTCACCCATCTGAACCACAGTCTGCTCGGAAATCCAATCCCGCGCGACAATCATGCGGCCGAGACCAATGCGGAGACGGCTGCGATGACGGTCGCATATTGCGCCCAGTATCAATTCGTGGAGCGCGCCGCCGAACCCGACGAGCGGGCGCTGATCACCGAAAATTTCGAGTTCTCGTTCGAACAGGAGCGCCGCGATGCTTTCCCGGGGTTGAGCGAAGGCGAATTCAACCCGGTGCGGGCCAGGGTTCGCGAGTTCTCGCCCAGCCCGCATGGACAGGCCAACCTGCTGTCGACCGGCCTGGCATGGATGTTTTTCCAACGCATCGAGAATGCCCCGGACTACCGGGTCGAACGCGATGCGATGTACGCGGTCTGCGAGCGCGCCTCGAACGAGATTCCCGATTACCTGAATGGGGACTGGCAATCGGATGCCTTATCCGGGATGAACTGACGCCATCCCGCGTGGCGGCGGCCCGGCCGGTGTTCAATCTTCGGTTACGTTGTCCTCGATCCCCAGCGCCCGCTCGGCGGCCTGGCGGGTCAGCGGGTGGTAGCCGGGTTTGGCGCGCTGGTAGACGGCTATGGCCCATTCGCGGCCCCAGTCGGTTTCGGCCAGTTCCTCGTATAGCGGACGG
>Ga0209931_1001652_pt1 | contig 11981 bp, 11 predicted proteins | sample SalPonR1_B_D1_MG_FD_185697 | JGI IMG/M metagenome (GOLD analysis project Ga0209931, IMG submission 185697) | Salt pond soil microbial communities from South San Francisco under conditions of wetland restoration - Salt Pond MetaG R1_B_D1_MG... ...
AGGAGCAGGTGATCCTCGACGCCAACCACCCGCTGGCGGGGCAGGACCTGACCTTTGCCATCGAACTGGTCGAGATCGACTGAGCCGCGATACCACCGACCGACAGCGCGCGCCGGGCCCTGCCCGGCGCGTTGCGTCTGAAGGGGGCTGCGTGTCCCGGCCCTGCACCGAAAGAGGGTTTAGCCGGTGCGCGAGCGCCACGTCCAGCCGAGGGCGGGCCGCTCTCTCCCCCGCGAAGACCTGCCTGTGTGTCTCCGGATTGAGTGCTCGCGTCGCCGGGCGACGGGCCCGGTGGCCGACCGGGTCTTGATGGGTGCGAGTGGCTTGAAGAGGACGTTGAGTGAGCCGCGTCATCGACAGGCCGCGGGCTGGCGATCCGACGGTTATTCAGTGCACTTTATGTCTCAGTATCCGCAAAACCTGTAATCGGTGCGCATACTTAACGATATCGCCAGGCCGGGGGGCGGCCTGTCGATGGCGCGGCGGGCTTCGCCCTTGACTCCGCGCCGGGGCTGGGCCCCGAATGCCCCCTCAAGCCCCAAGAGCTGCACCTCACCCTCACCCGTGCCCGGTCCCCGAGGGCTCACATCGTTTCCAGGCAGTGCCGCCGGAACGCGCGTTTGAGCAGGTCCAGTTCCTCGCGCAGGAGCGCGATCTCGGCCCGCAGGTCGTAGGCGAGCGCGTCGCCCGCCACCAGCGCGAAACTGCCGAGCACCGTGCCGCTGGCGCGGTCGCGGATCACGAAGGTCTGCACCCCGTCGGCGATCCGGTCGGCGGGCACCGGCACGCGCAGCACGAAATCACCGCTGTCGGGGCGGGCCGTCACCTCGACCCCGGCGAGCGGCTCCTGCTGGTGGGTGACCTCGATCTCCGGCGGCGCGGTGCCGCTCTCGGCCCCCGCGAGCACGCCCTCCCAGACGCCCTCGAACAGCCGGGTCTTGGTCAGGGTCAAGTCGCTCATTGCGGTGTCCTTTGTCAGAGGGCCGCGCGCAGGCGGCGGCTGAAGGTGACGTCGCGCAGCGTGACCTGGCTCATCGCCGGGTTCTCGAAGATCAGGTCGATCCAGGCGCGCTCGATCCGTTTCTCGTTGAGGTTGGAATACGCGAGGTCGAATTCGACCGTGTTTTCCTGTGAGGCAAGGGGCAGTTCACGGACGATCTGCTCGGTATTGGGGCCGTGGCGGATGTTGAGGCGGGCAAAGATGTCGAGCGGCTTTTCCAGCTCGATGATGGTGTCGAGGCGGATCAGGTGGCTCTTCGTCAACCCGTCGGTCGCCGCGCGCGGCAGGTCGATCACCAGCGACAGGAACGAGCCGTCGAACGCGAAGCTGTCCATGCGCAGCCCGAACGGTGCGAGATCGGCCTCGCGCGTGTTGCGCACCTGCCGGAGCGAGAGTTCGGACCGCGAGCAGTCGTGAAACAGTGTCACCTCGCGTCCCATCGTCTCGCGCGACGGTGCCGAGGCCATGCCGGGTACGGGCAGCGGCAGGCGCCACACCTCGGGCCGCCATGACCAGTCGGTGCCGTGCGGCTTCGGAAAGGCATCCGAGCCCACCACCGGCAGGGCGAGACGATGCTCGGCCATCGCCAGCGCCTCTTGCAGGAAATGCGAGAGCCGCGCGCCCCGCGACCGGACGCGGCGCAGCTCGTCGAGGCTCATGGCCGGGGCATTGCGCGCGGTCCTGCGCCAGGCGCGCATCACGCGGCGATGCAGGACGGTGTCGAGCAGTTTCATGCGGGGCGCACCTTTGAAAACCCAGTCGCGCGCGACGATGGCCGCGTCGGTACCATGACAGGAATGTGCATAGCATTAATCCGAAACGGGAAACAATCTCGCGAAGAAACCGCGCTCCTGCCGTTCAGCCGTTTTCGCCTCCGGCCCGGTCCGGCTCTCCGCTTTTGTCGTCGGCGCAGACAGCCCGGCCGCGAGATCGCCCAGCAGCAGGTGCCCCGCACCCCCGGCAAGTGCGCTGTCCTCCGGGGCGTAGAGCGCGAGGCTCGCGAGGTGCCCGCCAACGGCGCGGGTGCCGCGCCAATGGCGCGGATCGCCGCCGGGCAGGACTGCCTCGCCGCCCCGCATCACCTGCGCATAGGCGAGCCCTGCTTCCTCTCCCTGCGTGCCTACCGGCGCGGGGGCGATGGCGGCGGCGAGGCTTTCGGCGTCGGGTGGGGCGGCGTCGCTGCCTTGCGGCATGACCGAGACGGTCATCAGCGCCGGTGCCGCGGCGATACCCGGCGCATCCGCCAGCCGCGAACACGGGGCCAGCAGCGCAAAACCGCCGCCACCGGCGATCCGGCGCAGGCTGTCCTCGTCGATGCAATAGCCGCGCGGCGCGCTCACCCGCACTGCGCCCGAGCCGAGCGCCGCCTCTGTCAGCGGCGCTTGCGGCGCTTCGGGTGCCAGACAGCCGGGCAGCGCCAGCAGCAGCGCGGCGCAGGCGGGCGCGCGCCGCGCGCCGCGCTCAGATATCCATGTAGACATGGCGTTCGGCCTTGCCGCCCGGATGGGTGACGGCCCCCTTGTAGGTGGGGCCCACCAGCTGCGCGAATTTCCAGATCGCGCCGGTGGCATACATGGTCTCGCGCGGGCCGGGCCATGCCGCGCGGCGGCGGTCAAGCTCGTCGTCCGACAGATCGACCGAAAGCCGCCCCTCGATCGCGTCGATGGTGATGCTGTCGCCCGTCTCGATCAGCGCGATGGGCCCGCCCTGCGCCGCCTCGGGGCCGACATGGCCGACGCAAAAGCCGCGCGTTGCGCCCGAGAAGCGGCCATCGGTGATGAGCGCCACCTTCTTGCCCATGCCCTGACCCGAGAGCGCGGCGGTGGTCGAGAGCATCTCGCGCATGCCGGGGCCGCCGGCGGGCCCCTCGTTGCGGATGACGATCACCTCGCCCTCCTCGTAGCCGCGCGCCTTGACGGCCTCGAACGCGTCCTCCTCGCACTCAAAAACGCGCGCGGGCCCGGTAAAGACCTGGTGCTCGGGCGCGATACCCGCGACCTTGACGATGGCCCCCTCGGGAGCGAGGTTGCCCTTGAGCCCCACGACACCGCCGGTCTTGGTCAGCGGGTTGTCGATGGGATAGATCACCCGGCCATCGGCCTCGCGGTCGATGCGGTCGAGTTCCTCGCCGATGCTGTGGCCGCTGGCGGTGAGGCAATCCTCGTGGATGAGGCCCGCCTTGCGTAATTCCTTCATCACCACTGGGATGCCGCCCGCGTCAAAGAGGTCCTTGGCGACGAATTGCCCGCCCGGTTTCAGATCGACGAAATAGGGCGTGTCGCGGAAGATCTCGCACACGTCATCGAGGTAGAACTCGATCCCCGCCTCGTGCGCGATGGCGGGCAGGTGCAGCCCGGCATTGGTGCTGCCGCCGGTGCAGGCCACCACGCGCGCCGCGTTCTCCAGGCTCTGCGGCGTGACCACGTCGCGGGCGCGGATGTTGCGCTCCAGAAGGGTCATCACAGCGCGCCCAGACGCCTCGCCATACTGGTCGCGGCTCTCGTAGGGGGCGGGCATTCCGGACGAGTTCATCAGCGCCAGTCCGATCGCCTCGGAGACGCAGGCCATGGTGTTGGCGGTGAACTGCCCGCCGCAGGCCCCGGCCGAGGGGCAGGCGACGCGTTCGAGCATCTCGAGCGCGGCATCCGACAGCGTGCCGTTCTGGTTGCGTCCCACCGCCTCGAACATGTCCTGAACCGTCAGGTCGCGCGAGCGGAAATCCTCGGGGATTTCCTCCACCTGCGGCGCGCGGCCCGGCAGGATCGAGCCACCGTAGATGAACACCGACGGCACGTTGAGCCGCACCATCGCCATCATCATCCCCGGCAAGCTCTTGTCACAGCCCGCCAGCCCCACGAGCGCGTCGTAGCAATGTCCGCGCATGGTCAGTTCCACGGTGTCGGCGATGGCCTCGCGCGAGGCCAGCGAGGACCGCATCCCCTCGTGGCCCATGGCGATGCCGTCGGTGACGGTGATGGTGGTGAATTCGCGCGGGCTGCCATGCGCCTCCTTGACGCCGCCCTTGACCGCCTGCGCCTGCCGCGCCAGCGCGATGTTGCAGGGCGCGGCCTCGTTCCAGCAGGTTGCCACGCCGACGAGAGGCTGGTGAATCTCGGCCTCGGTCATGCCCATCGCGTAGTAATAGGACCGGTGCGGCGCGCGCGCGGGGCCCTCGGTCACGTAGCGGCTGGGCAGTTTCGACTTGTCGAAGCGGGTCATCTGGGGCCTCTCGGGATTGACTGGCGGTTTTCGGCTGGCATCCGGTCTAGGCCAGCGCGCGGCGCGGGGCAAGCCGATTGCACCCCGCCCGCCACGCCGCTAGCGTGCCCGCCATGCGTTACGCCGCACACGAGACCCTCGTCGCTCCGGCCCGCCCCTCGGCGGGGCTCGGGCGGCTGGGCGCGGGAATCTGCATGACCGTGGCGCTGTTCGTGGCGCTGAGCATCCTGTGGTCGGGGCTTTTGCCCGCGGTCTTCGGGGCCGAGGGCTGGTCGCGGATGATGCCGGGGGTCGCGGCGGCAACGACGCCCGCGGGCGTGCTGATCAACCTCTTCACCTTTGCCCTGCTGATCGCGGCGCTGGCGCTCAGCCTGCGCGCGGTGCACCGGCGCGGCCTGCTCAGCCTCGTGGGGCCGCTCCCGGACGCGCTGTGGCAGTTCCGGCGCGCGGTCGTGGCGGTGGCGGCGCTCTATGTCGTGATCGCCCTCGTACCGCTGCCCGAAACGATGGTCCCCGAGCGTAACCTCGCCACGGGCACATGGGCGCTGTTCCTGCCGCTGGCGCTGGTCGGGCTGTTCTGCCAGGTTTTCGCCGAGGAGGTGGCGTTTCGCGGCTACCTGCAGAGCCAGCTTGCCGCGCGCTTCACCTCGCCGGTGATGTGGCTGGGCCTGCCCGCGCTGGCCTTCGGGCTGCTGCATTTCGACGCTGGCACCTACGGTGCCAACGGCTGGCTGGTGATGATCTGGGCCACCGGCTTCGGGCTGGCCGCCGCCGATCTGACCGCGCGGTTCGGCACGCTGGGGCCGGCCACGGCGCTGCACCTCGCCAATAATTTCAGCGCCATCCTCGTCGCCGCGCCGAAGGGGCAGTTCGACGGGCTGGCGCTTTATGTCTTTCCCTTTTCGCTGGAGGACGAGGATACCGTTCTGGCGGTTCTGCCCGCCGATATCCTGATGCTGCTGTGCAGCTGGCTGGCGATCCGGCTGGCCCTGCGCGGCTGATTGCATTTCGCGCGGCCCCGGCTTAAGTGAGGGCGAGATCAGCGACAGGACCCGGCCCCGCGATGAACTGGATCACCAATTACGTGCGCCCGCGCATCAACTCGATCTTCTCGCGCCGCGAGATGCCCGAGAACCTGTGGACGAAATGCGACGAGTGCGGGACGATGCTGTTTCACCGCGAGCTTTCGGGCAATCTCAACGTCTGCACAAGCTGCGGCTACCACATGGGCATCACGCCGCGCGCGCGCTTCGCGGCGCTGTTCGACGGCGGCGTGTTCACCGAGGTGGCGGTGCCCGCGCCCACGCCCGATCCCCTGCAATTCCGGGACCAGAGGAAATATCCCGACCGGCTGCGCACCGCCCAGAAGACCACTGGCGAGAAAGAGGCGATGCTGGTCGCCACCGGCGAGATCGGGCGAACGCCCATCGTGGCCGCCGCGCAGGATTTCGGCTTCATGGCCGGCTCGATGGGCATGTATGTGGGCAACGCGATCATCGCCGCCGCCGAGGAGGCGGTGAAGCGCGAGCGCCCGCTGATCCTGTTCTCGGCCGCAGGCGGTGCGCGGATGCAGGAGGGAATTCTCAGCCTGATGCAGATGCCGCGCACCACCGTTGCGGTGCAGATGCTGCGCGAGGCGGGGCTGCCCTATATCGTGGTGCTCACGCACCCCACCACCGGCGGTGTCACCGCCTCCTACGCGATGCTGGGCGATGTGCAGATCGCCGAGCCCGGCGCGCTCATCTGTTTCGCCGGGCCGCGCGTGATCGAACAGACCATCCGCGAGAAGCTGCCCGAGGGGTTCCAGCGCGCCGAATACCTGCTCGAACACGGGATGCTCGACCGCGTGACGCCGCGGACCGCGCTGCGCGACGATCTCATCACCATCACCCGGATGCTGACGGGGCTGCCGCCCGCGGTGAAGGCAGACCTTCCCGCGCCCGCACCGCTCGCGGTAGAGGCGCAGGCGACGGACGACGCGGAAAAATGAGCGCGGCCACATCGGACCTCATCCTGTCGCGGATGATGGCGCTTCACCCCAAGATCATCGACCTGACGCTCGACCGCGTTTGGCGGCTGCTGGAGGCGCTGGGCAACCCGCAGGAGCGGCTGCCGCCGGTGGTGCACATCGCGGGCACCAACGGCAAGGGCTCGACGCTGGCCATGATCCGGGCGGGGATCGAGGCGGCGGGCAAGACCTGCCACGCCTATACCTCGCCGCACCTGGCGCGCTTTCACGAGCGTATCAGGCTGGCCGGGACGCTGATTTCCGAGGATCACCTGTCGGCGGTGCTGGATGAGTGCGAGACCGCCAATGGCGGCGTGCCGATCACCTATTTCGAGATCACCACCTGCGCCGCCATCCTCGCCATGTCGCGGGTGCGCGCCGATTACACACTGCTGGAGGTGGGGCTCGGCGGGCGTCTCGACGCCACCAACGTGATCGCCTCGCCCGCGCTCACCGTCATCACGCCGGTGTCGATGGATCACGAGGGGTTCCTCGGCGACACGTTGGCGGCGATCGCGGGCGAGAAGGCGGGAATTCTCAAGCGCCTCGTGCCATGTGTCGTCGGCCCGCAGGACGATGCGGCGATGGAGGTGATCGAGGCGCGCGCCGCGCGGCTGGGCGCGCCGCTGCTGGCGCACGGGCAACACTGGCATGTGAGCGAAGAACGCGGGTGCCTCGTCTACCAGGACGAACACGGGCTGTGCGACCTGCCGCTGCCGAACCTGCCCGGCGCGCACCAGATCGAGAATGCCGGTGCCGCGATTGCCGCGCTGCGGGCACTGCGGCTGGGCGATGCGGCGCTCGACGGGGCGGTCACGCGCGCCGAGTGGCCAGCGCGGATGCAGCGGCTGGCATGGGGCCCGCTGGTGGAGGCGGCGGGCGACGCGGAGCTGTGGCTCGATGGCGGGCACAACCCTGCCGCCGGGCAGGCCCTGGCGCGGCACCTCGCGGGCCTTGCGCCCCGGCCCACCTTTCTCGTCTGCGGGATGCTCAACACCAAGGACGTTGCGGGCTATCTCGCGCCGCTGGCACAGGTGGCGCAGGGCCTCACCGCCGTGCCCATCCCCGGCGAAGCCAACACCCTGCCCGCCGACGCCACGGCACAGGCCGCGCACGGCGTGGGACTGCAGGCGGAGGTGGCCGAGAGCGCGCTGGCGGCGATACAGGACATCGCGGCGCGTGCGCCGCGCGCCCGCATCCTGATCTGCGGCTCGCTTTATCTTGCGGGCGGTATCCTGCGCGAAAACGGCTGAGCGCCGCATCTGCCGGTGCGGCGCGGACTCAGCCGCAGCCGGTGCCTCAGAACGCCTCGGGCCGCGCCTCGCGGGCCATGTGGTCGAGCACCGCGTTGACGAATTTCGGCTCCCGCCCCTCGGGGTAGAAGGCCTTGGCCACCTCGACATATTCCATGATGACCACCTTGGGCGGCGTGCCGGTCTGGCCCAGTTCGGCCCCGGCGGCGCGAAACAGCGCGCGCAGAACCGGGTCGATCCGCGCGATCGGCCATTTCGCCACCAGCGCGCGGTCGGTCATCTGGTCGATCTTCGCCTGCCAGTTCACTGCTTCATCGAGAACGAAGCCGAACAGGTCGGCATCGCCCTCGGCCATCTCCACGCCCTCGTCGATCTCGGCCCCGAACCGGTGGTCGAGGAATTCGCGCCGCACCGCGTCGCTGCCCTGTCCCGACTGCTCCATCTGGTAGAGCGCCTGCACGGCATAGAGCCGGGCCGCCGATTTCATGCTGTGTCTGCCCGGGCGTGCCGGGGCGGGTTGGTCGCTCATGCCTTGGGGTCACCCTTCGTCTCGCCCGCGATGCGGTACTCTTCGGAAGCGGGCTTGAAACCCACCCCCTTGCGCGGGCCGCCCCATTTACGGGCCAGCGCCACCAGATGCAAGGCCGCCGCCGCCGCGCCCGCGCCCTTGTTCAACTCGCCCGGATCGGCGCGGACCTCCGCCTGTCCGCGGTTTTCCACCGTGAGGATGCCGTTGCCGATGCACAGCCCCTGCAAGCCCAGGAGCATGAGGCCCCGAGAGCTGTCGTTGCACACCGTCTCGTAATGCGTGGTCTCGCCCCGGATAACACAGCCCAGCGCCACGTAGCCGTCGAAATTCGACATCCGCTCGGCGATGCCGATGGCGGTGGGCAGTTCCAGCGCGCCGGGCACCTCGGCGATCTCATGGGTGCCGCCGCTGGCCTCGATCTCGGCCACCGCGCCCGCGATCAGGTTGTCGGCGATGTCGCGGTAGAACGGTGCCACCACGATCAAGAGCTTCACCGGGCGCTCGAATTCGGCGCGGGGCATCGTGTATTCGTGCTCGGCCATGGTCTCACTCCTCGCTCAGCGGATGCGTGCCCTCGATGGTGATGCCATAGGCATCGAGGCCAAGGTAGCGCGTGTCGGGGCTGTCGGTCAGCAGCACCAGCCGGTGAATGCCCAGAACCGCCATGATCTGCGCGCCCAGCCCGGTATGCTTGATCGTGCGCGGCCCGTCCTCGTCGGCCATCTCGCTCGCAAGTTGCGGGCGCGGCTGCCGGAACAGGAACACCGCGCCGCGCCCCTCGCGGGCGATGATCTCCATCGCGCGCGGCAGCTTGCCCGCCGGCCCGTGCCCTGTCTGCGCGCCGATCCCCAGCACATCCTCCAGCGCGTTGAGCGCATGGGCCCGCGTCAGCACCGGCGTGCCATCGGTCACGTCGCCCTTGGTCAGCACGACATGCTCGGTGCCGGTGATCTGGTCGGCGAAGATGCGCATCTCCCATTCGCCGCCATGGCACGAGGTGACGCGCTCGCGCCCGGTCTCCAGCACCAGGTTGTCGTGGCGGTGGCGATAGGCGATCAGGTCGGAGATGGTGCCGATCTTCAGCCCGTGCTCGGCGGCAAACTCCACGAGGTCGGGCAGCCGCGCCATCGCGCCGTCTTCCTTCATGATCTCGCAGATCACGCCCGACGGGTTCAGCCCCGCCAGCCGCGCGATATCCACCGCCGCCTCGGTATGGCCCGCGCGCACCAGCACGCCGCCGCGCCGCGCCCGCAGAGGAAAGACATGACCCGGCGTGGCCAGGCTTGCCATGGTGTTCTGCTCGTTGATCGCGGTGGCGATGGTGTGCGCGCGGTCCGGCGCGGAAATCCCGGTGCTTACCCCTTCTCGAGCTTCGATCGACACGGTAAAGGGCGTTTCGTGCCGCGACGAGTTGTTCACCGCCATCATCGGCAGGCCCAGCCGGTCGATCCGCTCGGCGGTCATCGGCAGGCAGATCAGGCCGCGCCCGTGCGTGGCCATGAAGTTGATCGCTTCGGGCGTGGCGAATTCTGCACCGATCACCAGGTCGCCCTCGTTCTCGCGGTCCTCGTGATCGACCAGGATCACCATCCGCCCCGCCGCGATCTCGGCGATGATCTCGTCGGTGGACGAGATCGCGCCGCGCAGGTCGGATTCCACCGGCCCCGGCGATTGATATGCGGCTTTCTCGGTCATCGCGCGCCCCCTTTTCCCGGCCCGTGCCAGATAGCGCAGCGGCACGGGAATGGCCAGCATGGTTTGCCGGGTCCCCGGTGCCAAACGCCGCGACATCGGGACGGGATCCGCGTCTGCCTCTGCCGCGCCTCAGCCCTGAGACCGCGATGCGGTGCGAGGCCGCCTGCGACCGAACGCGCCGTGACGGTTGCGTGTGGCGGAGGGCTCGTCGGGTGCCCGGCCCCGGCGCGAAATCGAGGGCAGGCCCGCCGCGCCGCCGGTCATTCCGGAGCCATGTTTCCGGCACGACCCGCCCGCCGCCTGTCGATGGCGCGGCTCTCCCACCGTTGCCCGGCGGCTCCGCTCCAGGCCAGGTCGCGTCAGGGACGTATCCCGTCCCGGCTCACGCCGCCGCCTGCATCAGCCCCGCGTCGCGCACCTTCCGTTCCGCCTCGTCGAGCGAGCGCCACGCCCGGTCGATCAGCGTGTCGATTTCCGCCTTCGAGATCACCAGCGGCGGAGAGATGATCATGCGGTCGCCCACGTGGCGCATCACCAGGTTGTTGGCGAAGCACCGCTCGCGGCAGATATAGCCCACCGTTCCCGGCTCCGAGGCGAATTTCGCGCGCGCCGCCTTGTCCGGCGTCAGCGCGAGCGAGCCCATCATGCCCACGATCCGCGCCTCGCCCACCATCGGGTGCGCGGCGAGGCTTTCCCATTTCTGCTTCAGGTAGGGGCCGGTCTCTTCGGCCACGCGCATCACGATCCCCTCCTCGTCGAGGATGCGCAGGTTCTCCAGCGCCACCGCGCAGGACACCGGGTGCCCCGAATAGGTATAGCCGTGGTTGAACTCGCAGCCGTTGAGCACCCGCGCCACCTCGTCCGAGACGATCGAGCCGCCGATCGGCGCATAGCCCGACGACAGGCCCTTGGCGATCGTCATGATGTCGGGACGGATGCCCATGGTCTCGCTGCCGAACCAGTTGCCGGTGCGACCGAACCCGCAGATCACCTCGTCGGCAATGAGCAGGATGCCGTACTTGTCGCAGATGCGCTGGATTTCCGGCCAGTAGCTGTCGGGCGGGAGGATCACGCCGCCCGCGCCCTGCACCGGCTCGCCGATGAAGGCACCCACGCGGTGCGGCCCCAGCTCCTCGATCTTCTCCTCCAGCTGCCGCGCGCGGGCGAGGCCGAATTCCTCCGGGTCGGTGTCGCCGCCCTCGGCATACCAGTGCGGCTGGTCGATATGATGGATGTCGGGGATCGGCATGCCGCCCTGCGCGTGCATCCCCGCCATGCCTCCAAGGCTCGCGCTGCCCATGGACGAGCCGTGATAGCCGTTCTTGCGCGCGATGATGATGTTGCGCTCGGGCTGGCCCTTTTCGGCCCAGTAGGTGCGCACCATGCGGATATTGGTGTCGTTGGCCTCCGAGCCGGACCCGGCATAGAACACGTGGTTGAGATCGCCGGGGGCCAGTTCCGCCAGTCGGCTCGCCAGTGCGATGGCCGGGACGTGGCTGGTCTGGAAGAAGGTGTTGTAATAGGGCAGCTCGCGCATCTGCCGCGCCGCCACCTCGGCCAGTTCCTCGCGCCCGTAGCCTATGTTGACACACCACAGCCCGGCCATTGCGTCGAGAATCTCGTTGCCGTCGCTGTCGGTCAGCGTCACGCCGCGCGCACGGGTGATGATGCGCGCGCCCTTGGCATTCATGCCGTCCCCGTGGGTGAAGGGATGCATGTGATGGGCGGCGTCGAGCGCCTGCAATTCGGCGGTGGGCAGGTGGTTGGTGATCGCGGTCATGGCGGTCCCTTTCGGATGGGGAATCGGCGGCGCGGCCCGGTCGGCCGCTTTCCGCCAAGAATATGATCAAATTTTACGCTGTCAATCGAATCAGTCGTCCCGCGGCTGGCGCGAAAGCGATTGGCGCACCTGCTCCATTCCCTGCACCACGTCGGCGCGGATCGCCTCGGCGGCGGCCTCGGCATCGCCCGCGCGCATCGCCGCGAGCAGGTCCTTGTGCCGGTCGGGCAGCCCCTCGGTGCCGACACGCCCGCACACCACCCGCAGCGACGGGCCGAAACGCAGCCACAGACCGTCTGCCACCTCTGTCAGGATCGGCGCCGCCGCCATCTCGTATAGCGTGCGGTGAAAGCGGTAGTTGAGCTCGAGATAGGCGCGCATGTCGCCGCGCAGGATGGCGCGGTCGAGATCGTCGTCGAGATCGGTCAGCCGATCGAGATCGGCGCGCGTCGAACGCCCGGTCGCGCGCCGCGCAAGCTGCGGGTCAAGCCATTGAC
>Ga0209931_1001654_pt1 | contig 11976 bp, 10 predicted proteins | sample SalPonR1_B_D1_MG_FD_185697 | JGI IMG/M metagenome (GOLD analysis project Ga0209931, IMG submission 185697) | Salt pond soil microbial communities from South San Francisco under conditions of wetland restoration - Salt Pond MetaG R1_B_D1_MG... ...
GTAAGGTTGAAGTTATTGTCTGATCTTCAGATACCGGCATTACCTCTATATCCTCAACAACAATCTTGGGAACTGTCATATCAGGCGGCCAGTTATCCTCAATATAGACATAGTAGGCGCCTTCTTCAAATAATTCACATGGAATAAGTGATATGATCGGAGTGAAAGGAAACGCTACACCTGTTAGTGTTCGGACTGTGGCGCTTGCCTGCATACCGCCTTCAGCCCCGGACGTTATATATATGGTGACAGGTGGCTGCACAGAATCATCCATTGCTACCGAAGGACCGACAAACATTCCAAAAATCAGGGCAAAACACAATACGGTGATAAAGTACTTCTTCATGAAAATCTACCTCCCCCAAATAATGTACGAAATATTGGGTTCGGCAGCTCGGCTGTCATAACTCTCTTCTCTCGAGTTTTAGACCCGTAGCTTTGCGTCTCCGCCTTTAGGCGGATTTGCCTTTTCGTTCCGGTTAGTTAAATCTGCTACAAACCTGAACTGAAATGATATCCTGCGACACTGTCCTCCTTCCTTCTTTTATCTTTCAGCGGGAAAAGCACAACTGGATATTTTACAATTACAAAAGTTGACCCCTTCTGTGATCCAGGACGGGCCTTTTTCCTTTTGCAATCATTCCCTCCAGAAAGAAACGCTACTTTAGTCTTATTGTACATCAACTCGATAAAGTTACTTTATAATTAATCATATAATCATTACTATAATTTGTCAACAGAGAAATGTTATCTGACATGAATACTCTTAGGAAAATTTTTTAGAGGCTGGTATTAAAAACAAAATGATCCTGGAATTTCTCTTGAGTGGAGTTATTTTCTGAGATCAGATTCCTAATTTATACATTGCCTTTGAGTGGTGATTTTTAGAAGATCACAACATTTGATAAAAGATCAGTTACTTTTTTAACTTCAGGCTGGTAGAAAAAACTTCTTTTCCATGAATGTCCATAGTTTGCGCTGAATATGGTAAGACAAGACTCAAAATTTATTTTGAACCCTTTTTCGGGATTGTACTGGTGTCCCCTTAGCATATAACAGCAACCGGTGAGGTCCAGAAATTTTTTCAGATCCTCCCTTGTAAAAAACCTTGTCCCACCTCCCCTGTAAAAATAGAAGTTATCATCAGGATCACTCCAAAGGATATTCTGCCCCTGTTGGGAACCTGATGAGATCATCTCAAGAGCTTTTCTATCCGAAGGCACGGGGCAAGGAGGGCCACCGTGTACTAAAGCTATATTTCCTCTTTTCGCCACCAGTGGAAGACTCTCGTACCACTGAACAATGAGAGAAACTAAACTGTCCTTTTTCTTTGAAGATATCTCTCTGGCAAAACCATAACGCAGGTTCATTTGCCAGTCCTCATGATTTCCTCTAAGAAGGATAACTCTCCGCGGATTTTCAATCTGAAAATTGATTATCTTTTCCAGTATTCCCAGAGAATCCGGCCCTCGGTCAACGTAATCTCCAAGAAAAACCCATAGAGGATCACCCTGGACAAAAGAAAAAATAAGATCAAGGCTGGAGGTCTCCCCGTGAAGATCTCCCACAACAACAAGCCCTTTAGGGCTGTCTCTATGGACAAGACATCCTTTCCTGCCATCAAGAGTGTTATTAAGGTAAATACTCTGCTCAATCTTTTTCCCGCTCAAAGACATCTTCAGCAGAACCTCTCTTTAAGACTCTCCTGCTACCTGTATATTTTACAACTTCAAGGGGAAGTGGAAAAATATGATATTCGATCCTTCGATCGCTTGTCAAAAATTATTACAAATAAAGCAAATCAACTGCCAACTTTCCAATCTATTTTCATTCTAAAAGAATCGCTTCCGGAATTACAGTTTTTTATGGTATGCATTGTTCTTCCTGAATTTTCACCCATTTGTGTCTGTATCCTTGAAATAAGGTCATCCCCCGGAGTAGTTTCTTCCTTATATACCGCATCAATACTTACAGGATGGTAATCTTCGGCCTTTTGGTAATCTATAGTCTCTATAGCCCACCTTACATAGGCAGAGTTATTGACATGACCGTTAAGGTCCATGTCAGTAATACCTGGAGTAAACTTTCTTTCAAGGACAGCATTTCTTACTGGTCGAACAGCAGGGAAAAAAGTCTCAATAGCACGCTTATCAACTTCTGGCAGTTGAGGTAAATGTTGAAGCGGATTCAACAGCTTTCTGTTTTCAAGATCCACAAGGCACCAGACACTTGAAGCTGCAGCTATAGTCCTGCCTGAAAGTATTATCTGGAAATCCCTGTATGCAAAGACCTTCTTTTTCAACCTTGGCCAAGTTCTCACATTCACCGTGTCACCATATCGTGGATATTCATAAAATTTTATATGAAGACGGGTCAGAAACCATGAAATGTTCCTATTACGAAGCTTATCCAGACCTACACCAAGGTTATCTGCATGTTCGCTTGCAGCATCCTGCAAAAAATCAAAGATAACGGGAAGGTGGACTTTCCCGGAACCGGAAACTTCATATATCCTGATCTTATAACACTTCTCCCAGATCTCGTTCACTAATTTCACCTCTTATTAAAAGCTCAACTTCTAACTGTATATTGTACACCACAGGATTTTAATCAGGCATGTATCATATATGCTCTTTAGCCTTTTACTCCGGTTTTTAATTTTTCACAAAGGTGATAAAATACAAGAGAATCACATTAAAACAATATTCTTTTCTTGAAGGGGGAATGCAAAATGACTGAAACAGGAAAATCCAGTCCTTACTCTATTAAGTTTGGGAAAAGGCCTTTGTATGTACTTATCGCGGCAATTCTCGGGGCATTAGTCGGTTACATTACGGGACCGCAGATAGGATTCCTTGAACCCTTAGGTCTGATATTCATTCGTCTCTTAAAGTTTGTTGTAGGACCAATTGTTTTGATATCCATAGCACATGCCCTGACCACAATGTCTGATTTCCAGAGGCTGGGAAAAGTTTTCGGGATTTTCATCGGATACTGGGCAGTTGTCGGAGTTATTGCATCAACCATCGGTTACTTAACTTTCATGAAACCGGGAATAGGAATGGAATTGTCACAAAAGGGCGTGGAAATCACATCTTCATCGATCAAGGACATAATCCTGAGCTGGATCCCCCAGAACGCCATTGAACCGCTGCTCGAACTCCAGATGATCCAGATAATCGTAATGGCCATACTTTTCGGTGTAAGCATAGCCCTTCTTCCAAAAGCAGCGCCCCAGGCAGCCAAGTTTCTTACGGATCTTCTGGAATCCCTGCTTACGATGATTTACAAGGTTGTTGACCTTGTATTGTGGTATGCCCCTATAGGCGTCTTCTGCCTTATCGCCAACCTTGTCGGGACAACTGGAGGGGAAGCAATAAGAACAGTCGCAAAAATGGTCGCGACCCAGTGGATTGCTTACGGTTTAATCCTTCTGGTCCTTCATCCCCTTGTCATGCTGGTTATAATCAAGGTAACACCCTTCAGCTACTGGAGGAAAATGGCTCCGGCCATGATCACCGGCTTTGCCATCCAGAGCAGTTCCGGTACTCTTCCGGTTACACTCAGCTGTGCAAGGACTCTCGGCGTAAAGGATGACACTGCTGAGGTTATACTTCCGATAGCTGCCACCATAAACATGCAGGCAGTTGCAGCGGAGATGCCCATTTATGCCATCTGGGCTGCCCAGATGTACGGAGTCAGCCTTTCACCGGTACAGATAGGAATAGCCGTGGTCCTCGGTGTATTCGGAGCTGCTGCCTGTGCGGGAGTACCAGGTGGCGGTATCATGATAGCCGCAGTTACTCTTCAGACACTCGGACTGCCTCTCACTGCGGTGGGATGGATCGCAGGGGTATACATTTTTATCGATATTCTCAACACCATGACCAATATCACAGGAGATCCTCTCGGTGTTATGGTGGTCAGCCACTTCATGAAAGAATTTGACAAGGACAAGTATTACTCACGTCAGTCTTGACGTATTTTCAGGAGTATCTGCAACTTATTGGATATAGGAAATATAACATGGAGTCACCGTCACAGACTTTACAACAGTGACAGGTGGCTCCATCTGTTAAATATCTTTTGCCCGGGGAGGGGTCATAATGTCAAGAATACTGGTTCTTGGAACAGGCGGGACCATAGCGAGCACGCCAACTGAAAAAGGGCTTTCCGCAACCTTGAGCGGTGAAGATATCCTGAACTACTGTGACATTTCCGAAAAAGATGCAGATATTACCGTAGAAAACCTCTTCAGTATAGACAGCACTCTCATGCAGCCTGAAGACTGGATCAAAATAGCTGAGGCCATATCAGAAAGGTCAAAGGACTATGATGGGATTGTCATAACCCACGGTACGGATACAATGGCCTACACAGCATCAATGCTGTCCTTTATGCTCGGCCCTGTAGACAAACCTGTGGTGATAACGGGATCAATGAAATCCGTAGTAGAGGAAAATACAGATGCCATAGTAAATATGAAAGATTCAATAACTGCTGCCGGATCCGGAATACACGGAGTATATGGAGTATTTAACAGAAAGCTCATTAAAGGAAGCAGGATATCCAAGCTCAAGTCTGTACAGTTTGATGCATTTACCAGTGTAAATTACCCTTTCGTCGGTGAATTCACTGATAAGGGGATCAACTTCAACACCAAACCCGAAAAAAGCAACTCCGGAATAAAACTGGATACAGTTTTTGACACCTCTATCGCTGTAATAAAACTCTTTCCGGGACTGAATCCCGAACTGGTAAAAACAATTTACAATGCAGGATACAAGGGAATAGTCATTGAAAGTTACGGCACCGGGGGCATTCCCTATAGAGGAAGAGACCTTCTTGCAGAGATAACAGAAATTGCCTCAAAAATCCCTGTTCTTCTAACAACCCAGGTTGTCTTCGACGGAGTTGACCTCCACACATATGAAGTTGGCCAGCGTGCATTAAGTTCAGGCGCTATCTCCGCTTACGACATGTCAAAGGAAGCTTCCATAACTAAACTGATGTGGGTCCTTGGGCATACACACGACCTGGACAAAGTAAAGGAAATGATCTATACAAATTACGCAGGAGAGATCAACACTGACCGCTGAACAGGAGGTGTTCAGGAAATGACCATATGTATAGCAGGACATGCAGGAATTGGACATGTCTTCAGTCATGCAGGATTTGTACAGGATGACTCACAGGGTTTTGCCCTTGCTTCATCTCTTCTTTGCTCCTTAAAAGGCCTCGATCCCAAAATTACTGAAATAGAGATCGACAGGGAAAACCATACCCTCACCGTGGGAGTTACAGGTGGAGGAAAAGGGAAAGGTTATCCAGCTAGGGGAATTACCCCTTTTGAAGAAGATCTTGTAAAAAAAATAGTCGGAGAAGATCCCTGTTATCCACAGAGATGCGTCATGAAAGCACTGGGAAGGCTGTACGGACATGGTATATCGGAAGTCCCGGTAGCCCTTGAGTACGCTATCTCAGAAGCCCTACTTGAGAGTTTTGACAGGCACTTCGATGATTTTCTGCTTATGCGGAGGGATACGGACCAGGCTAATGACATGGCCGGTGGCATTAAGGTTGAACTTGACTCCTGTCCCGTAGTCATAATGATCACTGTCAACGGTTCAAATAGAGGGACCGGACCTGTAGAGGATCTCGAGGGAAACATACCTCTTGATTTTAAAAGAACACTAATGGAAAAACTGGACGTAGTAAATGCGCCAACCATAATTGCAGAAAGCAAGGCCTTTGTTCCATCCCTTGAGGGCATAGAGACCGAGACATTCCTGGTACGTTACAATAAAGAAATAGACAACACTGTCGTGGGTAAAAGCCTTGAAAAGGCCCTTGAAGAGATCAAAACGACCTGGATATCTTCGAATTCTGCTTTCCCCTTTCCCGAAGGAGATATGAAAAAGAACACAAGGAAATTCGCCGACAAGTTGACCTCCCTCTCGGAATCACTCGGCAATGCTCCAACTTCTGCAGAAAAAAGTAGACTTGCAACCGAGATCTCCCATTATGTATCCCAGGACCTCGGAGGCATAATTTTCATGAGCAACGAGGTTAACGACATTTACAGGTCTGCCGGCCTTGCCCCTGGGACATCTGCTGTTCTTTCCATCGTTGTTCCAGAAAACTATATCGACATAAACATTATCCCCTTTACAACTGACGGAAACATCCACATTATGAAAGAGGCAGTGATAAAGGCCTGCAGTTTTATTAATGACGAATATCAGCAGGCAATGGAAGAGATACGTATAAAAAAGAACCGGAGTTGATATCTATGAAGATAACCGACCTGACGAGGGCTATAACATCTGACATTCAGATGTACCCGGGAAGTGAACAACCCTCTATCAGACATGTTTCTTCTGTACCAGAAGAGGGTTACAGAGAGAGCGTCTTCGTACTCTCATCACACACAGGTACGCACATTGACACTCCTTCCCACATGATCGAGGACGGGAAGAAACTCGAGGATTATCCTGTCTCAGCCTTCTGGGGAAAGGCAGTTATAATAGACTGTTCTGGTCTTAACAGAGGGCAGATAGAAACTGACGACCTTGTGATAGCCAACAGGAAGATCGAAGAAATAGAAAAGATCGACTATGTTCTTCTTAAAACCGGATGGGGAAAATACTGGGGAACGGACAGATATTACGAACCTTTTCCTTCTCTTACGGTAGAGGCAGCACAGTATCTTGCTGACAACCAGATAAAGGGTATCGGAACAGATACCCTTTCCATAGATACAATTGATTCCGATAATTTCCCAGTACACCATGTTTTATTCAGGCAGGATATACTTGTCGTTGAAAACCTTGCTAATCTTGACGACATTGCATCAGAAACCTTTTACTTCAGCTGTATGCCCTTGAAGATGGAAGATTCTGAGGCATCTCCTGTCAGAGCTTTTGCTGTTGAATTTTAAAAATGGTTCAGATCGGTATATTCACCGTCGGCCTGATCCATCTTAAACACTGAGTTTTTGCGTTTTATTATTTGATTAGTAAAATCATTTTCTTTACAATATCCCTTAAAGTAAATAGAAAGCCCATCTATCAAAGGAGTGTTTTTTTGAAGAAAATTGCCATAGCGCTGATTATTTGTTTTGCCCTCATCGCTGCCCCCTCGCCCTTTCTGTACGCAAATACAGGAAACGGCAGTTTTGCCCACTACGGTGGCTGGCAGAACCTGACAGAAAAAGAAAAACTCTGCTTTATTCTGGGATATGGATACGGCGCACAGAATATATCGGTGTCTCTCACGCCTCCATTGAACTTTGTCAGACAGATAGACCTTTTTTTTGAAAATGGAGATTTTCAAATCTTCCCGGTGGAAGATCTGTTTCGGGCATCCAACTGGCTCTTCCTAGGTTATCCCGAAGAGAAGATAAACACTTACCTGCAACTTAAAGCCACCGCTATTTCAGGCCAAAAGATAAGCATTGAAGAACTTCATCTAATGGAAACACTCGAAAAGGAAGCGGAAGATCTTGAAAAGGAAATAACGGAAAAACTGGAAAACGCCAACAACTGAGATCAACTTAAACATGCCATGCCAAATAACCTTTGATTTATACTACCATTACCCCAGACATACTGTTTTTAAATCTGCCTTTCCAGCTTTACATAACCACAGGATTATGAGAGCAATAGTATAATAGAAAGCAATAAATAGGAGGACATTCCTTGTCAAAAGAAATAAACAGGATGATCACAAAAGAAGACTATGATGCTGCCCTCTTCGATCTTGACGGAGTCATAACAAGGACAGCAAAGGTTCACTCAGCAGCATGGAAAGAGTTATTTGATGATTTCCTCGAAAAGAAAGCATGGCATGAGGACTCAGAACGGACTCCCTTTGACCCGGTACATGACTACCAGGAATATGTTGACGGTAAACCCCGGTACGAAGGCGTCAGGAGTTTTCTGAAATCCAGGAAGATGGAGCTTCCATTGGGGGATCCGTCAGATCCACCTGGCTACGATACTGTTTGTGCCCTTGGCAACATGAAGAACACCTTTTTTCAGAAGAATCTCAAGAAACTCGGTGTTGAGATATTTGAAGATGCTGTTTTCTACATAAAAAGGATTAGATCCGAAGGTTTTAAAACAGCAGTCGTTTCATCGAGCAAGAACTGCTCCGCGGTCCTTGAATCAGCTGGACTATCATTCCTTTTCGACGTACAGGTGGACGGAATCGTTTCTGAAAGAACCGGATTGAAAGGCAAACCAGATCCCGATATTTTTATAGAGGCGGCAAAAAGACTTGACGTAGATCCTTCCAGATCTGTAGTTTTTGAAGACGCCCTTTCAGGCGTGGAAGCAGGAAGAAGAGGAAATTTCGGACTTGTGGTAGGAGTGGACAGAACCGGCCACGGAGATGACCTTGAGGAAAAGGGGGCACATATGGTGATAAAAGATATGAATGAATTGATACCCCAGCAGGGGGATAATTCTTATTTAATGATGGATAAACTTCCATCTGCGCTGGAAAAGGCTGAGGATATAATAGAGAGGGCGAAAGGGAAGAAGCTTTTTATAGTTCTTGATTACGACGGGACCCTTACTCCCATCGTCGATAGACCTGATATGGCTGTTATGTCCGAGGAGATGAGAGATACTGTAAAAAAAATCGCCAGCAAAAGAACCGTGGCAGTTATAAGCGGACGGGATCTCGAGGACGTAAGGAACCTTGTACAGATAGACAATATAATATACGCCGGAAGCCACGGTTTTGACATCTCTTCCATGGAAGGCGAACAGAAAGGATTCCAGATGGGGACCGACATCCTTCCGGATCTTGAGAAGGCAGAAGCTAAACTAAGGGAAAAACTTGGATCAATCAAAGGTTCCCTTGTGGAACGCAAGAAATTTTCAATAGCTGTTCATTACAGGATGGTAGAGAAGCCAGAAACAGCTGAGGTGGAGAAAATAGTAGACGAAGTCCTTTCCGGTTTTCCCTCCCTTGTAAAGGGAACAGGGAAAAAAGTCTTTGAGCTCAAACCTGACATTGAGTGGGACAAGGGGAAAGCTCTCCTCTGGGTAATGAAAGCCCTGGGACTCGATTTTGACAACAGTCTGACAATATATATCGGTGATGACACAACAGACGAGGACGCCTTCAGGGAAATAAAAAACAAAGGAACAGGAATAATAGTAAGAGACGGTGAGAGGAACAGGAAGACCTTTGCAGAATATTACCTGAACAATACATCAGAAGTACAGGCGTTTCTAATGCAACTTGCCAGACTTTCCTGATAACAAGGAGGCTCTTTCATGAAAAACTGGACCTTTGAATATAACGGATACAACCCTGAAAATGAAAAACTAAGGGAAGCCCTCTGCACCCTCGGAAACGGATATTTTGCATCGCGGGGAGCTTCTTCAGAAGAGGACGCAGACCAGCACCACTATCCAGGAACCTATCTGGCAGGCGAGTACAACAGGCTTGAGACGGAGATCTCCGGAAATGTAATAGAGAACGAGGATCTCTTTAACCTGCCTAACTGGCTTCCCCTTAAATTCCGGATAAACGGAGGGGACTGGTTTGCCCTTTCAAAAGTAGAGATACTCTCCTATCACCAGAAACTTGAACTGAAAGAAGGAATACTTCAACGCAGTGTTACCTTTCGAACTCCCAAAGGAGAAGAAACCACTCTTGAAAACAGACGTTTTGTCCACATGCAAAAAAGACATTTTGCCGGCCTGGAAACATCAATAGAAGCTCAGAACTGGTCCGGTGAGATCGAATTCCTTTCCGCACTTGACGGAACTGTTATCAACGCAGGTGTTGAGAGATACAGCGATCTCAACAGCAAACACCTGGAACCGTTGGAAAACTCCCGAATTAACAATAACAGTATATTTCTCTCCGTAAAGACTAACCAGTCCCAGATCGAGATCGCCCAGGCTGCAAGGACCGATATCTACACAGCCAGCGGCAGAGCGACACCAGAATCTGAAACTCTCGTAAGGGATGGCTATATTGAGCAACGCTTCAGAATTAAAATAGATAAGGGAGAAACCCTTCGTGCCGAAAAGATCGTAACTCTTTATACCTCGAAGGACGATGCCATTTCACAGTGTGGACTACAGGCAAAGAACCTACTCCAAAGGGCTCCTGACTTCTCCTCCCTTCTGGAATCTCACGCTCTTGCCTGGGACCATTTGTGGCGCCGTTTCGAGGTAGATTTCAAATCCTCCAATCACCATTCAGGAGAAGACACTGCAATTATCCTGAGACTTTATACCTTCCACCTGCTGCAGACAACATCCATGCATTCAATGGACCTGGACGTAGGAGTACCAAGCCGTGGATGGCATGGAGAAGCATACAGGGGACATATTTTCTGGGACGAGATATTTATTTTTCCAATGTTGAATCTCAGGATGCCTGAAATCACAAGGTCTCTACTTATGTACAGATATAGAAGGCTCGAAGAAGCTCGCCATGCAGCTTCAGAAAAAGGCTTCAGTGGAGCCATGTATCCCTGGCAGAGCGGAAGCAGCGGAAGAGAGGAAAGCCAGGTCATTCACCTTAATCCCAAATCCGGTGAGTGGGTTCCTGACAATTCATCCCTTCAGAGACATGTAAATGCTGCCATAGCCTATAATATCTGGCACTATTATCAAGTAACGGCAGATATCGAATTCATGTCCTTCTACGGTGCAGAGATGTTCCTGGAGATAGCTCGTTTCTGGGGAAGTATTACCACCTGGAACGAGAAAGAAGAACGTTACGAGATAAAGGGAGTTATGGGTCCCGATGAATATCATGACGGCTATCCCGACTCAGATAAACCGGGCCTGGACAATAACTCTTACACCAACGTCATGGTTGTATGGCTCTTTAAAAGGGCCAGGGATATATTTAAGATCCTTTCAAAGACAGAATGCGAGCAGGTTTGTGAAAAAATAGGCCTGGACCAATCGGAAGTGGATTACTGGATGGATATCACGAAAAAAATTAAGATACCCTTCCACGGGCAAGGTATTATCAGCCAGTTCGAGGGTTACGAGAAACTGGAGGAATTCGACTGGGAAGGATACCGGGAAAAATACGACGACATTCAGCGGCTTGACAGGATCCTTGGAGCCGAAAATGATACTCCTAACAGATTCAAGGCATCAAAGCAGGCTGATGTTCTCATGCTGTTCTACCTTTTCTCCGCAGAGGAACTAAAGGAAATATTCGAAGGATTAGGCTATGAATTTGATCCCGACATGATTCCCCGCAACGTGGAATATTACCTGCAGAGGACTTCCCATGGTTCAACACTAAGCAGAATAGTTCATTCATGGGTACTTGCCAGGTCCAACAGGACAAGGTCCTGGGAGATGTTCAAGGAAGCCCTGGAAAGCGATGTATCCGACATCCAGGGTGGAACAACACCAGAAGGTATCCATCTTGGCGCCATGGCCGGCAGCGTGGACATCATGCAGAGAGCCTATACAGGGATTGAGACACGCAACGGAATGCTTCACTTTAATCCAGCCATTCCTGAAGAACTCGGGAGGCTTCACATGCACATACGCTACCGAGGCATTCCCATGGAGATAACCATAACTCCTGAAAAGATGGTAATAAAGACTCTCCCCTACTACACAGAACCGGTTCGTATCTCATTCAGGGGGCAGGTAGCCCATATCGAGCCGGAAGGAGAATGCATACAGGAATTTGGGCTTTCATGAACGACACAGGGTACCGGTCTCTCTACCGGTACCCTGCCAACAGTTCTGAATGATCATTTTTTCCCATATGACAGAAAACAACAAAGGATGTATAATCCCAGAAGCAGGACCTCTCTTCGAAATATCTTCTCTTTTCTCGAGTAAAATACAAACCCTCTTTTTAATACCAAAAAACACAATATACAGTGTTTTCCATCTTTCTCATCCATACAGATAGTGTTATAATAAAAATTAGTTTCATCAATTCCCTTACCTGTAATTACTATGCTAC
>Ga0209931_1001655_pt1 | contig 11975 bp, 10 predicted proteins | sample SalPonR1_B_D1_MG_FD_185697 | JGI IMG/M metagenome (GOLD analysis project Ga0209931, IMG submission 185697) | Salt pond soil microbial communities from South San Francisco under conditions of wetland restoration - Salt Pond MetaG R1_B_D1_MG... ...
AAACCAGTTTCTTCAAAAGTCTCGCGTTTCGCTGCATCCTTGGCTGATTCTCCCATTTCAACTTCTCCCCCCGGGGCCAGCCAGATCGGATTAGGACGGGTTGGAATACTTTGATTGACTAATAGCAATGCTTCATTTTTCACGACCAAAGCACATCCTCGTATTCTAACCCTGCCGGCATATTGTGAGTCAGACATCAGTCAATCGTGGGTTCAACTACTGCGCTCTCTTCTTTTTTACGCTCTTCCATGTGCTCTATTGACGCAGATACCAAAGACACAAACAGTGGATGCGGTTCATAGACGGTGCTTTTAAGCTCCGGGTGAAATTGAACCCCGACAAACCACGGATGATCTTCCAGCTCGATAATTTCAACCAAATCACGTTCAGGATTCACTCCTGAAATAATAAGGCCGGCATCAGTGAGCTGTTTCTTGAAGGAGTTATTAAATTCATACCGATGGCGGTGCCGCTCATCAATCGCCTGTCTTCCGTAAGCTTTTTCAGCTTTGGTTCCGGCCACGATACTGCAATTGTATTTTCCAAGTCGCATGGTTCCGCCTTTATCCGTCACATCTTTTTGATCCAGCATAAGATCGATCACCGGATAGTCGGTCTTTTCATTAAACTCGGTACTGTCAGCTGTTTCCAAGCCGGCTACATTTCGTGCAAATTCTACAACAGCCGACTGCATGCCAAGACAAATACCAAAAAACGGTATTTTATTTTCGCGGGCATATCGCACGGCCAGGTACTTACCTTCTATTCCTCTGTCACCAAATCCCGGAGCAACGAGTATGCCAGATACATCTTCCAGCTCCTTATCAATGTTTTGTTTGTTCAGCGTTTCAGACTGTACCCATTTTATATTCACCTTTGCATCATTAACCGCCCCGCCGTGAATCAGCGCTTCTACAATCGATTTGTAGGAATCGTGATGCTCAACATATTTCCCTACCAAAGCTATTTTAACGGATTTGTCCGGGTATCGGAGCTTATCAACGAACTTGATCCATTTTTCAAGTTCCGGTTTGTCAGTTTCTATATCCAGTTTCTTGATGACCTGCTTATCAAGACCCTCTTTTTGCATCAAAAGCGGCACCTCGTAAATGCTCTTTGCATCCAGAGATTCGATAACGTCTTCAATCTCAACATTACAGAACTGCGCAATTTTACTGCGAATTGTGGAGTCAAGTGGATGTTCTGATCGGCACACCAGAATATCCGGACTCAATCCGCTTTCCGAAAGTGTTTTAACTGAGTGCTGAGTCGGTTTAGTCTTTAACTCGCCGGCAGCTGCAAGGTAGGGCACAAGTGTCAGGTGAATAGAAACAACATTACTTCGTCCAACCTCATATTTAAGCTGACGCATAGCTTCAACATACGGAAGACTCTCAATATCACCTACGGTGCCGCCAATTTCTACAATCACCACATCATAATTTTCAGATGCTCCAAGCTTTATGACGTGCGATTTAATTTCATCCGTGATGTGGGGTATAACCTGGACTGTTTTGCCAAGATAGACGCCCTTTCGCTCTTTTCTAATTACATCGTAATAAATCCTGCCGGTCGTAACATTATTTTCCTGAGATGTTTTGATATCCAGGAAACGCTCGTAATGACCAAGGTCTAAATCTGTTTCTGCGCCGTCATCCGTCACATATACTTCACCATGCTCATAAGGATTCATGGTTCCGGGATCGACATTGATATATGGATCGAGTTTTTGAACTGTGACTTTCAACCCGCGGGCAACCAGCAACCGGCCGAGTGAAGCACAAATTATCCCTTTTCCGAGTGATGAGGTAACCCCGCCGGTGACGAGAATATATTTTGTGGGCATGTGAGACGTAACTTGGTTGATGGAAAATTTAAAATAGCAGGCTCCCCCTTCCCATTCAAACCAAAAAGGAAAAAGAATGAAGATTTTAATATTTATTCTTATTGCCTCGTAAGAGTTGAGGAAGCCACCTCATTCAAAATGTCAGGCCTGTTGGTAAAGATGCCGGTAGCGCCCTTTTCAATTACTTTTTTCATCTCTTCCTCGTCGTCCACTGTATATACCCAAATGGGCAGCCGCTCACTTTTGGCCTGTTTCATGAGCGAAGGCCTCATTTGTTTGTGTTTCAAATTCAGGCCGCTTGCGCTCAACTTCTTCATAAGTCTCAGGTTTCTTCTCGACCCCCAGGAATACGGGCTGATTAGGTAAGCTGTAGGTATTTTTGGCATTACCTTACGACACCTTATCAGCGCTTCAGCACTGAAGCTTGAAATAATAACATGCTCTGCCATATCGTATTCCAATACAAGTTCACTGATAAATTCAACGATACCGGACTCTTTATCTTTGATGAACGCTTCTTTTTTTATTTCAATATTTAAAGCAATCTTGCCAAACGCCCAGTTCAGTATTTGCTCAAGAGTTGGAATTCGTGTATTCTCGAAACTTTTGCTAAACCAAATTCCGGCATCTAATTCACTAAGTTCCCGCGACAAATATTGCTGAATCCCTCCTTTTCCACTCGTTGTACGATCCAGTGTTTGGTCGTGTATCACAACAGGAATTTGATCCCTGGTAAGAGTGACATCGAACTCGATCATGTCAGCTCCCATCTCCAATGCCATTTGAAAGGCGGGCATTGTGTTTTCCGGTGCATTAAAACTTGCTCCGCGGTGGGCAATATTGAAAAAACCAGGTGCTGATTGAAAAGATGAGACTGGACGTATTGGATTGTTTACTTCTCGTAAACCTTTAATGGTATTCAGAATCTTGTGATGGGCATTGTTTGAATTCAAATAACTATAAGGCTTCTGCTATAATTTAATCAAATTATGGGGCTGCAGAAGTTTCTTGGAAGCGCTTCTAATTTTGGTCACGAATAACGCGCTTGATAGATTGATTAATTAAAGTGTCGAAAGTTCCTGAGTCAGACACAGCCTGAAAAATCATGTATACACCGAACATGCTCGATACACTACCCAGCATGCTTAGAATAGCAGCTATCCAAAGTGGTTGTAAAAGGCCAAGAATTGTTATACCCACAATACTCATTCCCGCCATGATTTGGACACTTCCTGCAATTATCTGAAGCGTATTGGTATTCCAAAAGGAATTGAACTTATTAAGCGATGATTTCGGTTTACGGCTGCTTACTTCACTCAGGCCCAGATATTGATCATCAAACTTTTCTTCTTTAGGATCTTCATTCATCATCATTCTATCCTCGTGTGGATTACTAAATCTTGTATATTGTACACTGATTGCTATAGCTATTTTTAACTAGTGTAGTGTCATCGATGAAATATCGTGTAATCATCGGATGAGTTTTTCGAAAAATCGAGTCGTATCGGATCAATACATCATTCATGGATGACTCATCCGATGACTCGCTAACGGCATCTCACCATTGACATGACACTAGTTGTTTAGAAATACAAAAATTCATTCAAAAAAGTACATTATAAATGACTAATAAATATTCGTTTGGTGTTAACCCGGTTCAGGAATTACTTGACAGAGAACCAGATACGATCGACAAATTATTCGTAAGAGAAAACCTAAAATCGACTGCATCATATGATATTGTGAATGCTGCTTCTAATCACAGAATTCCGGTCGTAAAAGTTCCGGAATCAAAGCTATATGACCTCGTGGGGGACGTCAATCATCAGGGTATTGTCGCTGCAATCTCAGAAATTTCCTACCAGGAGTTTGAAGAATGGCTGTCTGAACTCAACCCCACTCCTGACACTGCAGTCCTTTGTCTTGATGAAATTGAGGACCCCCAAAATCTTGGTGCGATTTTAAGAACAGCAGCTGCCGCAGGAATATCCGCAGTTATTGTTCCAAAGCACCGACAGGCTCCCGTAAATGCCACTGTTTTAAAGACCAGTGCCGGAACCGCCGGTCGTATACCAATTATAAGGGCCGTAAATTTGAATCAGGCAATTCTATCGTTAAAAGAGAATAAGTTCTGGATTGCCGGTCTTGATCAAAATGCAGATTCATCTATCTGGGATCAGTCATACGATGTTCCGATGGCTTTCGTCATTGGTAATGAGGGACGCGGAATGAGAAAAAAAACAGGAGAACACTGCGATTTTTTACTGTCACTTCCTATGGAAAATGATGTTGAATCCCTGAATGCGTCAGTAAGTGCCGCACTTATTTGTTACGAATGGAAACGACAACTGATTCAGCGAAATAAGTAAATAAATTTCAATAATTCTCAACAAACCATTTCCGCTTACGTCCACCATCAAAAAATACCAGGTGAAAAAATCAATACAGCAGGTAGTTTTTCCGCTTATTCATGAATGAGGAAAGATTAAACTCTGCGTCTTCGGGCTCGATATTACCACTTATAATCGGATCTATATCACGTGTGCCGGCAAGCTTATACATAAAATCTTTTATTGTGGCATCGGGCGTCTGTTGCATCATTTCAGACAGGATGATCAACCCATTCTCAAAAGGCTGGTACCTTTTGTAATCATCCACTTGTATGCGAATTCCCGAAGATAGTTCTCCCTCATATTTTGGATTCATCGCCATTCCAGGAATTTCACGCGGTGTGAAATCCAAAGACGCAATGGATGCCCCATCGATTCGACTATCCAGCCGGGTTATGTCATCCGGTGTTAACTGAGTTTTTGGTGACCCGATCGTAAGAAATGGACTTAAGGTGCCGCGTCCTTCTGATAGTGACGTCCCTTCAATTAAACAGGTGCCAATGTATACGTAGGCGTGTTCGAAAGTTGGCAGATTCGGTGAAGGAGCAATCCAGGGTAAATTGGTTGCCGGCCATAGCATTGTCCGCTCCCATCCATCCATTTCAATCACCCTGACGTCAGGATCAGTTTCGGAATCGAGCCAGTTTTCTCCAGCCATCATCATAGCAAGCTCTCCCAGCGTCATACCGTGAGCAACAGGGATTGGATAAGGCCCGACAAAGGACGAAAATTCATCCTGAATAATCCAGCCGCTGACATAGTTTCCACCTAGCGGGTTAGGGCGATCGAGAATCCAAACAGGTATGCCCGCGTCTGTCGCTGCCTCTATCACAAGTCCCATTGTAGCATGATATGTATAAAATCTTGCTCCAACATCCTGCATATCAAAAAGCAGAAGGTCGATTCCTTCTAACATCTCAGGCGTTGGCTTTCGTGAACTCCCATACAATGAATAAACCGGAAGCCCCGTCTCTAAATCCACTCCGTCCTCAATCTTTTCGCCTGCACCGGCCTGCCCCCTGAATCCATGTTCAGGTGCGAATAGAGCCGATATTTCAACGTTAAGAGACATGAGTGTATCCAGCATATGCACCCCGTTTACAACAGCTGTAGGATTCATAACCAACCCGACTCTTTTTCCCTCCAATTCATTAAAATAACTGCTAATGAGTTGTTCAGCACCTGTTTTTACCTTTTTTGAATCATTAAAATCAGTTGGCTGTTCAGAGTCGCAAGAGAGAACCATCAAACCAATGACAAGAATTGATAACAGGGAAAGAATTGCAGATTTGGCTTTATACAGATTCATTTCGGATTGAATGTTTTGAGGTTCTACCGGAAACATTGTGGGTAAGTAAACCAAAGTATTTGATTGTAGTAAATCTTCTTGTTCATTTTGTCTTGTCCCAAGGACTCCTTCGGAGAAACAAAACGAACCAAAATTTCAAGGCTGTGAATAAATTGTCGGCGGTCCCGGAGTCTCTGCTACCTTTTATCAATGGTCCGCCGCACTTAACGCTTGTCAATTGATTCCTAGCCGGTATGATAAAAGGTTCCCTCAGATCCTCCAGCTCCCTCAATCCGCCAATTTTTTCAAGGCCGACGGTGTCTCCTACTGCAAAATTTTCATTCTCTAAACATATTGAAATTATCACGATTTTAAGAAAAACACGTTTATCCACAAGGTTTCCTATTAAACCTGATTTGAACAAAAAAAGTCACCCCCAGAACGAAGCTGAAGGTGACTCAATTTAAGATACTAAATATGATTTATGCATTGTTTGCAACTACATCAGACTCAGGAAAGAAATAGGCAGCTTCTACCAGGCCGTTTTCAACCGAATCAGACCCATGAATTATATTTTCTCCGATGCTATCAGCAAATTTGGCACGAATGGTTCCCTCTTCTGCTTCTTCGGGATTCGTTGCGCCAATTAATTTGCGAAAATCATCAATTGCATTTTCTTTCTCTAAAATCATCGGAACACAGGCACCGCTGCTCATAAACTCAACCAGCTCTCCGAAAAAAGGTCGTTCCTTATGCACTGCGTAAAACCCACCTGCAGTATCTTCTGTAAGCCGAGTCAGTTTCATCGCTTTGATTTCAAATCCTGCTTCCTGAATTTGTTCAATTACAGTACCAATTAATTTTTTTCTTACACAATCCGGTTTAAGAATTGTTAACGTACGTTCTACAGCCATTTTAAATTATTTTGTAACAAATTAGATGTTTAGTACTCTTTATGATAGAGAACTGCTAAGATACGGCATCGCGTTCAGAATCTCGAAGCGTGTTTCAATATATTTTGATGAAAAGCTACCCATTTTCCTACAGTTGGCGTATATATTCGGCGGGAACACCGCAGCAGCTGTGGCCGTATGTCTCAGATACAAATCGCTTATTCAAAGACGTTGGCCAGCTTCCTGTACAGGAAGCGATGGTTTCTCACAGCCTGCCCCGTCATTTTGCACAACTGGAATATGACCATCTCCGCAGAACCGATATTTGGCTTGAAGAACCCTATCGCTGGGAGGCTCCGCACTATTTAAAAATCAAAAGAGATTATCAGCGCGGCCCCTATGAAGAGTTGTCTATCAAAATTGAGCTTACGCCACTAAAGTCAAAAAAACGAAACGGCACAGCTTTATCAATCACGTTCGAGGGCAAGTCACGTGGATTTATGGGCTCCTTGCGAACCAAGTCGCACTTCTCCAAAGCATTTAAACAACGCCTTAAAAACGTCATTAAACGATATGATGACTCGATAGCCTCAAAACAGCTCCCGCAAAAGAAAACATCTTCTTTTTTACTGAGTTTAAAGTCTCCGGGGAAGTGGCGCGATTTATATAAAAAACTCTCTGCCGCCAGCAAAGATCCTGACCTTTCACGTCACCTGATTGATCTGCTGCATTACTCAGACGAACAGGATTTACAAGTTATTGAGCCCCTGAAGTTATCTGAGCTATGGTCGGTTCCGCTTCATCGTGTTCTTGAAACTGCCTATCACGCCGTGATTTTAAATATTTTGAATATGGAGTGGAAACAGGTTTGTCCGCGATGCAGGCGCATCCTGAAAGTTTCCCGGCGTTTATTTGAAGTCAGTCATTCTCATTATTGCAACCATTGCGGTGACACAATGGAATTCGATCTTAACAACACCACGCAGGTAACCTTTAAATCACATCCGCTGGTGCGGAAAATCAGTGACAATGATTACTGTGTGTCCGGGCCTCAAAATCGCCCCCACGTGATCATGCAGCAATATGTGAAACCCGGCGATGAGCATTTTGTGAATCTGACACTGCCAGACGGTAAGTTCAGAGTCAGAACCGATACACTTGACAGGGACATTCATGTAAGGCCTGATAATAACGGCCTTGATAATGTGACCATGACGCTTGAAGAAGGTGAAAAGGAAAAAGGTGAAACGCTTCTATCCCCCAGGTCAGACATGATTGTTAAAAATCAATCTGAACACTCACTATTGATTTCCATTGAAGACAAACGGTGGCCTAACTATGGCGTTTCTGCCGCTGAAGTAACGTCTCAGCAGCTATTCAGAGAATGCTTTCCCAAAGAGTATCTCAGACAATCTGAAAAGATGAAGTGCGAAGATTTAACCGTTCTTTTCACGGATCTTATTGATTCATCGTCTATCTATTCTGACAGCGGTGATGAAGAGGCGATCAATACTGTGATGGAGCATTTTGAGGTATTGGAAAAGATTATAAGGGAAGAACGCGGCGCTATTGTTAAAACAATTGGTGACGCCATTATGGCTGTATTCAGGGAACCGGCATCTGCTGTTCGTGCTTATCAGCGGGCTCAGAAACTATTTTTTGAAACGGAAGAATCCAATACACCCATCAGGCTTAAAGGAGGTCTGCACCATGGAAATTGCTATGCAGTAACTTTAAACAACCGCATTGATTACTTTGGCAATACCGTAAATTTCGCTGCCCGACTTGTAGAAAAAGCAAATCGCGACGAGCTAGTCATTTCATCTAAAGCGATGAGCAATCACCATCTCGAAGTATTCTTAGAGCAGGATGATATCTACTGTAAAATAGATTCCTTCAATTCTAAACTGAAAGGGTTTGGGGACAAGAATTTTACCATCAAACGACTCAATCTGCAAAAACCTGCCCTCAAGCTGGTCATTTAATCTGGTTTTCCCCTTTCTGGTTTGATGATTTTTTTCCTTACTGTTTGGCATTGGCTAGAATATTTATATTCTATTGCAATACATCCCAATCCAAACCCAGTTTATCGTGGAAAAAATAAAACCCTCCAGTTCTCACCCCAGTATCGGTTCTCATACAGCTACCATGAATAAGAAAAAACGGATCGGCCTTATTGCCCACGATTTCCGTAAACTCGACTTGCTCGACTGGGCAGAATTCAACAGTGACGTGCTCAAAGAACATGAACTATATGGTACCGGAACAACAGGCGGACTAATTGCTGAAAAAATAGGACTGCCGGTCCACAGATTTTTGAGCGGGCCGCTTGGCGGTGATTTGCAGATTGGCGCGGCCATCGCTGAGGGTAAGCTTGACCTGCTGATTTTCTTCTGGGATCCTCTTCAAGCCCAGCCTCATGATGTAGATGTGAAAGCACTCCTTAGAATGGCGATTGTATACAATATTCCACTGGCATGTGACCGCTCGTCTGCTGACTTCTTAATCACATCACCGCTTATGAATGAGCCGTATGAGCGCTACCTTGTGGATTACGGTAAACGATTGAAAGAAGAAGCTTAAAAACCAATAAATTAACGGATGTCCAGCAATAGATTAAAGCACTCTAAAAGCCCCTATTTACTCCAGCACGCCGATAACCCCGTCGACTGGTACCCATGGAGTGATGATGCCTTTGAGAAAGCAAAAGCCGAAGATAAACCTGTATTTCTCTCGATTGGATACGCCACCTGCCACTGGTGCCACGTGATGGCACATGAAAGTTTTGAGGACGATAAAGTCGCTGAGCTGATGAACGATGCGTTTGTCAACATCAAGGTGGACCGGGAAGAACGGCCAGATATCGATAACACCTACATGACCGTATGCCAGATGCTGACCGGCCGCGGGGGCTGGCCCCTGACCATTGTCATGACTCCTGACAAAGAACCTTTTTTTGCAGGCACATATCTTCCAAAAGAATCGCGCGGCCAGCAGCTGGGTATGATGGATCTGATTCCTCAAATTCATGAAATCTGGACAAAAGACAGAAATCGGATCATCCAGAGTGTTGATAGTATAAAAGAAGGATTTTCAAAGACACTGACGCTGGGATCATCTGCTGAAAATTTGACGGACGATGTTATCATGAAGGCGAAGCAATCTCTCGATCAGCAGTTTGATGAGACACATGGAGGGTTTGGGTCGAGGCCTAAGTTCCCATCACCCCACAACCTGCTGTTCCTCTTGAATTATGCTTCAGCCATGAATGATGACTCCTCAAAGCGAATGGCACTTCACACGCTCCGACAGATGCGCCTGGGAGGTATCTGGGATCATATCGGAGGAGGATTCCATCGCTACTCGACTGATGAAAAGTGGCTCCTTCCACACTTCGAGAAAATGCTTTATGATCAGGCAATGCTGCTATTAGCCTATACAGAAGGCTGGCGGATGAGCGGTGATCCAATTTTCAAGGACACTTGCTACCGAATATTTGACTATCTGGTGACAAATATGAGGTCGCCATTAGGTGCTTTTTACTCAGCCGAAGATGCTGACAGTGAAGGAGAAGAGGGGAAATTTTATGTGTGGGAAAAACATGAGATCTTCGACCATCTGACAAAAGAGAAGGCAGAGCTTTTTTGCGACGTTTACAATATTAAAGAAGAGGGGAATTTTCGTGACGAAGCCTCAGGTCAGATAACCGGACAGAATATCCCGCATCTGAGAGAAAGGCTGTCTGAGTATGCGAGCAAAAACTCTCTGAATTACGAAAAACTCGAAAAATCACTTACTCAAATACGAACAGAGCTTTTTGATATTCGAAAAGATCGCGTGCCACCATTGCTTGACGATAAAATTCTGACCGACTGGAATGGGTTTCTTATCGCAGCCCTTGCAACAGCAGGCGCTGTATTTAATGATTCGGAATTTACAGACTCTGCTGCCGAAATTGAATCATTTATCAGCTCTAAGCTAGTCTCTTCAGACGGTCAACTGTTGCACCGTTTTCGGGACGGAGACGCCGGTATAGAATCAATGGCCGATGACTATACGTCTCTTGTTTGGGGATTAATTGAACTCTATCAGACCACTCAAAATCCTGAATACCTCCAAAAAGCGATTCATTTTCAGACAATTTTTTCCCAAGAGTTTTCTGACGATGAAAATGGCGGTTATTACTTCACATCCAAAAACACAGATACTCCACTAGGCAGGCAAAAAGAGATCTATGACGGTGCCCTGCCCTCCTCAAACTCTATGGCGGCTCTCAACGGGTTTCGATTGGCAAGGCTCACGGGTAAAACTGATTATGAGTCTAAGGCGGAGAAGATATTCAGAGCCTTCTCACAGGTAATCAAAGATAATCCATCAGCCTATACATTTGCGCTCATCACCAAATTGACACAAAAAAATGAACCGAGAGAAATAGCCGTAGCCAGTCACTCTGGCAATAATTATTTAGGTGAGATACTCGATTATCTATCGAATCAGAATCGGTTCCAAAATTCTGTGATTCTGAAAACGGAAAAGACTCAGGAAACACTGAGAAAACTTTCGCCTTTCACCGAGTCATTTCCAATAGACGAATCACTAAATATCTATGTCTGCAAGAATTTCAGCTGCGATACGCCTGTTCACTCGCTAGACAAGTTGATAGAAAATCTTCGATAGGGATTACCAATCGACTAATAGCCGTAATTCTTTAACAGGGTTTTCTTAAACTCAGAATAGTCTGAAGACATAGGCTGTGAGATTTCTTTTCGGGTGGCTGCCTTCAGAAGCCTTTCGGGCATTTTTACCTTCTGGCTGATCTCTTCCTCTACCACATCAGAGAATTTAGAAGGATGGGCTGTCGACAGAACAATTTTTGGCTTGTTACTGTCAAAGTCTTTTGAATAATGCTCAGCGGCAAGCAGACCTACGGCTGTGTGCGGATCTGCTACATAGCCGAAATCATTATAAACCTGACGGATCTTTCGCCGGGTTTCGTCATCTGTAAAGGAATACCCTGTTATATTTTTCCGGATGGCGTTATCATTCTGACCGTACAAAGCCCGGATTCTATCGAAATTACTTGGGTTTCCAACATCCATGGCATTTGAAATCGTCTGTACAGACACCCTTGGCATAAACTCTTCACCACGGAGGTATTGCGGCACCACATCGTTTCTGTTCGTAGCTGCCACAAAACCCGATACCGGTAATCCCATCTTTTCAGCCATTATGCCGGCTGTCAGGTTGCCGAAATTACCGCTTGGGACGATAAATACCGGTGACTGATCCGTTATCTTTTTCAACTGAAAACCGGCATGTAAATAATAAAAAGTCTGAGGCAGTAACCGTGCCACATTTATTGAATTAGCCGAGCTCAGGCGAAGTGTGCTGCTCAGATCTTCGTCTGAAAAGGCCTGTTTCACCAGGCGCTGACAATCATCAAACGTCCCTTCTATCTCCAGGGCCGTAACGTTTTTTCCAAGCGTCGTCATCTGCTTTCGCTGGATGTCGCTCACTTTTCCTTTTGGAAACAGCAGCGTTACATGAACGCCGACCAA
>Ga0209931_1001656_pt1 | contig 11975 bp, 15 predicted proteins | sample SalPonR1_B_D1_MG_FD_185697 | JGI IMG/M metagenome (GOLD analysis project Ga0209931, IMG submission 185697) | Salt pond soil microbial communities from South San Francisco under conditions of wetland restoration - Salt Pond MetaG R1_B_D1_MG... ...
GTCTGGTGGCTCGGGGTCGCGGTCGGCGCGTTCTCGGCCATCGTCCACCTGCCGGTGCGCGAGAAACCGTGGCAGGCGCCGGTCTCAGCCGCCGTCTGACGGACGGGCGAGGAATCGCAGGATCGCGGCGGCCACCTCTCCGGGCCGCGTGTGCGGCAGGCCGTGGCCGGCATCGTCGATCTGGTGGTGCCGGGCCTCACCGTTCAGCTCGGCAAGCCGGCCGGCCGAGGAAAGCGGCACAGACCGGTCCCGCCCCGCCCAGATCGCCAGCACCGGCACCCCGGCGCGGGCGACGGCGCGGTGTTCCCGCGACATGTCCCGCGAGACCGTTCGGCGGATCGACGACAGCACCGAGCGCAGATAGCCGCGGGTCCGCGTTTCGGCGGCCTCGCGCCGCGGCAGGTCGGGGATCACCGAGGCTTCCCCCGGGTCGCTCCGCATCCGGCGGCGCAGGAGCGGCCCGCCGAACACCCACATCATCCAGTCGCCGAGAACGGGAACGCGCAGGATCCGGGGCATCACCGCGTCGGCGAGCCCCGTGGGCGCAATGAGCACGAGCGCGGCGACATCACCGGGCGCCTCCGCCGCCTTCGCCGCGGCGATCGCCCCACCCATGGAATAGCCGACGAGGACATAGGGCGCAGCGACCTTCTCGCGCCGGAGCAGCGCATCCAGCTGGGCGAGAAAGAAGCCGGTGTCCTGGCGCCCGAAGGGCCGGTCGGACAGCCCGCGTCCGAAGAGATCGTAGCGGATCACCCGGTAACCCGCCTGGACGAGAAGGGGCGCGATACCGGCCCAGACGCAGGAGGGCGTGGTCAGGCCGTGGACCAGCACGGCGACCGGCCCGTCGTCGGGCCCGTCGTCGGGCCCGTCGCGGATCACATGGGTCGCCCCGCCCGGCAGGGCCACGATTTCGCCCGGCACGCGGCCCGCGCGGCGACGCCGCACCGGAACCCGCGACCATTCGACGGCGAAGGGGAGTGCCGCGAGAAGAAAGACGGCGACAAGGCCGATCACCCCCTGGCGGCCCCGAGAATATAGCGCGCGGTCATCAGGTCGAGATGCGCTCCGCCGGCGTTCTTGGCGATGGTGATGTCGCCCGGCGCACGGGTGAAGGCATCGAGGTCGTAATAGTCGGCGAGAATGTCGGCCTCGGCGATGGCGCCGCGCGCCAGCGGGTCGGCGAACTCGCCGATATGGGCCGCCGCGGGCCGCGCGTCGGTGAAGAGCCGCGCGCGGGCGAGCGCCGCGTCGTCGACCTCGCGCATGTCCGCGCGGTAGGCGCCTATGAGGTCGAGATGCTGGCCGGGCCTCAGCCAGTCGCCGCGGATCACGGGTTCGGTCGACATCGTGGCGGTGATGACGATATCCGCCTCCGCGACGGCCCGGGCGAGGTCGTCCGCGACCGTCACACCCTTCCCGGCGAGCGCCTCCGCACGGGACCGGGTGCGGTTCCAGATCACGAATTGCGCGCCCGGGAAGCCCGCGCCGTAGCATTCGAGAAGCGAGGCCGCCACCGTCCCGGCCCCGACGATGAGAATGGTGCGCACCTCGGGCGGGGCCAGCCGGAGGGCGGCGAGCAGGCTGTCGGCGGCGGTCTTCCACTTGGTGACGAGGTGGAAGTCGAGCACCGCCTCGAGCGTGCCGTCGGTGTCGGAAAACAGCGTGACCGCGCCGTTCACCGATGGAAGATCGCGGTTTCCCGGAAAGATCGTGGCGGCCTTCACCAGAAGCCCCATCCCGTCGATCCAGGCGGTGCGGGTCAGGATGGTGTCGGTCCCGCGGGTGGCGAACGTGTCGCGTATCTCCGCGCGCGGCAGCGAGTGACCGGCGGCAAGCGCATCGGCAAGGTCCAGCCAGTCGAGCCGGGCCTCGGTCTCCCTGCCGATGAATTCCGGGGCGGTCATGAGCGTTCCAATGCGGTGAGGGTGCGATCGAGCGCCTGCGAGAACCGCGCTCGGTCGGCGTTCGTGAAGGGACGTCCGCCGCCGCCGTCGAGGGTGGCGAGGCCACCGCCGCGCTGGATATCGGCGGCGTTCCGGGCCGCGAGCCTCACCGCGATGTTGCGGGTATCGAGCTCCTCTCCGTTCGTCTTCAGCACCCGCGCCCCGGCACCGAGCGCCCGGTTGGCGAGCGGCAGGTCGTCGGTGACCACGACGTCCCCGGCATGCGCGCTCTCCGCGATGAGATCGTCCGCGGCATCGAGCGTATCGCCCACGTAGACCACCTCGACGAGCGGGTTCGACGAGGGCCGGATGCCGCCGTTGCAGACGATCTTCATGGGCGTTGTCCGCCGCGTGGCGACCTTCTCGGCCTCGGCGCGCACCGGGCAGGCGTCCCCGTCGACCCAGATCATGCCACGAGCGCCCGGGCATGGTGGGCGACGTGGTCCGCCATGAAGGTGGCGACGAAGAAGTACGAATGGTCGTATCCGGGCTGCATCCGGAAAGCTCCGGGCTGGCGGCGCGCGGCCATCGCCCCGGCCAGCGCCTCGGGTTTCAGAAGGTGGAGGAACTGGTCGCTGTCGCCCTGGTCGATCAGGACCTCTCCCTTGTAGCCCCTCTCGCGCATCAGATGCGTCGCGTCATGTGCCGCCCAGGCGGCCTCGTCCGCGCCGAGATAGGCGGTGAACTGCTTTCGCCCCCAATCGCTCTCCGACGGGTGCGTGATGGGTGCGAAGGCCGAGACCGAGCCGAAGAGGTCGGGGCGGGTCATCGCGAGGGTCAGCGCACCGTGACCGCCCATGGAATGCCCGGTGAGCCCCATGCGCGACGTATCGACAGGGAAGTTCGCCGCGAGAAGGCCCGGAAGTTCGTCGGTGACATACTCCCGCATCCGGTAATGCGGCGCCCAGGGCGCCTCTGTCGCGTCGACATAGAACCCCGCCCCCTGCCCGAGATCGAACGCCTCGTCATCTGCCACGCCCTCGCCGCGCGGCGACGTGTCGGGAAAGAGCAGGGCAAGACCATGGGCCGCCGCATGGGCCTGCGCGCCCGCCTTCACCATGGCGTTCTCATGGGTGCAGGTCAGGCCGGAGAGGTAGACGAGAAGCGGCACCTTTCCCCGGCGCGCGGCGGGGGGCAGGTAGAGACCGAAGGTCATGCGGGTCCGCGTCGCGGTGCTGTCGTGGGTATGGACGCTTTGCATGCCGCCGAAGCACGTGTTCTCGGAGAGCGTTTCCATGCGTGAGGTCCTTCCTGCGCGAGACAGGTCCCCGCCTAGCCCGGGCCTGCGCCGCGATCAAGGTCGGGGGCGCCGCCCCCGGCCCTCCGGGCCTCCCCCGGGGATATTTGAAGGCCGATGATGCCACCGGTCCGCGCGCCGGTTGCGGGCGGGCGGGCCAGCGGCTAGCAGAGGGCATGAGCTTCACGATCGCCACCTGGAACATCAACTCGGTCCGCCTGCGGGAGGGGCTCGTCGCCCGGCTCCTGTCCGAGGAGGCCCCCGACATTCTCTGCCTGCAGGAATGCAAGAGCCCGGTGGAGAAGATCCCCGTCGAGGGTTTCCGGGCGCTCGGCTACCCGCACATGGTCGCCCGCGGACAGAAGGGCTACAACGGCGTGGCGATCCTGTCGAAAATGCCGCTCGAGGAGGCGGGAGCGGAGGATTACGCGGCCCTCGGCCACGCCCGCCACGTCGCCGCGCGGCTCGAGAACGGCGTGACGATTCACAATTTCTACGTGCCCGCCGGGGGTGACAAGCCCGACCGGGAGGTGAACGTGAAGTTCGGCCAGAAGCTCGATTACCTCACCGAGATGCGCGACGCGTTCCATGCCGACCGCCCCCGCAAATCTATCCTCGTGGGCGACCTCAACATCGCGCCGCGCGAAGACGACGTGTGGAACCACAAGCAGCTTCTGAAGGTGGTCTCGCATACGCCCGTCGAGGTGGAGCATCTCGGCGAGACGCAGGACGCGGGCGCCTGGGTCGACATCACGCGCGCCGACATTCCCGACGGCAACCTCTATTCCTGGTGGTCCTACCGCTCCCCGGACTGGGACGCCGCCGACAAGGGCCGCCGGCTCGACCATGTCTGGGCGACGCCGGACATCGCGAACGCGGGCCACGCCTCGCGCATCCTCCGCCCGGTGCGCGGCTGGGACACCCCGTCCGACCACGCGCCCGTCTTCGCGTCCTTCGACCTTTAGGGCAGGCGCACCGGGTTCGAGAGGTCTGGCGGCGGCGGAATGCTCTCCGGATGCCCGATCACGAATACTGCGAGGGACGAACCATGCCACTGAACAGAACACTCGGTTTCATTCTGGTCGCGTCGACCGGCGTCGCCTGGGCGCACGAGGGGGTCCGAGACACCCAGGTCCTCGCCCGGATGGACTCGATGAAGGAGATGGGCGGGGCAACGAAGGTGTTGGTGGAGATGGCCCGTGGACAGACGGATTTCGATGCGACGAAAGCCGAGGCGGCGCTGGAACGGCTCATCGCGGAAGGCAAGCGCACGCCCGCCCTCTTCGAGCCGCTCGCGGAGGACCCGAAGTCGGAGGCGAAACCCGCCATCTGGGACGACTTCGCGGATTTCACCGGGAAGTCGGATGCCCTTGTCTCTGCCGCTTCCTCCGCCGACGTCTCCTCTCCCGCCACCTTGCGTGTCTCGGTCGGAGCGATCGGCGCGGCCTGCGGAGCCTGTCACGATGTCTACCGCGAATAACGCCTTGTGCGATTGCATTGGCACATCGTTGACGTAGAGTTCCGCACGAGAAAAAGGGAGATTGTTTCATGCGCACCCGTGCCGCCGTCGCCACCGCCGCAGGCAAACCGCTCGAAATCATGGAGGTGAACCTCGACGGCCCGAAGGCGGGCGAGGTGCTCGTGGAAATACGGGCCACCGGCATCTGCCACACCGACGAGTTCACCCGGTCGGGCGCCGACCCCGAGGGCCTCTTTCCGGCGATCCTCGGCCACGAGGGCGCCGGCATCGTGCTCGAGGTGGGCGAGGGGGTGACGAGCGTGGAGCCCGGCGACCACGTCATTCCGCTCTACACGCCCGAGTGCCGGGAATGCGAATACTGCCTGCATCCGAAGACGAACCTCTGCCAGGCGATCCGGTCGACGCAGGGGGCCGGCCTCATGCCCGACGGCACCTCGCGCTTCTCCACCCTCGATGGCGACCCGATCCTGCACTACATGGGATGCTCGACCTTCTCGAACCATACCGTCCTGCCCGAGATAGCCCTTGCGAAGGTCCGCAAGGACGCGCCCTTCGACAAGATCTGCTACATCGGCTGCGGGGTGACGACCGGCATCGGCGCCGTCATCAACACCGCGAAGGTCGAGATCGGCAGCCGGGCGATCGTCTTCGGCCTCGGCGGCATCGGCCTCAACGTGATCCAGGGGCTGCGGCTCGCCGGCGCCGACCAGATCGTCGGCGTCGACCTCAACCCCGACAAGGTGGCGATGGCGGAGCGGTTCGGCATGACCGATTTCGTGAATCCCGCCGAGGTGGAGGGCGATCTGGTGCCCCATCTCGTCGACCTCACGAAGGGGGGTGCGGACTACACTTTCGACGCGACCGGGAACGTGGGCGTCATGCGCGCGGCGCTCGAGAGCGCCCACAAGGGCTGGGGCGAGAGCATCATCATCGGCGTCGCACCCGCCGGAGCCGAGATTTCCACCCGGCCCTTCCAGCTGGTGACCGGCCGGACCTGGCGCGGCACCGCCTTCGGCGGCGCGCGGGGGCGCACGGACGTGCCGAGGATCGTCGACTGGTACATGGAGGGAAAGATCGAGATCGACCCGATGATCACCCACACGCTGAGCCTCGAAAGCATCAACGAGGGCTTCGACCTCATGCACGAGGGCAAGTCGATCCGGTCTGTGGTGGTGTATTGACGGCCGGCGCGGGGGTCCGGCCCCTCGCGCTGCCGGGGTCGCTCGAAGCAGGATGACGACGCTCCCGGTTTCAATCAGGTCCGCACGTCCCGGCGACGACGACGCGATCTGGGGCATGCTCCGGCCGGTGATCGAAACCGGCGAAACCTACACCTTTCCACGCAATCTCGGTCGGGACGAGGCGCTTGGCTATTGGTTGAGCCCCGCTCATGCGGTCTACCTCGCCGAAATCGGAGAGGTGCCGGTCGGCACCTACTGGCTGCGGTCAAACCAGCCGGGCGGCGGCGACCATGTCTGCAATTGCGCCTATGTGACGGCATCGGGCGCCGAAGGGCGCGGCGTCGCCCGCGAGATGCTCGCCCATTCGCTGGAGCTAGCGCGCGAGCGTGGCTTCCGGGCGATGCAGTTCAATTTCGTCGTCGCCACGAACACACGCGCCATCGCGACATGGGAGCGGGCGGGCTTTTCGGTCGTGGGGCGGCTGCCGCGCGCCTTCCGGCACCCGCGCGAAGGCTTCGTCGACGCGCTGGTGATGTGGAAGGACCTAGGCGCCTGAGCTTTCCGCCTCTATCCAGGCAAGGAAACTCTCCGAGCCCTTCGTCATCGGCAGCGCCCAGAGGGCCGGCTCGTCGTAGGGATGCTCGGCGTGGATATGGGCTGCAAGCGCATCGTAGGCGCTTTCGGTGGTCTTGAAGAGCAGCCGGTATTCGCGTGCGTCCTTCACCTCGCCCTCCCAGCGAAAGACCGATTCGACCTCCTCGATATGCACGCAGGCCGCGAGCCTTGCCTCGACCGCCGAGCGGGCGAGCCGGTGGGCGGCATCCGGATCGTCGAGAGTTGTGTAGACGGCGAGCGGCATCTCGTCCTCCAGTGCGGCAACCCGTCGGCATCCTGTCGGCCCCTTCGCTGCGGCGCAAGAGAGAGAGGCTTTCGCGCCGATCCGCGAGCCCCTAGAAGGGGGGCGACCCAGAGGAAAGTTTGCATGCCCGACCGCGACCGGCCGCTCTATGCGGTGCTCATCGACGCCGACAACATCCCGGCGAAATACGCCGAGCCGATCCTGAAAGAGATCACCCGGCTTGGCGAACCGGCGCTGAGACGCGTCTACGGCGACTGGTCTTCGGGAAGACTGGCGAACTGGTCGAAGACGGTCCGCGACCTCGGCCTGGTTGCCCACCAGGAAAGTGCCAACACCGTCGGCAAGAACGCCTCCGACATCGGCCTCGTCATCGACGCGATGGATATCCTCCACACCGGCCGGTTCGACGGGTTCGTGCTCGTCTCCTCGGACAGCGACTTCACCGCGCTCGCCAACCGGGTCCGCGAACAGGGGATGGACGTGATCGGAATCGGCGAGGCGAAGGCGCCCGAGAGCCTCCGAAACGTCTGCAACCGGTTCATCCTGATCGAGAACATCGTCGACGAGCCGGCCCCGGTGGGCGGAACCGCCAAACCCGGCGGCAAGGCCGACCCGGTGCAGGCGACCCCGCTCATCCTCGCCGCGATGGAACGGATCGAGCAGGACGACGAGTGGTATTCGCTGGGTCAGATCGGCCAGCACGTGCAGGCCGAAAACCCCGACTTCGACACCCGGACCTACGGAAAGCGCAAGCTTTCAGACCTCATCGAGGGGCTGAAGCGTTTCGAAACCAAACGGATCGGCAACCAGATGCACGTCCGTCGGCTGGATTGACCAAACCGGTTTAGTGCTAAACTATTTTTTTCGACCGCCTCAGGCGCCGTAACGGGCCATGAACGTGTCGACCGCCCCGGCAATGACCCGGTCGATCTCCGCGTCGGCGAATTTCGTCTGCAACCCGATCGCCATGCGCAGATGCAGCCCCGCCTTGCAGAGCTCCGGGAACTGGTCCGCCGCGAGTTCGAGGTCATCGATGCGAAGCTCGCCGCGGGCGGCAGCGGCCTCGAGATAATGGGTCAGCACGTCACGAACGAGTTTCGGCCCGCTTTCCCAGAATTCGCGGCCAAGCTCGGGAAACCGGCCGCTTTCGGCGACGACGATCCGGTAGACCTGCTGTCCGACGTCGGACAGAAAGAACCGCGTCATCCGCGTCGCCGCCTGGGTGAGCACGTCCCGCGGAGGTGCCGAGAAGTCGATCTCGTGGGTCGCCGCCTCGGTCTGGGCGCGACACTCGGCCTTGGCGACCTCCATGAACAAGAGCCGCTTGTCGGAGAAATAACTGTAGAGCGTGGCCTTCGATACGCCCGCCTCACGGGCGATCTCGTCGACGCTCGCGCCCTCGAAACCGGCGCGCATGAAGACTTCCCGCGCGCCGGCGATCACCTGATCGACCTTGCGGCCCGCGGGCTGACCGACGGGTTGGCTCACCGGTTCGGAAGGGGGGGACATTTCGACCATGCCCTCAATATAAACCGTTCGGTTCAGTTTTCTCAAGGGTGCAGCCCGGTTCCCTGTTGTGTTCACCGCAGGACCGCCTAACTTAGAATCATTCTAAGAAAGGCGAACGGCATGATTCCCGGTATCCCCTCCCGCAGGCGCTTCTCCGATCTCGGCGACCGCGAAATCCTTGCCCTCGCGATCTCGTCGGAGGAAGACGACGCCCGGATTTACCGCACCTATGCCGAGCGGTTGCGGGAGGACTACCCGTCCACCGCGGCGGTGTTCGAAGGCATGGCGGGCGAGGAAGACCGCCACCGGCAACGGCTCATCGAGATGCATCGCAAGCGTTTCGGCGAGACGATCCCGCTTCTCAGACGCGAGCATGTCTCGGGCTTCTACGCCAGACGCCCGGTCTGGCTGGTGGAGAACCTCGGGCTCGAGCGAATGCGAGAGGAGGCCGAGATCATGGAGCGCGACGCGCAATCGTTCTACGAGCGCGCCGCCGCCCGCACCTCGGACGCCGGGACGCGCAAGCTTCTGGGCGACCTCGCCGCGGCCGAGGCGGGCCATACCGCCAAGGCCGACATGCTGATGAACGAGTACCTGGGTGACGACGACAAGTCCCGGGAGGATCGCACCGCGCACCGCCGGTTCATTCTCACCTGGGTGCAGCCGGGGCTCGCGGGGCTGATGGATGGCTCGGTCTCCACGCTTGCCCCGATCTTCGCCACCGCCTTCGCCACCCAGGACCCCTGGACGACCTTTCTCGTGGGTCTCGCCGCCAGCGTCGGCGCGGGCATTTCGATGGGCTTCACCGAAGCGGCATCGGACGACGGCCAGATCTCCGGGCGCGGCTCGCCCTGGAAACGCGGTTTCGCCTCGGGGGTGATGACCACCCTGGGCGGGCTGGGCCACGCCCTGCCCTATCTCATCCCCGATTTCTGGACCGCGACCACCATCGCCATGCTCGTCGTCTTCATCGAACTCTGGGCGATCGCGTGGATCCAGAACCGGTTCATGGAAACGCCATTCTTCCGCGCCGCCCTTCAGGTCGTGCTCGGGGGCGCTCTGGTGCTCGCCGCGGGCATCCTGATCGGGTCGGGCTAGAGCAAGTCGCGCAGAAGCGGGAACCGGTCCTCAGCCTGTCGGACATGCGAATTGAGATGGTCGGACCGGATCGCGTGACTCCGGTTGAATGCGAGCCGTTCCAGCAGCCCGCAGAGGACGGTTTCGCAAAAAAAGCCCGGGCACAGGGCCCGGGCCAGTCCAACAGGGAGGTATACACCGAAAATTACCCCGTCGGTGCCCGGGGATTCCTTGACCGGGATCAAGCCACCAGCCGGTAGCCCCCCGCCTCGGTCACGAGCAAACGCGCGTTGGAGGGATCCGGTTCGATCTTCTGGCGCAACCGGTAGATATGGGTCTCGAGCGTGTGGGTCGTGACGCCGGCGTTGTAGCCCCAGACCTCGTGGAGAAGGACATCCCGCGCCACCACGCCTTCGGAGGCACGGTAGAGAAACTTCAGGATGTTGGTTTCCTTCTCGGTCAGGCGGATCTTCTTCTCGGCTTCGTCCACAAGCATCTTCTGGGCCGGCTTGAAGGTATAGGGACCGAGCTGGAAGACGGCGTCTTCCGACTGCTCGTGCTGGCGCAACTGGGCGCGGATCCGGGCAAGCAGGACGGGAAACTTGAACGGTTTGGCGACGTAATCGTTCGCACCCGCGTCGAGCCCGAGAATTGTGTCGGCATCGCTGTCATGGCCCGTCAGCATCAGTATCGGGCACTTGACGCCCTGCTTGCGCATCAGCCGGCAAACCTCGCGCCCGTCGTTGTCGGGCAGACCCACGTCGAGAATCACGAGATCGTGGAGAGCGTCCTTGGCCTTCTGGAGGGCTTCGGCGGCGGTGCCCGCCTCGAACACATCGAAATCCTCGGTCATGACCAGCTGTTCGGACAGCGCCTCGCGCAGGTCGTCGTCGTCGTCGACGAGCAGAATCTTCTTCAGGGTCTGGGCCATCTCGGTCTCCGGTGCTCGCGGTCTCATGACCATCTGAGACCGAAACGGCGCCGGAGCAAGACTTGCTACGAGAGCCTCACGCGCTCGTGTCACCCCGGGAAGATATGTTTCAATTTCCCGCACTTCCGCCTAGAGCATTCGCATGAGCCTCGCTGCAACCCTTCCCGAACGGCTGGCGCGCGCCCGGGCCGACATGCGCTCGGGCCTGCCGGTCCTGCTCGACGGGCCGGGCGGCCTCGCCCTCGCGGCGGCCGCCGAGACGGTGAGCGAGGCACGCATCGCCGCCATGGCCGCCCTTGGCACCCCGGTTCTCGCCATCACCCGCTGGCGGGCGGAGACGTTGAAGGCGCGGGCCTATGACGGAGACCTCGCGCGGCTCGAAATTCCCGCCGATGCCGGTCTCGACTGGGTGCGGTCGGTCGCGGACCCCGCCGACGACCTCATGAGCCCGATGAAGGGCCCGTTCCGAACCGAGCGCGGCGGCTCTTCCGCCCTTCACCGCGCAGCACTCGGGCTCGCCAAGACCGCGCATCTGCTGCCCGCCGCCGTCGTCGTCTCGATCGGCCCCGAAGCATTGTCCGAATGCGAGGGTCTCACCCGGCTCGACACCGCCGCCGTCGAGGCCCTCTCGGACACGGCGCCGAGGCTGGAAAAGGTCGTCTCCGGCCGGGTGCCGATGGCCGTCGCGGAGGCCGGGCGCGTGCATATCTTTCGTCCCAGGAACGGCGCGGACGAGCATTACGCCGTCGAGATCGGCCAGCCCGACCGCTCGGACGCCGTGCTGGTGCGCCTCCACTCCGCCTGTTTCACCGGCGACGTGCTCGGCTCCCTCAAATGCGACTGCGGCCCGCAGCTTCAGGGCGCGCTCGGGATGATCGGCAAGGCCGGCGCCGGCGTGCTGCTCTACCTGAACCAGGAGGGGCGCGGCATCGGGCTCGCCAACAAGATGCGCGCCTATGCCCTGCAGGACCAGGGCTTCGACACGGTCGACGCCAACCACCGCCTCGGCTTCGAGGACGACGAGCGCGACTTCCGCATCGGGGCCGCGATCCTGAAGGAGATGGGTTTCTCCTCGGCCCGCCTGATCACCAACAACCCCGCCAAGGTGGGCATGCTCGAGGCCAACGGCATCGCCGTCGTCGAACGCGTGCCCATCGCCGTCGGACGCGGCCCGCTCAACGAAGGCTATCTCGACGCCAAGGCGAAGAGGTCGGGGCACATCCTGTGACGGGCCGGCCCACCGACCTTCTGGTCACGCCCCGCGGCTGTCTCCGGTTCATGGGCCTGCACTTTCCCTGCGTCCTCGGCCGCGCCGGGGTCACCGGAAACAAGCGCGAGGGCGACGGGGCGACGCCGGCGGGAACGCACCGGCTTGTCGGCATGCTCTACCGGCCCGACCGCATCGCGCGTCCCGCCGACTGGGCGCTTCCGATCCGCCCGCGCGACATCTGGTCGGACGACCCCGCCGACCCCGATTACAACCTTATGGGACGGACTCCCTCGCCCTTCTCCCACGAGCGCCTCGCGCGGGCCGACCGGCTCTACGACCTTGTCATTCTCACCGACTGGAACTGGCCCCGGGCGGTTCCGGGCCGGGGTTCGGCGATCTTCCTGCATCGCTGGCGGGGCCCCGGTCACCCGACCGAGGGCTGCGTGGCGCTTGCCCCCGGGCACCTCGCATGGATCGCACCGCGCATCCGCCACGAGACCCGGCTGGTGGTGAAGGCGTAAGGGGGGCTATCCGCCCCCCTCATG
>Ga0209931_1001663_pt1 | contig 11963 bp, 10 predicted proteins | sample SalPonR1_B_D1_MG_FD_185697 | JGI IMG/M metagenome (GOLD analysis project Ga0209931, IMG submission 185697) | Salt pond soil microbial communities from South San Francisco under conditions of wetland restoration - Salt Pond MetaG R1_B_D1_MG... ...
AGCAACTCGACATAAAGCTCTCGGTCGAATACAAGGCGCGCGTATTCATCCGCCATGAACACGTTCACCATGAGGTTTCTGCCGGAAGACACCTCGCGCGAGCGCCGAAAATACTGCTCGGCCAGGTCGGGCCGTCCGCCGGCAGCCGGTGGCCGCTGGCTGTTGAGCACGCCCAGGTACAACCAGACCGCACCGTCGTCGTGTTCCGGCGCCATGTCGGCCACCGTTTCAAGCAGCAGCTCGGCCTTGGGCAGGTCGGCCAGCGCACTGTAGTCGCTGCTGGCCGAGGCAATCCATGTCACCCAGGCCGTACCCAACGCGTAAGCCATGTCGACATGCACGGGTTCGAGCAGGCCGACGCGTTGCTCGAATTCCTCGAACGGCTTTTCGCCGGCATTGCAAAGGGGCGTTTGCTCGATGCACGTCGCACGCCGGGCGTATCCGAGCGCACGCTCACTCATCCGTCGGGCCCCGTCGGCATCATCGACGAAAAGACTGGCGTAGGTGCCGGTCATCGAGGCCAGGTTGACCAGCAGGTCCGCATCGTCGGGATTGGACTGTCGACGCGCCTCGAGAATAAGCAGAAAGGCCGGCAGGCCGCGTTCGACGACCAGCGGCTCGTCGTAGTTGACCATGGCCTGCTCGAGATCGCTTGCGAAGTTGGTGGTGGCCCGGTCGATCAGCGCCCCGCAGCCGCCCAGCAGCAGGGCTGTTGCAACAACGAGAAATCTGCTCATCATGGCGACAACACGACCAGTCCGCCGGCCTCGGCGGTGTTCTGCATCAGCGTGGCCACGGTCATCGGCCCTACCCCGCCAGGCACCGGCGTGATCCATGACGCGCGCCGGCTGGCGGCTTCGAAATCGAGGTCCCCGCGCACGCGGCCCTCCGGGTCGCGGTGGATGCCGATGTCGACGGCCACCGTACCGGGCTGTATCCAATCCGAGTCGACCACGCCCGGCTTGCCGACCGCGACGAACAGGTAATCGGCCTGGCGCACCATCGACTCGAGGTTCTTCGTGAACCGGTGCGCCACGGTGACCGTCGCGCCGGCCAGCAACAGTTCAAGCGCCAGCGGACGACCGACGATATTGGACGCCCCAACCACCACGGCGTGCTTGCTCTTGGTGTCCAGGCCGTAGGCGTTGAGCAGCGTCATCACGCCGCGCGGCGTGCACGGCCGGAGGCCCGGATTGCGCAGCACAAGCTGTCCGACATTCAGCGGGTGAAAGCCGTCGACGTCCTTCTCCGGAGAAATCCGGCGAGTCACCGCGTGCTCGTCCATGTGCGGCGGCAGCGGCAGCTGGACCAGGATGCCGTCGATTTCGTCGTCGGCGTTGAGCTGGTCGATCAGTGCCAGCAGGCTTTTCTGGTCCGAGCCGTGGGTCAGCCGGTAGTCGCGCGAGACGATGCCTGCACGCGCGCAGGCCTTGACCTTGTTGCCGACGTAGATGTCGGAGGCCGGATCGTCGCCGATCAGCACAACAGCCAGCCCCGGCGGGCGTTCGCCGCGCTTGGCGCCGTTGGCCACGGCCTGGGCCACGTGGTCGATCAGCCGGTCGGCAATCGCCCGACCGTCGAGGACGGATGCTTGGGTGTCTTCAGCCATGGTCGCTATTGTACCGGTGCGTCCGCGAACGGTTCGATACGTTCGGCCTGCATCGTCAGCCGGTGGCTGCCAGCCATTCGCCCGCTTTGCGTCCGCTGGTCCAGGCGCCTTCGACGCGACTGCCCGAAAGCCAGTCCCCGGCGATGGCAAGCCGCCGGGCATCGTCCGTGATCATTCCCCGTTGGAGCGGGTAACAAGCCTGCGCGTAGCGCCATCGATGCGCCGTGCAGTTGACTGCTGCGGGCAACGGCTCGCCGACCAGTTCGCCGAAGGCATCGGCCAGTTGGCCGGCCTGCTGTTCGGCCGGCGCCTCGAGCTGCGTCTGCGACCAATCGGCCGTGGCATGCAGCACCCAGTCGTTGCCCTCGCGGCCCGGCTTGGAAGAGTTGCGCGCAACCCACGAAAGTGCGCCTGAATGGTTGATGAAGGCCGCGTCGAATCCAGGGTCGAAGTGTTTATTGAACGACAGCATGCCCGCAATGCATGGATTGAAGGCGATGCCGGCAAGCGGATCATGCAGCGGGTCGGCTGCGCCAAGCAGCGCCGCGGTTTGCGCCGGAGGTGCGGTGATCAGCAGCCGGCGGGCCTGCAGTCGCTCGCCCGACTCGAGTTCCAGGCACCACTCGCGATCGAAATTGAGGGCCGACACCCGTTGCTCGAAGCGACAGTCCAGCTCTGCGGCAAACTGGCGGCAGACCGCATTCATGCCCGGTACTGCAACGAATCGCGACACTTCTTCCGGGTCGCTGTGAGCCGACTTGTCGCCGATGACCGCGAGCCGGGGCCGCCAGGGCTGAACCAGCCCGGCATCGCGCCACTGCTGCAACTGCCGACCGAATGCCGCGCTGCGCGCGGTGAAGTACTGGGCACCGTGATCGAAGCGGGCGCCGGCGCATCGGCGCATCGCACTTCGGCCGCCCGGCCCTCTGGATTTCTCGAGCACGACGACCTTTCGCCCGGCGCCGACCATGACGCGCGCTGCGGTGAGGCCGGACCAGCCGGCGCCGATAACAATCGTATCTATACTCATCTGTCAGTCCTGGCGCGTACGGTGGACGTTCGCCGAATCGAAACCCTGTCGGTCGGCCTCGGCCAACAAGTCGCTGATCCGCGCTTCCGGCAAAACGGGATCTCGCGCAAGAATCCAGAGATATTCGCGCGACGGGGCGCCGACCATTGCCGAATGATAGTCATCTGACAATGCCATGACCTGGTAATCGCCCCAGACGAACGGCAGCCAGCTCAGCCAGCGCGGTGCGAACCTGACCTTCAGCGCTGCCTGGCGATCCGGATCAGGACGCCGCGCTATGCCCTCGGCCGCATCCATTTCACCGTTCGGGAGTTTGCAGCGATTGACCACCTTGATCCGGCCATTGTCCAGCAGCGTGTACTCGGCCGTGACGTGCGACGCACACTGGTTCTGAAATCGATTCGGCAACCGCGCGATTTCATACCACAGCCCCTGATAGCGCTGGAGGTCGATCGATTCCACGAGGTCCAGCGACCGGTCCTGGGCAAGCATTCTGACGGGCCAGAACACGCTGGCCATGATCAGCATGGCCGAGACAGTCGAATTCATTTCAACTCGCAAGTTCGAGCGCCTCCAGTTCGGATTGCGTAAAGCCCGCTTCCCGGCGGGCTCGATGGTTGAACGGCCCTCGCAGACCGCCGCCGAAATATTCCCTGAGCAATGAATGAAATGTGGTTTCGGGTTCCAGCCCGCGCTGTTCGCACAGCTGACGGAACCAGCGACTGCCGATGGCTACATGACGCACTTCCTCTTCCAGAATGATCTCCAGGCACGCCACCGAGGGATGGTCACCGGCATTGCGCAGCTTTTCTATCATGCCCGGCGTCACGTCCAGCCCGCGCGCTTCGAGCACGCGCGGCACCAGCGCCATGCGCACCATTGGATCGTGCGCGGTCTTTTCGGCCATGTCCCACAGGCCGTTGTGCGCAGGCAGATCGCCGTAGGCCGCACCGAGTTCGTTCAAACGCGTGTCCAGAAGCCGAAAATGCCTGGCTTCGTCGTACGCCACGCTCAGCCAGTCGTGGTAGAACCCGGGCGGCATCCCGGCGAAACGCAGTGCGGCGTCCAGCGCCAGGTTGATGGCATTGAACTCGATGTGGGCCACGGCATGCAGCAGCGCGACACGCCCGGCCGGAGAACCCAGACCGCGCTTGGCCAGCGCTGTCGGCGCGACCAGCGCAGGCTTTTCGGGTCGGCCGGCTACCGGCGGCGCTTGCGTTGGCGCCGGGTCGAGCCGGCTATGTTGTACAAACCTGCGATCGTGCGAAACAGAATCCCAGATGGCATCGACCCGACGGCACTTGGCCGCCGGATCGCATTCGGCCAGCGCTTCGGCAACGTCGACCCAGCGCATCAGGACGCGTTTATGGCCTCGACCAGCGCATCGGCGAAACCGGAGGTGGAAACCTCGGTCGCGTTGTCGATCTGGCGTGCGAAGTCATAGGTCACGACGCCCTTGGCCACGACCTGCTCGAACGCATCCTCGATCATGCGACCGACTTCCGGCCAACCGATATAGTCGAACATGATGACGCCCGAGAACAGCAGCGACGACGGGTTGACCTTGTCCTTCCCGGCGTACTTGGGCGCGGTGCCGTGGGTGGCCTCGAACACGGCCACGTTGTCAGCCATGTTGGAGCCCGGCGCGATGCCGATTCCGCCCACCGACGCTGCCGCCGAATCGGAAAGGTAGTCGCCGTTGAGGTTCATGGTGGCCAGTACGTCGAACTCGCCGGGCCGAAGCTGAAGCAGCTGGAACATGATGTCGGCGATGCGATCCTTGATCACGATCTTGCCTTCCGGGCGCTTGCCGTCATGCTTGTCCCAGAGTTCGTCTTCGGTAATGGTGACGTCGCCGAATTCCTCGGCCGCCACCTCGTAGCCCCACTTGCGGAAGGCGCCCTCGGTGAACTTCATGATGTTGCCCTTGTGCACCAGCGTCACCGACTCGCGCTTGTTCTCGATGGCGTACTCGATGAAACTTCATGATGTTGCCCTTGTGCACCAGCGTCACCGACTCGCGCTTGTTCTCGATGGCGTACTCGATGGCCTTGCGCACCAGGCGCTTGGTGCCGAACTCGGAAATCGGCTTGACACCCAGACCGGCGTCTTCGAAGAACTTCGCGCCCATTTCGTTGCGCAGGAAATCCGCCAGCTTCTTGTTCTCCGGCGTGCCGGATTCGAACTCGATGCCGGAATACACGTCCTCGGTATTCTCGCGAAAGATCACCACGTCGAAGTCCTCGGGCTTGCGCAACGGTGACGGCACGCCCTTGTAGTACTTGACCGGACGGACACAGGCATAGAGATCCAGCGTCTGGCGCAGCGATACGTTGAGCGAGCGGAAGCCTTCCCCCACCGGGGTGGTCAGCGGACCCTTGATAGCCACGTTCAATTCCTTGATCGCGTCAAGCGTTTCCTGCGGGAAGTAATCACCGTCGTAGATGCCGGCCGCCTTCTCACCGAGATAAAGCTCGGCCCAGTGCACCTTGCGCTTGCCGCCGTAAGCCTTTTCAACCGCGGCGTCCCAGACCACCGAGATAAAGCTCGGCCCAGTGCACCTTGCGCTTGCCGCCGTAAGCCTTTTCAACCGCGGCGTCCCAGACCTTGAGACAGGCAGGCGTGATGTCGACCCCGATACCGTCGCCTTCGATGAATCCCAGGATCGGGTCGTCGGGCACATTGAGCTTGTTGTTTTCGACCGAAATGCGGGTGCCGGTTTCCGGCAGTTTCACGTGTTGGTATCCCATGGACATCCTTTTTAACGATTGGATAATTGCCTGATCGTTATTCTATCAGTTCGCCCTGTCGATGCCGCCGATGATCCCCGACACAAGCCGCACGCCCGAAGCAAGACCAACGGCGCAAGCAACTGTCCGGCTCGGCGGTTTTCCGGCACGCGCCGCGGCGGCGTCGGTTCTGGCGCATGTCGTGCTGCTTGCAATCCTGATGAATGCGCCGCTGTCGCCGTCCGCGCCAATGCCGGACCCGCGCGTGATCTCGATGCATCTGATCCCGGTGCCCGTAGACCCGCAACGGTCCGGGCCGGTCGAGGTCGCCGAACAAAGGCGGGCCGAACTCCCGTCCCGGCCCACAGCGGCAAGCGAGCCGCCTTCAGCGGCCGCGCCCGAGACGAAACCCGCCGAACGTCGTCCCGACGATCCGAACACCGATGATGGCTTGCCTGTACGGGCCGATGCGCTCCGCGCAACCCTGCTCGAGCAGGTTCGGTCGTTGCCGGCCGAAGCCCGCCAGGAGGACGGCGACGGTCTGCCGTGGACATCCAGCGGCGCGCGCGTGCCGGGCGTGCCGGGCGTACGCGGCTGGATTTCGGCACACGTCGGCCAGGTTACGCCCAGCGCGCATACATGGAAAAACAACGACGGCAGCACCGGCGGTCGTTTCGTGATGGTCGACGGCACCGTCGTGTGCACCCGCCGCCGTGCGCCGACCATCGACGAGATCATGAACCCCTGGAAGTCCACCGTGGTGACCCTGAGTTCAGTCTGTGGGCGCGAGCGGCCACCGGCACCGGACTACGACGATCCGCGCGTTCAGCCGCCGCCATCCGCTGTTCGGGAGCCGCCGGCAAACGGCGGATAGATCGGCTGCATTGCCGATCGTAGAATCAGAACGCCGAGCCGATCCGGCGCATCAACTCATCGACGGCCGCAACGTCCGGATGACCGGGATCGCCGTGCACGTCCAACACGATCTCGCGAGCTTCCAGCGCCCGCCTGCGCGCGTCTTCGGTGCGACCCCGTTCGAGCGCCAGCTCGGCTTGCCCCTTGAGGATATCGGCCACGTGCCGATGATTTTCGCCAAGTTCCCGTCGACACATTTCAAGCGCTTGCGCGTAAAGGCCCTCGGCCTTTTCGAATTCGCCGAGAGCGGCATGGGTGCCGGCCAGGTTGGAAAGCACCAGGGCGATATCGTGGTGCGATTCACCGTAGGCAGCGCGGTAATTCGACAGCGCCTGCTCCAGCAGCAATCGAGCCTCCTCGAGCTTGCCTTGATTGCGCAACGTGCTGGCCAACGCATTCAGGCTGACGCCCACCGAAGGATGATCCGGCCCCATGCGCGACTGTCGAAGCGCAAGCGCCTCGCGGTGATACCGCTCGGCTTGAACCCAGCGCTTGCGGTTGCTGTTCAGCCAGCCCACCTGGTAGATCACACTGGCGATCGCGGGATGGCCGGTTTGGAAGGCCTGCCTGCGCTGCTCCAGTGCTTCGAGAAACATGGACTCGGCCCGATCGTACTGGCCCATCTGGGTCAGTAAAGTCGCCAGGTTGGTCAGCGAAAAAGTCGTATCCGGGTGGCTGTCACCCAGCACCCGCCGGCGAATCTCGAGCGCGGTCGAATAATGGTCTACCGCCTCTTCGCGGCGGTCCAGTCCGGCCAGCGCGAGCGCCAGATTATTATAGGCCGCAGCGAGTTCCGCGCTTTCGGGCAAGAATTCGCGGCGCAGCGCCAGCGCACGGCGGAAGCGCTGCTCGGCGGCTTCGAAGCGTCCAAGCGAATAAAGCGACAGCCCGATATTGTCCAGTGCCTGGGCCATGGCCGACGCATCTTCAGGGTCGCTGAGTGCCAGCGCATTTTCATGCGCATCCAGCGCCTCGCGGTAACGCCCCAGCGAGCCCAGCGTGCCGCCCAGCAAGGTCCAGGCCCGGGCACGTTCGGCAGCCGAGACGCCGGGCGTACGCTGCAGAATCTCCAGCGCCCGGGCCGCCATGTCGCGCGCGCTTTCGTACTCGGCCAGTGAACGATTCACCCGGGACAGCGCGTGGAACATCTCGGCTTGTATCCTCGGCGTTTCTTCCAGTGTTTCAACCTGGGCCGCGCCCTGCCGCACCAGGTCGCGAGCGGTCAGGTCCCTGCCCGGATTACGGTACGGATCAGCCTGGTCGAACAGGCTGACCAGGAATTCGCTGACCCGCTCGGTCTTGTCGGCCTCCAGCCGCGCCAGGTCACGCTGCGCCTCGGCCCGGTCGCGCTCCAACCCCGCGATTCGCGCCTGCCAGCCGGTGCCGACCAGACCGACGATCAACAACAGCACGGCCACGCTCCCCAGACCCACGACGACAGGATTGCGCTGCACGAACCGGTTGAGCAAATAGGCACGACTGGCCGGACGTGCCACCACCGGTTGCAGCCTGCGATAGCGCTCTACATCCTTGATCAGCGCCGATACGCCGGGGTATCGATCAGCCGGCTCGGGTGCGCAGGCCATCCTGATGATGGCGGCAAGATCGCGGTACCGGTCATACCGCCTGGCCCGCGGGTCGGACCAATCGGCGCCCTGAGACCCCACTTCGCCGGTGAGCATCCAATACAGCAGCACGCCCAGCGCATACACGTCGGACTGGGTGGATGCCGGCTCGCCGGCAAGCTGTTCCGGTGCGGAAAACGCCGGCGTCAGCGCACGAAAGCTTGCCTCGTCGGCATGTTCTTCTGCCACCAATCGCGCAACGCCGAAGTCCAGCAGCATCACCCGGCCTTCGGGGGTCAGCCGGATGTTGGCAGGCTTGATGTCGCCATGCACCACCCGGCGCTGATGGGCATGACCGACCGCGCCCGCCACCTGGGCAAACGCATCCATGCAGCGGCTGATATCGTGCCGCGCGGCCTTGGCACAATCGGCCAGGTCTTCGCCCGGCACCCAGTCCATGACCAGGTAGGTTTGCCCATCCTCGGTTTCGCCGCCGTCCAGGATGCGAGCGATATTGGGATGATCCAGCCGCGCCAGCAACTGCCGCTCGACTTCCAGTCGTTGCTTCAGTCGGGAATCCCTGCGCAGCCGGATGAGCTTGACGGCGGCTTCCATCTCGAAAGCGCCGTCGGCGCGCTCGGCCCGGTAAACCGTTCCCATGCCGCCGGAACCCACCGGCTCGACCAGCCGCCAGGGCCCGATACGGGTGCCGGCTGGCAGCGCCAAATCGGATTTGTCGATTTCAGAAAACGCCAGCTGACCTGCCCTCTGAAACAAGGTCTCGAGAAACTGCGCCGGCTCGGCGCTCGCTTCCACCAGCGCCGAGAGTCGCGAATGCAGGCGCGGACAGCGCGCTTCAAGCCCGGCCAGAAGCCGGTTGCGCTCGTCCGGCTCGCGATCGAGAAGATCATCGAGCAGCTGATCCAGCAGCCGGCGCCGGGCCGGTGTCAGGCGGGCATGAAGTGTCGACATCGTTTAATTATCTCATCACTCCTGACAATCTCATGGATTTAAACAAAATCCCGTTCAGCGGCGCTTCAGGCTGGAGCTTGTATAACGGGTTCACAAAGGCCGCCACGGCCGCGAGAAGGAGACCGACATGAAAACTGGCAACGCAAGACTCGCTATTGTCCTGGCCGGAATCCTGCTGCTCGCCTGGGGAGCTGTCGCCGAGCGAGCTTCGGCCGAGGCGCAGGCCGGCTTCGCCCAGGCCGAACTCGACCAGATGCTCGCGCCTATCGCTTTGTATCCGGATACCGTGCTTTCGCATGTGTTGATCGCGGCCACCTATCCGCTGGAGGTGGTCCAGGCGGCGCGCTGGTCGCGGGCCAACCCGGGCCTGGAGGGCGAATACGCCGTGGCCGCCGTCGAACACTATCCTTGGGATCCCAGCGTCATGGCGCTGGTCGCGTTTCCCGAGCTGCTGGCGCGCATGGACGCCGACCTGGACTGGACACAGCGCCTGGGCGACGCCTTCCTGATCCAGGAATACCAGGTGCTCGACACCGTCCAGTACCTGCGCGACGAGGCTTATGCCAGCGGCCACCTGCGCTCCAACGAATACGTGCGCGTGGTGCGCGAAACCGAGTACATCTATATCGAGCCGAGCGTGACGCGCGTGGTCTACGTGCCCTGGTACGATCCGTACACCGTTTACGGCAACTGGCGCTGGTCGGCCTACCCGCCCGTTTACTGGCATCAGCCGCGCGGCTACCGCTCCGGATTCAGCTTCCACTGGGGCAACGGCCACCACCTGCAATACGGGTTCTTCTTCAGCGCCGTTCACTGGCCCAGTCACAGGTTGATGATTCACGATCACCATGGCTACTACGGGCGACACGACAATCACTATGGCAAGCGTTATGGCAAGCACGGGTACAAAGGCCGCCGATTCACTTCCGGACGCGAACTGGCCGGCTACGATGGCGCCCGCCGCTGGAAGCATGATCCGGATCATCGTCGCGGTGTCGCTTACCGCCGGGGCATAGACGAACGCCACACCAGACGGGCATCGCAGGGCTCACGCGCTGCCGGCCGCAGTCACGGATACGACAGTAGCCGAAACAACCGACGCGACCTGTTGCGCCAGCGTTCGCGCAGCACTACAGTCCCGACAAGGCGTTCGGCCTCTGCTTCGGTCGATACCGACCGGCGAGATCGACAGGTCGCGGAGCGAACGATTCGAAATCGCAATTCGATCAGGCGCGACGCCAACAGCATTCTCGGCGTGGCGCCAAGCGAGCCCGCCGCGTCCGACCTTCGCGGAAAAGTCGCCTCCGGCAGATTCGGGAGTTCGCCGCGGAATGCTTCCGCTGGACGTTCGGCTACCGACAGGGGGGCCCGCCGCCGGGACCTGGCTCAGCGCCGAGCCCCAATGGGCAAGCCTCCGAGCCGAACGAATGCCCGTGAAGCCGCCTCGAACCGCGAACGCGGCGCGCAGTCGGCCGCGCGCTCGTCGTCACAATCGATACAACTTTCGTCACGACAAGCGTCACGACAAGCGTCGGCGCGCTCACGGTCCTCGCAAAACAGCCGGGCCGTAGATTCGCAAACCCGGCCTTCTGCCGATTCGCGCGGGTCCGTCACCCGCGGCGCCCGGCAGACAACATCCCGGAATACGCCTGCGCGCGTTGAAAAACAAGCCAGACAGGCACACACATCTTCGCGATCAGGGCGGGCCGTTGCATCAAAACAGGCGCGTTCGCGCGGCAAGAGCAGCCGCGCCGAGGTACTGAGAAATCGGGACCGGAAAAAGTAGTTGCTCGCCAAAGGTCATCGAGATGCGCAGCAGGGTTAGTATTGAACGCTAGCTCAACAGCGGACTCCAGCGATGGCCCTTGTCAACGTCGAAGCACGCGAACACGTGCTGCTCATCGGGCTGAACCGCCCCGAAAAGATGAACGCCATGAACCGCGAGATGTACCACACCATCGCGGCTGCTTACGGCCGTCTCGCGCGCGAACCCGGGCTTCGCGTGGGATTGGTGCATGCCGAGGGCGAGCACTTCACTTCGGGTCTTCAGCTGGACGACTGGGCCGAGACCTTCGCCGCCGGTAAGGGGATGCCACTGGGCAAAGGCGAGATCGATCCATTCTGCGTCGTGGGCGAGCCCTTGAGCAAGCCCGTGGTGTTTGCCACCCAGGGCATCTGCTTTACCTGCGGCGTCGAGATGATGCTCAATGCCGATATCCGGGTGGCGGCGACCAACACCCGCTATGCCCAGCTGGAGGTCAAACGCGGCATCTTTCCCTGCGGCGGCGCGACGTTCCGGCTGCCCGAGGAAATCGGATGGGGCAACGCGCAACGATACCTGCTGACCGGAGACGAATGGAGCGCGCAGCAAGCGTTCGACTGGGGCCTGGTGCAGGAACTGGTCGAGCCCGGTGAACAGTTCGATCGCGCCTGGCAGATTGCCCAGAAAGTCGCACGCGCCGCACCGCTCGGTGTCCAGGGCAGCCTCGCGTCTTCCCGCCTGGCGCGAGTGCAGGGCCACAGCGCGGCCAAAAAGGAATTGTTCGCGGCGCTGGAACCCGTGATGGCCAGCGAAGACGTCAAGGAAGGCATTCGGTCGTTTCTGGAACGACGCGAGGCGGAGTTCAAGGGGAAATAAGTTTCGTCGTTTTGTCGCTTGGTCGCTTGGTCGTTTTGTCAAAGTCCACTTGCCTGTGGCGTCCCGGGAATTTCGGACTCTGCGACCAAACGACCAAGCGACAAAACGACGAAACGACGAAACGACGAAAAACTGGAGCATTCGATGAAACTGCAGCAGGCGACGTGGCCGGAGGTGGAGGCCTATCTCGAAACGAGCGATGCGATCGTCATCCCGATCGGATCCACCGAGCAACATGGCCCGACCGGGCTGATCGGCACGGATGCGATCTGCCCGGAAACGATCGCGGGCGGCATGGCCGAACTTGGCGTGCTGGTCGGCCCTACCTTGAGCATCGGCATGGCGCAGCACCACCTGGCGTTTCCCGGCTCCATCGCACTCAGGCCGAGCACGCTGATGGCGGTGATCCGCGACGTGGTCGGCTCGTTGTCGAGCCAGGGATTCCGCCGCTTCATGTTCCTGAACGGCCACGGCGGCAACATCGCTACTGTGCATGCAGCCTTCG
>Ga0209931_1001666_pt1 | contig 11933 bp, 9 predicted proteins | sample SalPonR1_B_D1_MG_FD_185697 | JGI IMG/M metagenome (GOLD analysis project Ga0209931, IMG submission 185697) | Salt pond soil microbial communities from South San Francisco under conditions of wetland restoration - Salt Pond MetaG R1_B_D1_MG... ...
GTTTGTGGCGGGTCGAACTTCCTGCCCGAAGAACACGTGGCGCTTTATAATGCCTGTGTGCTTGAGGGGGATTTCGCCAAGGGGCGGCGGATCATGTCGGCGCTGATGCCGCTCATGCGGGTCTTGGAACAAGGTGGCAAGTTCATCCAGACGATCAAGCATGGCGTGACCATGGCGGGGATCGACACCGGCGCGGTGCGCCCGCCACTGAAACCTCTCAACAAGGACGACAAGCGCGCGTTGGATCAAGTAACGCGCGTTCTCAAGACAACCATTGCAGATATCACCGCGGAGGGCTGAGGCATGGGTTTGCTGACAAAAGACGAATACAAGGCGATTGCCAAGGACCTGGCCCTGCCGACCTCGGCCTTCGTGGACGGCGGGTATCGCGCTGCGGCCTCGGGCAAGACCTTTACCAGTGTGAACCCGGCCACGGGCGAGGCTTTGGCCGAAATCGCGGCCTGCGGGGCCGAGGACGTGGATTTTGCCGTGCTCAAGGCGCGCGAGGCCTTTGACGACGGCCGGTGGTCCAAGATGCACCCCAGTGAGCGCAAGGATGTGTTGATCCGGCTGTGCAAACTGATGACCCGGAACGCCCGCGAACTGGCGGTGATGGAAAGCCTTGATAGCGGCAAGACCATCTTTGATTGCGAAACCGTGGATATCCCCGAGACAATCCACGCCATCAAGTGGCACGCCGAGGCGATCGACAAGATCAATGACGAAGTGGCCCCGGCCAGCGATGATCATATCGCCATGGTGGTGCGTGAACCCATTGGTGTGGTCGGGCTTGTCCTGCCGTGGAACTTCCCGCTTTTGATGCTGGCGTGGAAGATCGGCCCGGCGCTGGCGACGGGCTGTTCGGTGGTGGTGAAACCCGCCGAGGAAACCAGCCTGACCGCGCTGCGCGTGGCCGAACTGGCCGCCGAGGCGGGCTTACCCAAAGGCGTGCTGAACGTGTTGCCCGGTGGCGGGGCCGAGGTGGGTGAGCCGCTGGGCCGTCATATGGACGTGGATATGGTCAGTTTCACCGGCTCCACCGTCACTGGCAAACGCTTCCTGACCTATGCGGCGGAAAGCAACGCCAAGGAGGTCGTTCTGGAAATGGGCGGCAAGAACCCCGCCGTCGTCATGGACGATGCCGAAAACCTTGACCGGGTGGCGGCGCATGTCGTCAACGGCGCGTTCTGGAACATGGGGGAGAACTGCTCGGCCACCTCGCGGCTGATCGTGCATAAGACCGTCAAGGCGGACCTTTTGAAACGGATCGAGGCGCATGCCCGCGAATGGGTGGTCGGTGATCCGCTGGACCCTGAAACCCGCGTCGGGGCCTTGGTGAGTGAGGCGCATTTCAAGAAGGTCTGCGGGTATTTGGACAAGGCCGCAACCATCGTTCTGGGCGGCAAGGCCGACAAGGGCTTTGTCGAACCTACCGTGGTAAATGTCGCCAGCAACGACGACACGCTGGCGCGCGAAGAAATCTTCGGCCCGGTCCTGAGCGTTATTGAGGTGTCGAGCTTTGACGAGGCGATTTCGGTGGCCAATGACACCGACTATGGCCTCTGCGCCTCGATCTTCACGGCCAATGCCAAGCGCGCCATTCGCGGCGCGCGGATGCTGCGGGCGGGGACGGTGACGGTCAACAGCTTTGGCGAGGGCGATATCTCGACCCCCTTCGGCGGGTACAAGCAATCGGGCTTTGGCGGGCGCGACAACAGCCTGCACGCCCATGACCAGTACACCCAGCTCAAGACCATCTGGATTGATCTGGCCGATGACGACGACGAGGCCGTTGCGTGACAGACCTGACCGCCCGTCACCTGCCATTGCACCGGGGGCCTGCGGGGTGGTCGGCCATCCTGCCCGGCCAAGCGCCCGCGCAGGTTTTGGAGGACAGTACGACAGCAGATGTTGTCGTGATCGGCGCGGGTTTTGCCGGGATGGCAGCGGCGCGACGGGTGTGGCAGCTTGAACCAAAGGCCAATATCGTGGTGCTTGAAGCGGGACGCGTCGCCGAAGGCGCTTCGGGGCGCAACTCGGGCTTCATGATCGACCTGCCGCATGAGCTGACTTCGGAAGACTACGCAGGCGCAGGCGATGATCGGGCGATGATTGCCCTCAACCGGCAGGCACAGGCCTTTGCCCGCGCCGCGGTGGAGGACTATGGCATTTCACCTGATTACTTCGATCAGGCGGGCAAAGTGAATGGTGCAGTCAGTGATGCCGCCCACGCACATAACGAAAGCTATGCCAAACACTTGGCCGGGCTTGGCGAGACGAGCGAGGCGCTGGACGCGCAGGCCATGCGCGAGATGACCGGAAGTCCGCACTACCAATCGGGTCTCTACACCCCCGGCACGGTGATGTTGCAACCGGCGGGTTTCATTCGGGGCATGGCGCGGGGACTACGCCGCGACGGGGTCGAGATTTACGAGCAAAGCCCGGTGCAAAGGATCACGCCACAAGCCGGCGATTGGACCTGCGTCACCCCCAAGGGTAAGGTCACGGCGGCGCGCGTGATCCTGACGGTGAACGGCCACCTTGAAAGCTTCGGAGTGGAGCGCGGGCGGCTGATGCAGGTGTTCCTGTTCGCCACCATGACGCCGGAATTGACGGAAGAACATGTCAAGGTGCTGGGCGGGGTCCCGCGTTGGGGCGTCACCCCGTCGGACCCGATGGGAACGACCGTGCGTCGCATCGACACTGGCCAAGGCGGCAACCGGATCATCACCCGGACCTGCGCGGTACTGCGTCCGGGCATGACGGCGCGCGCATCGGATGTGACCCGCGCCGCGCGGGTGATGCAAAACAAATTCGACGCCCGTTTTCCTCAATTCAAGGGCATGCGGATGGAACATACTTGGGCCGGGCACCTGTGCCTTAGCCTCAACAGTGTTTCAGTCATGGGCGAAGTCGCCGACGGGGTGTTTTCCGCTTGTGTCCAAAACGGGCTTGGTACCACGCGCGGCACGCTCACCGGGATCGGCGCTGCAGAGTTGGCATGTGGTCAAAGCACTGATATCACGGCGCATTTCGGCGCTGAAGCCGCGCCAAAGCGTCTTCCACCACAGCCTTTCCGAGAATGGGGTGCCAATACGGTGCTGCGCTGGAAGGAGTGGCAAGCGCGCGAAGAATAACACCTCTGCCCCGACGTCAGTCCACCTTTGACAGTCAAATCTTGCGCAGCCCCTTGTCAGTTGATGCAAAAGATTTAAGCTGGCCTGCCAGAGCCGCTGGACAAAGGCGGCCACGATCCAACCAATGACAGGGAGATATTTCCATGAAAGTTGTAGGAGCACTTACGGCGCTGCTTCTGGCGAGCACGACGCTTTCGGCCTCGGCCGAAACGCTGCGATGGGCGCGGGCGGGCGATTCTCTGACCCTCGACCCCCATGCGCAAAACGAAGGGCCGACCCATACCTTGGCCCACCAAATCTACGAGCCGCTGATCATCCGCGACCATTCGGGCGCGATGCAAGGCGCGCTGGCCACCGAATGGGGCCCCAAGGCCGATGACCCCACCGTTTGGGTGTTCAAACTGCGCGAAGGCGTGAAATACCACGACGGCGCGGATTTCACCGCCGAGGATGTGGTGTTTTCGATCAACCGCGCGAAATCCGAAAAGTCGAACATGAAGGAACTTCTGAGTTCGATCTCGGAGGTCCGCGCAGTGGACGACTTTACCGTGGAATTCGTGACCAATGGCCCGAACCCCATTCTGCCCTCGAACCTGACCAACCTGTTCATGATGGACAAGGGCTGGGCCGAGGCGAACGACGTGGTCGATGTGCAGGATGTCGAAGGTGGCGAGAAAACCTTTGCGTCGACCAACACCAACGGCACCGGGGCCTTTGAACTGGTCAGTCGCGAACCGGACGTGAAAACCGTTCTGACCGCCAATGACGCCTATTGGGGCAAGGACGACTTTCCGCTGGACGTGAGTGAAATCATCTACACCCCCATTCAGAACGCCGCCACCCGTGTGGCGGCCCTGCTGTCGGGCGAGGTCGATTTCATTCAGGACGTGCCGGTGCAAGACCTTGGTCGCGTGGCCGAGACTGAAGGTCTGGTCGTCAAGACCGCGCCGCAAAACCGGGTGATTTTCTTTGGTCTTAACCAAGGCGCCGATGACATTGCCAATGACGATGTCGAAGGGGCCAACCCGCTGGCCGATGTGCGCGTGCGGCAGGCCATGTCGATGGCGATCAACCGCGATGCCATCAAGCAGGTCGTGATGCGCGGCCAAAGTGCTCCGGCGGGCATGATCGCGCCGCCCTTCGTCAACGGCTGGACCGCCGAGATGGACGCGGAATCGAAAACCGATGTGGATGCCGCCAAGGCGCTGATGGCCGAAGCGGGTTACGAGGACGGTTTCTCGATCCAGCTTGACTGCCCGAATGACCGCTATGTCAACGACGAGGCGATCTGTCAGGCGGCCGTTGGCATGATGGCGCAGATCGGCGTCACGGTGAACCTCGACGCCAAGCCCAAGGCGCAGCACTTCCCGCTGATCACCAACGATCAGACGGATTTCTACATGCTGGGCTGGGGCGTTCCGACCTACGATTCGGAATACATCTTCAACTTCCTCGTCCACACCCGCGGGGATGAGCGCGGAAGCTGGAACGGCACCGGATTTTCGAACACCGATATCGACGAGATGATCGTCAGCCTTGCCTCGGAAACCGATCTGGACAAGCGCAACGACACCATCCAGTCGATCTGGAACGTGGTTCAGGAAGAGCAACTCTATATCCCGATCCACCACCAGGTTCTGAACTGGGGCATGGCCGACAAGGTCGGCACCGAGGTCAGCCCCGAAGACGATCCGAAAATGAAGTTCTTCACCATGAACTGATCCATATGGGGCCGCCCGTCGCGGCGGCCCTGCCCTGCCGCGCCCTAGCCATAGGGCGCGGTTTTCTGACGTGATTTGGGGACCGTCATGCTTGCTTATATAATTCGTCGGGTGTTCCAATCCCTTTTGGTGCTGCTTGTCGTCGGGCTGGTGGCCTTTTCGATGTTCAGCTTCGTGGGCGACCCGGTTGACAACATGCTGGGTCAGGAACGAACGCAGGCCGATATCGAACGGCTCCGCTCGGATCTGGGCCTCGATAAGCCCTTCGTGGTGCAATACTGGCGCTTTCTGGAACAAGCCGTGCAAGGCAACTTTGGCCTCAGCTATCGTCAGGGCCGCCCGGTGTCTGAAATTCTTGTCGAACGCCTGCCCGCCACTTTGGAACTGGCCTTTGTGTCGGGCATTCTGGCGCTTGTCGGCGGCATCGGTCTTGGCATCTTCACCGCCATTCGAAAACGTGGGATGGCCGCGAATACAATCATGACGCTCTCGCTGATCGGGGTCTCGTTGCCAACCTTCCTGATCGGTGTTTTGTTGATTTACCTGTTTTCGGTCGAACTTGGCTGGCTACCCAGTTTCGGGCGCGGCGACGTCACCCGCATCGGCAATTGGTGGACAACCGGCTTTTTGACGGACTCGGGCCTCAAGGCGCTGATCCTGCCCGCCATCACGCTGGGCCTTTACCAGATGACGCTGATCATGCGGCTGGTGCGCACCGAGATGCTGGAGGTCTTGCGCACCGATTACATCCGCTTTGCCCGCGCCCGCGGCCTGCGCGACCGGTCGGTACATTTCAAACACGCCCTGAAAAACACACTGGTTCCGGTAATCACAATCACGGGTTTGCAACTGGGCAGTATCATCGCCTTTGCCATCATCACCGAGACCGTTTTCCAATGGCCCGGTGTTGGCCTTCTGTTCATCAACGCGATCCAGTTCGTCGATATCCCGGTCATGGCCGCTTACCTGATGATGATTTCCGTGATGTTTGTTGGCATCAACCTGATCGTCGACTTGCTTTATTTTGCCATTGATCCGCGCCTGCGCGTGGATCGCAGCGCGGGGAAAACAACATGACCGATACCGCCCCCCTCCCCCCGACGCCCGAACGCGCGCCCAGCCGTTTGGCCCGCGCATGGCAAAGCGATTTTCTCTATTCCTTTCGCCGGGCGCCCGTTGCCGTGTTCTCCTTCTGTGTCGTGTTGACGCTTGTCCTCTGCGCGGTTTTCGCACCACTTATCGCGCCACATGACCCGTTTGACCCCGGCACACTTAACCTGATGAACGGCTTCACCCCACCGGGCGAGGCGAACGCCTTTACTGGTGAAAGTTTTATTCTGGGGACCGATGACCAGGGCCGTGATGTTTTCTCGACCATCCTTTACGGGATGCGCATTTCGCTGTTCGTCGGCTTCTCGGCGGTGCTTCTGGCGATGGTGATCGGTGTGGTTCTCGGGCTATTGGCAGGCTACAGCGGCGGCTGGACGGAAACCATCATCATGCGCGTGGCCGATGTGCAGCTGACCTTCCCCGCCATCCTTGTGGCGATGCTGATCTTTGGGATCGCCAAGGGGATCACCCCACCCGAATACCGCGACCAGATGGCGATCTGGGTGCTGATCCTCGCCATTGGCCTGTCGGATTGGGTGCAATTCGCCCGCGTCGTACGTGGGGCCACCTTGGTCGAGAAAAACAAGGAATACGTACAGGCCGCGCGGCTGGTCGGGCGCAAGCCGCTGTCGATCATGCTGCGCCATATCCTGCCCAATGTCTTGAACCCGGTGCTGGTGATCGCGACGATCAGCCTCGCGCTGGCGATTATCGCCGAGGCGACGCTTTCCTTCCTTGGTGTCGGTGCGCCGCCCACCAAACCCTCACTCGGCACGCTCATTCGCATCGGACAGGAATTCATGTTCTCGGGCGAATGGTGGATTCTGGTCTTCCCCGCCGCGACCCTTCTGGCGCTGGCGCTGTCGATCAACCTTCTGGGCGATTGGCTGCGCGACGCGCTGAACCCGAGGCTGCGTTGATATGAAAGGCACCGAAATGGAAAAAGACCCAGTTCTTTCGGTCCGCGACCTGGTTGTGGAAATTCCCACCCGCCACGGCATCCTGCGCCCTGTGGACAGGGTAAGCTATGACATCCACGCCGGGGAAATCCTTGGCGTGGTGGGCGAATCCGGCGCCGGCAAGTCGATGACCGGCAATGCCGTGATCGGTCTTCTGGACCCTCCCGCCCGGATCACCCATGGCGAGATTTTGTTGTCCGGGCAGCCCATTCACAACATCAAGCGCGAGGCCCTGCGCAAATTGCGCGGCAAGAAGATGGGCATGATCTTTCAAGACCCGCTCACCTCGCTCAACCCGCTTTTGACCATCGGTGACCAACTGACCGAAACGATCCTAGAGCACTTGGACGTCGGACAAGCCGAGGCCAAAGAACGCGCCATCGCCGCGCTGGAGGAGGTGGGCATCCCCGCCGCCCGCGACCGTATCGGCAGCTACCCGCACGAGTTTTCCGGCGGCATGCGGCAGCGGGTGGTGATTGCCCTCGCGCTTTGTGCTGAGCCCGAATTGATCATCGCCGATGAGCCCACCACGGCACTCGACGTCAGCGTTCAGGCGCAAATCGTGGCCCTGCTCAAACGCCTCTGCCGAGAACGCGGGGTGGCGGTCATGCTGGTCACCCACGACATGGGCGTCATCGCCGAGGCCGCCGACCGCGTCGCGGTGATGTATGCCGGGCGGTTAGCCGAACTGGGACCGGTGCGCGAGGTCATCACCAAGGCGCGCCATCCCTATACCGCCGGCCTCATGGCCTCGACGCCCATGGCAAGCCAAGGGGCCAAACGCCTAAGGCAAATCCCCGGCGCCATGCCGCGCCTCGGCGCCTTGCCGCATGGCTGCGCCTTCCATCCGCGCTGTGACCGGGCCACCGCCGAATGCCGCGCCGACCCGCCGCCGCGCATCGACTATTGCGACGGGCGCGCGGCCTGTTGGCACCCCCTACCCCAGAAAGACACGACCAAGGGAGAGCCCGCATGAGCGCGCTGATTTCCATCAAGAACCTGACCCGGGTTTTCGATGTCTCGAAACCATGGCTCAATCGGGTGCTGGAACGGCGCGAGAAGGCGTATCTGACAGCCGTGTCGGAAGTGAGCTTCGATGTCGCGGAAAAAACAGTTTACGCTCTGGTGGGCGAAAGCGGCTCGGGCAAATCCACCATCGGCAAAATCGTGGTGGGCCTGCTTCCGGCCAGCGACGGGCATGTCGAAATCGACGATATCGACCTCGCGACCGAGACCGACCCGGCCAAGGTGGCCGAGGTGCGCTCCGAAGTGCAGATGATCTTTCAAGACCCTTACGCCTCGCTCAACCCGCGCTGGCGGGTGCGCGAGATCATCAACGAACCCGTCGCGGCCCGCGGCGGCAAAACCGAAGGATTGGCCGAGAGCCTGCTTGAGCAAGTGGGCCTGTCGGCCAAGGACGCGGGCAAGTTCCCGCATGAATTCTCCGGCGGGCAGCGGCAGCGGATCTGCATCGCCCGCGCGCTGGCCTCCAACCCGCGCATCATCGTCTGCGACGAGCCGACATCGGCGCTGGATGTCTCGGTGCAAAGCCAAGTTCTCAACCTGATGTCGGATTTGCAGGAAGAGATGGGCCTGACCTACCTCTTCATCAGTCACGACCTGACGGTAGTGCATCACATGGCCGATGTGATCGGCGTGCTCTACCTTGGCCGTTTGGTCGAAGAAGCGCCGCGCGACAAGCTATTTGCCGATCCCAAACACCCATATACCAAAATGCTGTTCGATGCCGCCCCGCGCATGGATGGCTTCGGGCGCGAAGTGGACCCACCCAAAGGCGAAATCCCCGACCCGATCAACCCGCCGCCGGGCTGTGCTTTTCACCCGCGGTGCCCGCTGGCGGTCGACCGATGCAAGAAAGAGCGCCCCGAGATGCGCCAAATCGGCGAGACCCGCGTGGCCTGTCACCTCGCCGAATAATCCCAGTCGCAGGCACCCGGCTTTATCGTCAGAAGCCTCCGGCGGGGGTATTTTGGCCAAGAAAAAACCCTGTCGCCTAAGTGTTTTTTCTTGGTGCAAATACCCCGGGGAGTTTGAGGGGCAGCGCCCCTCATTCAAACCATAAGGCGTGGCGAAGCCACTCCGTTTAATACGTCTGGTTCAGCTCGTCCGCCGCCGGAATTTCGCGCTCACGCCGCGCGATGTAATCCAGCAGCGCCTCGTTCTTGGCCTCGTCTAGCATCGGCTCCTGATACTCCGACAACAGCTTGCGGGCATGGTTCAGCGCGCGCTCGGTGATCTCCGTGCTGCCTTCGGCCACCCATTGCTCGATCGAGTTGTTGTCGAAAAGATCCGGCATGAAGAAGGCGCTTTGGAAGTTCTCCTGCGTGTGTGGATGGCCAAGGTAATGCCCCCCCGGCCCCACATCCGGCACCGCGGCCATGGCTTGATCGAAATCGCCCCAGTCCACGCCGCGCGCCATCTTGTGGGCCATCGCGCATTGTTCCGCATCGACCACGAATTTCGCCGTGGAACAGTGCATCCCCGCCTCGTTCCACCCTGCCGAATGCCAGATATAGTTGGCACCGGCATGGATCACCGACGACAGCGTGGTAGCCGATTCATAGCCCGCCTGCGCATCGAAGGTTTTGGCCCCGCCAAGGGTGTTCGAGGTACGCCACGGAATGCCATAGTGCCGCGCCATCTGGCCGATCATGAAGTTCATCAGGCTGATCTCGGGTGTGCCCGCCATGGGCGCGCCGGATTTCATGCTGACGGTCGACAGGTAATGCCCGTAAATCGCTGGCGCGCCCTTGCGGATGACCTGTGTATAGGCCAGCGCCGACAACGCCTCGGCGTTCAACTGTGCCACGGTGGCCGGCACGCTGGCCGGGGTATTCGCGCCGCCCAAGACGAAGGGAGAGCACAATACAGGCTGTCTGCGCTTGCAGAAGGCCCGCATCGCGCCCAGCATGGTTTCATCCCAGACAAGCGGCGAGTTGCCGTTGCAATTGCCCGTTGTGACGGGGTGGTCCTCCAAGAAGTCCTCGCCAAACAGAATGGCGCACATTTCCATCACGTCCTCAGCGTTCTTCGGGCTGGTGGTCATGCCCATGAAGGTCTTGTCCGAGTGTTTCATCGAGGAATAGGTGATGCGCAAGTGTCGCTGGCTAATCGGGTGATCGTAGGGTTCTACAATGTGGTGGGCCGAACTGTGCAATCCCGGCAGCATATGGCTCAGCTTGTGGAACATCGCCAAGTCATCCAGCGTGGGGTTTCGGCGCACATCATCCAGATCACGCAGGAACGGCGCGCCGGTCATCGGCACGAAAATCGAATGCGGCCCGCCAAGCGCCACGTTCTTCATCGGGTCGCGCGCGTGGTAGGTAAAGCTTTCGGGAATGGTCGAGATCAACTCGCGCACCAGTCCGCGATCCGGATAAACCAACTCCCCCTCGACCTTGGCCCCGACACGGGTCCAGTCTTCCAAGGCAATCGGATCGCGAAACTGCACGCCGACGTTTTCAAGAATGTCCATCGAGGCCGCGTCAATGCGCTCAACCTGCGCAGCATCCATAACCTCGCACAGCGGAATGCCACGCGTCAGACCCGGCAACATATCGTGCTTGGGGGCCGTGCGCAGGGTGCGGCGGGCAGACCGACCGCCGGCGCGACGACTGGGTTTGCGCTCTTCAACGACCATATCGCGTCTCCTTCTGGTTTGAGACAGTCTCACCAGAAGGGTCTGCAACCACGTGCAGGATTCCGATATATCCCCGTAAAAAAACGACCCGCGAGATTTTCCTGTTTTTGCAGGCGTTACGCCTTCACTTCGAGGCCCTGACGCCCCGCCAGATCGGTAAAGAACTGCCATGCCACCCGGCCCGAGCGCCCGCCGCGCGTGGCCTGCCATTCAATGGCCTCGGCGCGCAGAGTATCGGGCGCAATCTCAACACCATAGGCGGCGCAATAACCTTCGATCATCGACAGGTACTCATCCTGATCGCAAGGATGGAAGCCTAGCCACAACCCGAACCGGTCGGACAAAGACACCTTCTCTTCCACCGCTTCCGACGGGTTGATCGCGCTTGAGCGTTCGTTCTCGATCATGTCGCGCGGCATCAGGTGGCGACGGTTCGAGGTGGCATAGAAAACCACGTTCTCGGGCCGCCCTTCGATCCCGCCATCCAGCACCGCCTTGAGGCTCTTGTAATGCTGGTCGTCATGGGAAAACGACAGGTCGTCACAGAACAGGATGAACCGGACATCAGGCGCACCGCGCAGGATATTGAGCAACCGCCCCACGCTCACGAGATCCTCGCGCTGCAACTCCACGATCTTGAGCGGCACCCCCTCATTCAGAACGGCAGCATGCACGGCCTTCACAAGGCTGGATTTGCCCATCCCGCGCGCGCCCCACAAAAGCGCGTTATTGGCGGGCAGGCCCTTGGCGAACTGCCGGGTATTGTCCAAAAGCGTATCGCGAGAGCGATCAATCCCCACCAGCAAGGACATATCAACCCGGTTGACCTTTGCCACCGGTTGTAGCCGGTCCGGCTCCACATGCCACACGAAGGCCTCGGCGGCAGCAAAGTCGGGGGCGGCCATGGGCGCAGGAGCCAACCGCTCCAGCGCCTCTGCAATCCGTTTCAACTGGGCCTCATCCATTCCGGGGATCAGTCCTTGTTGACCATGCCGGGGTCGTCGTCGTCATCCTCGTCGAACTCATCCATCAGGGGATCGTTTTCCAACAACGGGTCTTCGGCAGTGTCGGATGCGGCATCAGCCTCGTCCATATCGGCCTCGTCCTCGTCGTCTTCGAACCACAGCCCCTCTTCGCGAAGCTGCTCTTCGCGCTTCTTCTCAACGCGGCGGACAAGGAAAATCGAAATCTCGTAAAGGCCATAGACCACCACGAACAGGATCACCTGCGTGATGACATCCGGCGGCGTGACCAATGCGGCCAGCACAAGGATACCCACCACGGCATATTTGCGCACGTTGCCCAACCCTTCGGCACTGACCAGCCCGGCCTTGCCCATCAGGGT
>Ga0209931_1001667_pt1 | contig 11932 bp, 12 predicted proteins | sample SalPonR1_B_D1_MG_FD_185697 | JGI IMG/M metagenome (GOLD analysis project Ga0209931, IMG submission 185697) | Salt pond soil microbial communities from South San Francisco under conditions of wetland restoration - Salt Pond MetaG R1_B_D1_MG... ...
CTACTAGTGAGCTTCCTCCTACTATCAAAGTTTGTGCATTTAGTATATGTTTAACAGATTTTTCTATTACTTTCGAATCCAGTCCTTCTCCATATAAAACAACATCTGGTCTTATATTTCCACCGCATTTACTACATTTGGGTACTTCATTTTTCGAATTCATTATATAATCTAAATCATACTCTTCTCCACAAACCATACAGTAACTACGATAGACCGTACCGTGAAGCTCCAAAATATTTTTGCTTCCAGCCTTTTGATGCAGTCCATCTATATTCTGTGTAATAACTGCTTTTAATTTATTCATTTTTTCCAACTGGGCTAAGCCTTTATGAGCCCAATTGGGTTTAGCTTCTTGATGGATAATATTTTTTTTGTGATACTCATAAAATATATTCATATGAGTTGTAAAAAAATCAATACTAAGAATCTCCTCTGGAGAATAATTATATATTTCTTTCCCATTGTAGAGACCTTCTTCTGATCTAAAATCAGGTATTCCGCTTTCAGTAGAAACTCCTGCTCCACCAAAAAATACAGTATAACTACTGTTATCAATTATTTTCTTCAAGTTTTTAATTTTTTCCAATTATATCAGCTCCATTTATTCCTAGTATTTCCAGCAATTCTTTAGGATTCTCTATAATATAGTCTGGATTGTTCCTTTCTAAACTTTCTCTGGTGTTGTATCCCCAATCTACAGAAGCTATGTGAACCTTCATGTTATGGGATGATTTAATATCTCTTATTTCGTCTCCTACATAAAGAATCTCTTCATTTGATAGTTTCCACTTTCTCATAACTTTTTTTATTTTTCTTTCTTTTCCTGAAAGTCCCGAATTATATACGAATTCAAAGTAATTCACATCTTTATTTTTAAGAAATTTCCTGACATTCTTTTTTGAATTAGAAGTTATTATTCCTACAGTATATCCACTTTCTTTTATTTCCCGAATTATTCGAGGCCATTTTTCTCTACACCATTTCACTTCTTCTATACTGGCGTGTAATCTTCTTCTACCCTTACGCATCATCCCGGGTATATTTCTTTTTTTTATATTTAAATGATCTATAATTTCTAAAGCACTTAGTTTTTTTAACTTTTTCATTTCTTCTAAACTAATTTTTTTTATTTTATATTTATCTGCAATTTCCTGAAAAATTCTAAAATTAACTTTTTCAGTATCTGCTAAAGTACCATCAAAATCAAATATAACACATTTATAATTCATTGTATCACTCCAAACAATTTACTTTCTTTCTTGATTAGTATACACTATATTATAAACAATTAAAATAATATTGGCAAAATCTACCAAATAAGTTTATAATAGTTATTTGGTAAGGAAGGTATATATGAAAAAATTAAAAATCCAAGAAATAGTTGTAGTTGAAGGTAAGGATGACATTTCTGCAGTTAAATCTGCAGTAGATTGTGAAGTTCTAGGTACCAGCGGCTTAGGATTAGATGACGAAAAACTAAATATAATTATAGAAGCTTCTAAGAAAAAAGGAATTATTGTTCTTACTGATCCAGATTATCCTGGAGAAAAAATAAGAAATATAATAAGCTCTAAAACAAAAACCAAAAATATAAAACATGCCTTTATAGAAAAAGAAAAAACAATAAAGGATGGAGATTTAGGTGTGGAAAATGCATCTAAAGAAGATATAATCCAAGCGATTAAAAAAGCAAAACCTGCCTTGGAATCTCAGAAAGATATATATACATTAAAAGATATGCTGGATTACGGATTAATTGGGAAAAATAATTCTTCAAAAAAAAGAAAAGAACTTGGAGATATACTTAATATTGGATATTGTTCCGGTAAAAAATTTCTAAAAAGAATTAATAGTTTTAAAATAAACAGAAAACTTTTAGAAAAATCTCTTGTAAATATAGAAAGAAGGTACATGAATGAATAATCTTTATTCACCATCTTATGTGAAAGGTATTTTCAAAAAATATAACTTTCATTACAAAAAGAAATTGGGTCAAAATTTCTTGATAGATAAAAATATAAACGAAAACATTATAGAAGCAGCTTCTATTAATGATAAGGATATTGTGATTGAAATAGGACCTGGATTAGGCAACTTAACTCAACTTTTGTGCGAAAAAGCAAAAAAAGTAATATCTATAGAAATTGATAAGGATTTCAAGAGAATTCATAATGATATTTTAAATTATGATAATTTAGAGATAATCTATGATGATTTTATGGAAATAAATTTAAATGAAATTTTAGAACCTTATGATAAAAAAGAGATAAAGGTAGTAGCAAATCTTCCTTATTATATTACTACTCCTATAATAATGAAACTTCTGGAAGAAAAATATCCAATTAATAAAATTGTAGTAATGATACAAAAAGAAGTTGCAGAAAGGTTTGCTTCAACTCCTGGTGGAAAAGAATATGGTGCCATTACATTAGCGATTAATTATTATTCAGAAACCCATTATGCCTTTACTGTATCACCGGATGTTTTTATTCCAAAACCAAAGGTTTCATCTGCTGTAGTAGTCTTTGATGTATTAGATAAACCAAAATATAGTGTTTATTCTGAAGAAATTCTTTTTAAAGTCATCAAAGGAGCTTTCGCTAAAAGAAGAAAAACTTTTGTGAATTCACTAAGTAGTACTTTTCCTGAATTTGATAAAGAAATTATCGTGGATTCATTGGAAAATTTTAATCTTAATAAAGCTATACGAGGTGAAAAACTTTCATTGGAAGAATTCGTAAAAATATCAAATTTTTTAATGGAAAGGATTCATTGATTTATAAAAATAATTTTGATATAATTTATTAAAATATATTAACTAGGAGATTTATATGGCTCAGCTGAGTACCCATTTGCATTTTGCAAAATTAATAATAGAAAATATCCAAGATGATATAGAAGTTCCCCCCTTTTTATTGGGTATATCAGCACCGGATACCTATACAAACAACAAGACTTATTTAAAATACCATTATATAAAAGATAGAGAAAATGGTGACGATGATATCGATGTACATGAATTTTATGAAAAATTTAACTTTAACAAATTAGAAAAATCAAAAAAATGGTTTGTAATAGGGTACTATGCACATCTTTGGTTTGACGAATATATTAAATTTAATACAAATCGACTTACTTTAAGAAATAATGAGGGTCTTAACAGCAAGGATTTATCTCAATGCATTAAGGATCTATTTAAGCATTACGACAGACAGATAACCGAAGAATATTACGATAAAAATACAAAAGAAAAAATCAAGGCTTATAAACTAAATCTTAATTTGAAAGCTCTGAAATTTATAAAGATTGACAGATGTAAAGAAATCTTATTAAGGGAATTAGACAAAGGACCTAAATATGATATAAGAGAAGATTTAATATATAAGGATGAATATTTAGAACTTATTGATAACAGCGTAGTAAAATTTTTAAAGTCCTTAAATTAACCTCCAAACTTTTGATTTAATTCAAAAGCCGGGAGGTTTTTTTAAAGGTTAAAAAAATTTATGAAGTTTTCCGATGTTGCTTCAGCAACTTTATTGAAAGGAATACCTTTTATTTCCCCTATTTGACTAGCTACGTACCTTACATAAGCCGGCTCGTTTCTTCTACCTCTTTTGGGTTCTGGTGCTAAATAGGGACTATCTGTCTCTATAAGAAGATGCTTTAAGGGCAACTTTTTTACAACTTCTTTTACTTTTTTTGAATTTTTAAAAGTTACAGGTCCTGCTATAGATATTAAAAATCCTAATTTAATGAATTCTAAAGCCATTTCATAACTTCCAGAATAGCAGTGTATTATACCTCTCATACCGTCATAGTTTTCTTCTTTTAAAATCTTAAGAATATCTCCGTGAGCTTCTCTATCGTGCACAATGAAGGGTAGGTTTAATTTCTTTGCCAATCGTATCTGTTGTACAAACCACTTTTTCTGTATATCTCTAGGTGAATTATCATAATGATAATCTAATCCTATTTCACCAATAGCTATTACCTTTTCTTTTTTTGCAAGAGATTTTATGATTTCAAGACTATCTTGGTCCATTTCTTTAGCATTGTGAGGATGAAAACCTACTGCAGCATATATGTTTTTATTTTCTTGTGCTGTATTTACAGCTTTTACTGAAGATGTCATGTCCGCTGCCGGATGGAGTATTATCTCTATACCATCATTTTCCATGTTTTTTATTATTTTTTCTCTATCTATGTCAAATCTTTTATCGTCTAAATGAGCGTGACTATCTATAAGCATTTTATCACCTTTCTCTTATGATATTTTAGCACCATCTGGTATATCTTCTAATGTAGATACCAGTGATAGTTTTTTACCTTTTTCAGCAGCTAAAACCATACCTTGGGATTTAATACCTCTTAATTTTACAGGTTTAAGATTATATACTACTACTACTTTTTTACCTATCAAATCTTCAGGTTCATACCATTTTTTTATACCTGATACTATCTGTCTTTTTTCATCTCCAAGCTTAATTTGTAGCACATAAAGTTTATCTGCATCTGGATGATCTTCACAGCTCAGTATTTCGGCTACTCTAAAATCTAATTTAGCAAAATCATCAATACTTACTTCATTTATTTCTTTAGTCTCTTCGACTTTTTCTTCTTTAACTTCATTTTCTTTTTTATCTTTCACTATATTCACCTCTATTTCTTTTATTTTTTTCTTTTTATCTATTCTCGAAAACAATATTTCTGCTTTTCCAACTTTATCACCAACTTTAATTCCATCAAAATTATTTAAAGATTCCCAAGAATTATTATCTGTATTTAGTTGATGAAGTATCTTGGCTGCAGTTTCAGGCATAAATGGTTGTAGAAGTACTGCTGAGACTCTAATAGATTCAAGTAAATTGTATAACACAGTAGCTAATCTTCCTTTTTTATTTTCTTCTTTACCTAGTATCCAAGGTTGAGTTTCATCTATATATTTATTACTTCTCCTAAGGAGATTGAAAATTTCATCTAAAGATGCAGCAACTTTCAAATCTTTCATTTGTTCTTTTACATTTTTTGGTGTTTCAATGGCTAAATTTATGAGTTCTTTATCTATATCTTCTTTAACTTCAGGTCTTAATATTTCCCCATCAAAGTACTTGTCAACCATCGTAATACTTCTATTAACGAGATTTCCAAGAATATTTGCTAATTCTGAATTAATTCTTTCTATTAGAAGTTCATAAGTAATAGTACCGTCATTTGCAAAAGGCATTTCGTGAAGTAGAAAATATCTAACTGCATCTACTCCAAATAAATCAACTAAATCATCTGCATATATTACATTGCCCTTTGATTTACTCATCTTTCCTTCTCCAACCAACAACCAAGGATGACCAAATACCTTTTTAGGTAATTCTACTCCCAATGCCATCAAAATACTAGGCCAGTAAATTGTATGGAATCTCAATATATCCTTTCCTATAAGATGAACATCTGCAGGCCAATATCTTTCAAATTTATCATCACTTTTACCATATGGATTATAACCTAATCCTGTTATATAGTTGCTTAGTGCATCTATCCAGACATATATTACATGCCCTTCATCTATAGTAACAGGAACACCCCAATCAAAGCTGGTTCTAGATACACATAAATCCTGCAGTCCCGGCTTCAAAAAATTATTTAACATTTCTTTTTTTCTGGACTCCGGTTGTATGAAGCTTGGATTTTCTTCTATATGCTTAATTAATTTTTCAGTGTATTGACTTAATTTAAAGAAATATGCTTCTTCTTTTGTATTTTTCACTTCTCTTCCACAGTCAGGACATTTTCCATTTTCAAGCTGGCCTTCTGTAAAAAAAGATTCGCAAGGAATACAGTATAGACCTTCATATTCTCCTTTATATATATCTCCTTGTTCGTAAAGTTTTTTGAAAATATTTTGTACTATTTGTTTATGTTCTTTTTCAGTAGTTCTTATAAATCTGTCGTAAGATGTATTCATCAAATCCCATATTCTCTGAATTTCGCCTGCTATGTCATCTACTAATTCTTGGGGTTTCTTTCCTGCTTTTTCGGCATTAATTTGAACTTTCTGTCCATGTTCATCTGTTCCTGTTTGAAAATAAACATCATATCCTTCAAGTCTTTTGAACCTAGCAATACTATCCGCAAGGACTATCTCATAAGTATTTCCTATGTGAGGTTTACCCGATGTATATGCTATTGCTGTACTTATATAATACGGTTCTTTGTTCATTATTTCCTCCTTTTTTGTTTTAATGATTTTGATTTGTTGCCAATAAAAAAAGCCTCTTATAAATAAGAGACGAGTTATCGTGTTACCACTCTTTTTCGCTTAAGCTTTTCAGTTTAAGCCTTATTAGGTAAATTACCTTGGATTTATAACGTAATCCAAACGTTACCTCCTAAATATTTGAAGGTAAAGCTCCAGGGCCATATTCAGTCTATAATCAAACACCGATTTTCACCTTACACGGCTCTCTTTAGAAGGATCTATAAACTTACTCTTCCTTTCAATGCTTTTATTGTATTATATTAAAATATATATAAAATTTTGAATTTTGTCAAGAATATAAATTATTTTACTATTTTATACATGCCTTCAGCTTTACCTTTTGGAGCATGATCTAATATCTCTTCCACTATAATTTTCATAGTTTTATCACCAAAAACTATCTCTACTTTGTCGCCTACAGTAACTTCATTTCCAGGTTTAGCTCGACTACTGTTAATCAGAACCCTTCCAGATTTGCATGCTTTTTTAGCTGATGTTCTTCTTTTTATTATTCTGGAATTTTTCAAAAATTTATCTATCCTCATATTTACACCTCTCTTAAATTAAAAATCAGGCATTATGCCTGACTTTTAATTACTTATTAACTGCTTCTTTTAAAGATTTACCTGCTTTAAAAACTGGTGCTTTTGAAGCCGGAATATGAATTGTTTCCTTAGGATTTCTAGGATTTCTACCTTTTCTCGCTTTTCTGTCTCTTACTTCATAAGTTCCAAATCCAACTAATTGAACCTTCCCACCATCTTCAAGTTCTTCTTGTACTGAGTCCATAAATGCATTCAATGATTTCTCAGCATCTTTTTTTGTAAAGCCGGTTTTTTCAGCTATACTTGATACTAATTCTGCTTTATTCACAAAAAACCCTCCTTATATATTTTTTTATTATTGCAAATTCCATTTTGGAATTTATTGCCTTTTTGATTTCTCCCATAATGCATCCATATCTTCTAATGTCATATCTTCGAGAGATTTGTTTGAATTATCTTCTATATATTTAAATCTATTTATAAATTTATTTACCGTGCGATTTAAAGCTAGATCAGGATTTATCTTTAGAAATCTTGAAAAATTTACTATTGCAAACAATAAATCTCCTAATTCTGATTCAATATTATCTTTATCCTGTTTAGCGTATTCTTCTAAAAGCTCATTTAGTTCTTCATCAATTTTCGATACTGCTCCCTTTATATCCGGCCAATCAAAACCAACTTCTGCTGCAATTTTCTGAATTTTATAGCTTTTTGTCAAAGGTGATAGGGCTTTTGGAACTTTTAATAATTTTGAATAATATGTATCAAAAACTTTTTCTTTACCCTTTACATCTTCCCAACTTTGTAATGCTTCTTTTTCATCTTTTGCATCAATATCTCCAAATACATGTGGATGTCTAGAATAAAGTTTTTTGCATATACCTGTATATATATCGTATATATTAAAATATCCTTCTTCCTTTGCTATTTGTGCATGAAAAACAACTTGAAGGAGCAAGTCTCCTAGTTCTTCTATAAAATTTTCAAAATCCTTGTTCTCTATAGCGTCAACGACTTCATAAGCTTCTTCTATTAAACAATCTCTTATTGATTCATGTGTTTGTTTTCTATCCCAAGGACAACCATCGGGACCACGTAGAATCTCCATAGTCTTTAGTAAATTATTTACATTATACAACTCTTTTGTTGATTTTTCAATACTTTGAACAAAAATATATGTAGAAAATGAATATTTTTTTAGTTTATCTAGCTCTGAAACAGGAATGTTCATTGTTTTTTCAGAAATAACATCTATTATGTTAACTTTATAGTCATCATCATAAATTTCTCCTAAATCCAATTTTAGCTTTTCGCCTATATCTTGAGTATATATTTGAGTAAATAGGAGGTTTGAATTTATATCAATATCGTAAAAGTCATATTCTTCTCCAGATAATGTTTTTAAATTTTCATTATTACTACCTATTAGACTTAAAGCTTTTTGCCAAAAACTGATACTATCTATTATTTCTATTTCTATTTCTTTTATTATGTTTTTTTTAAAATATTCTACTACCAATTCTCCGTAATAAGGACTCCCAGGTACATAGTAATAAACTTCACCCTTTGTCTTAGCCCTTTCTATTAATTTATCTATTATACTTTGATACACTTCCTCTAATGTTTTTCTTTCTTGGAAATATTTATCGAAGGTTTCAAATTGAATATTCTCTTCTTCTAAATATTTTGTGAAGGGATGTCTATCCGTTCTTAAGAATTTAATTTTATCTTCTTTTAGGCTTTTATATCCTCTTAGAGATATGTCTTCAATTTTTTTGGTTCCTATGCCTATTATAGTTATTTTTGCCATATTACCCCCTACTTCATAAGTTTTACCTTAACAAGGAATTTCTCTATTTCATCGCCTTTAGGTAGTAATTCTAAATCTTTTTTTGTAATAGCCTTTGTTAGAGGTAGGGCTATCACGTACACCACTACACCTAAGAAAATAGAAATAAGTGCGGATAGTTTCATTCCTAATAATCCGTACATAAGAGAATATCCAGAAAATACTATTAGTCCCATTATTAAGGCTGCTGCTAATGGTCTTGGTACTATATTCCTTAGTTTTATATCAATTTTAGTTTTTCTTTTAAGATCAAGATAGTTTAAAATTGCTGCTGTAAAGTATGCAGCAATAGTACTATATGCTGCTCCTGCCACATTTAGGCTTTTTATTCCTACTAATATATAGGTTAGTACTACTTTTACTAAAGCACCTATAGCAAGGTTTTTTACAGGTATTTTTTGCTTTTCTACTGCTTGAAGTATAGCCGTTAAAGATTGTACTACAGTAAGAAATATTACACTTACAGCTAGAATAGCAAGAAGATATCCTACGCTAGCATGCTTAGCACTTCCAAGTGCTGGATAAAATAGTACTATTATCGGTTCTGCCAAAACAAAAAGACCTATTGCTGATGGAAGACCTATTAGAAGAGCTGTTCTCATACCTAAATTAGCCGTCATATTCAGCATTTTATCTTCTCCTTTTGTAAAAGAATCTGTAATTGTAGGCACCAAACTAATTGCTATTGCTATCGAAAAAACTTGTGGAAAATTTATAAAAGTTTGAGCTGTTCCACTTAACTGACCATATAAATCTGTTGCCTCAATTTCACTATATCCTATTGCAAGCAATCTCATGGAAACTAACTTTGCATCAATTAAACCCATTAAAGGAACTATAGATGCACCAATAGTTATAGGAATAGCAATTTGGAGCAGCCTTTTGAAAACTCTTTTCCAGTTCTCTTCTACATTCTTCTTAGAAAAAGCTACTTTTTCATCAATTTTTTTCTTGTTTAGAATATATACAAAAAACATAAGTATAAATCCTGCAATACCACCTGCCGAAGCTCCAAAAGAAGCACCACCAGCAGCTTTAGGGAGAGATTCTTGTACGAATATGTATGCTAGATATAATCCTACTGCAAATCTAAAAAATTGTTCTACGATTTGAGATAAAGCTGTAGGAACCATATTCTGCATACCTTGAAAATATCCTCTATATACAGCCATAATTGGAACAAAAAACAATGCCGGTGTTAATGCAGATAATGAATATGATGTCCCTGGATATCCAATAGATACAGCTATTTGGTCTGCAAAAATAAATACTAATAATGAAGATCCCGCTGCTAAGGTAATTAAAGTAGCCATTGCTATTTTAAATACTTGTCTAGCTCCTAAATAGTTTCCTAGTGCAATTTTTTCAGAAACTAATCTTGCAATTGCAGTTGGAAATCCTGCTAATGAAATTACAAGTAAAAGATTATAAACCTGATATGCAGGTTGATAATACCCTATACCTTCAGTTCCTATTAGATTTGTTAAAGGTATTCTATATACAGCTCCAATAATTTTAACTATAAGTCCTGCTGCCCCAAGCACTGCAGCTCCTTTAAGAAAGTTTTTATCTGACATTTTTTCCTCCTGAATAAAATTAAAAAGTGCCTCGCGGCACGCATAAAATCCTTTAATAGATACTTTTTGCCAATTAATTAGCTATCTTTATTTAAATAAACCTTTTGAAAATGTTACATTGCTTCTTCTAAATCTAATTTTATTAATCATTAGGTTCTGAACAGTCATAATTACTCCAACAAAAATCACAACGTCTCCTATTGAAACTGCCGACGGTAATACCAACATTCGATTCCAGGGTATAAAACCACCTGCAAAAAAAATGTTGTCATTTATTATTTTAAATAATTTAATGTTTCCTTGTGAAATAAGTTGAAATATTTCCTCAGAAAAGGCTAACTTCGCGGCATTTTCTGTTATTCCTATTACCAGTCCGTTGTATATGAAGGTAATGAAATTAAGAACACTTCCTACAAATATAATTGGAAAATATTTTATTTTCCAATTGATAACTAAAGATATTAATATAAAAACGTAAGAAATAGCTAAAACAATTTCATAGTAGCTAAAATTCAAGTCTAACAATCCTGTATTTAAAAGTAAGAATGACAACTGAATTAATAAAGATAAAAAAATAAAAATCTTCCCTCTGATTTTAACATCTCCTAATCTATTTAATTCTCCTTTTCTCATATATCCAATTAATATACCTATAAGTAAACCTTCAAGTACCACTTTTACCTCCCTAGGGACCAATATCATTAATATTATACTTTATAGAATTTGGTTTTACAAGAATATAGAAATATTATTTTATAAAAAAATACTATCCTTGTCTGGATAGTATTTTCTAGATTCTTATTTTCTTTGTTTATCTTTTGGTACTATACAAGTACCTGTTGCTTCACATACTACTATAGGTTGGTCTAGCAAATCACAAGCTGAATCACTTATGTCTGGTCTTGGTACGATAACTTTTTTTGCTACAAATTTCATCTTTCTTGATGAATTTCCTATTTTTGTTATCTCTCCTTCTACCTCGATATAATCTCCCGCATAAACTGGTGCTAAAAAGTCCACGTTATCGTAAGATCTAAATAGTCCCTCATCTCCATCGCACTGAATTAAAAGTTCTGTTGCAACATCTCCAAAAAAAGCCAACATCTTAGCTCCATCAACAAGATTTCCTCCATAATGAGCATCTTGAGAGCTCATTCTTAGTCTTATTTTTGACTTGTACTGCTTTTCCATTTTATAATCTCCTTTCAAATTTACCTTTTAGGCATAAATATCCTGATACAATTCTCTTAATTCTTTACTATCTCTCATTATTTGAAGAGATATAGCCGCATGATCTTTAGTATATCCATTTCCCATTATCATATTAACGTCTTTTCCTACGCCTTCAGCCCCTAGTGCTGCTTTTGTAAAGGAAGTCGCCATTGAGAAGAAATATACCGTTCCATTATCCTTACATGATAATATACTAGACATTTCACAGTTAGGCATATTAACACAGTTAATAACTTTGTCACAAAGCTCTCCATTGGTTACCTCTGATACTTTTTCATAAAGTTCAACTGCATCTGTTGCATCACCTTCTATAAACTCGTCAGCAAGTCCTAGTTCTCTGATTTTGTCAACAGGTGTATTCCAGTAGGTCATACATATAACTTTTCCTGTTATTCCTGCTCTTTTTTTAGCTTCATATAGGCAAAGCATTCCGGATTTTCCAGCTCCTCCTATAACCATAACTGTA
>Ga0209931_1001668_pt1 | contig 11913 bp, 12 predicted proteins | sample SalPonR1_B_D1_MG_FD_185697 | JGI IMG/M metagenome (GOLD analysis project Ga0209931, IMG submission 185697) | Salt pond soil microbial communities from South San Francisco under conditions of wetland restoration - Salt Pond MetaG R1_B_D1_MG... ...
CGCTCACCGACAAGGGCACCGCGGACGGTCGCCGCCCGCACCAGCTGGTGATGACGGCGACGCCCATCCCCCGCACGCTGGCGATGGCCACTTACGCAGACCTGGACACCTCGATCATCGACGAGCTTCCGCCCGGCCGTGGCCGGGTGCGCACCGTCGCCATGCCGGAGTCCCGCCGCGGCGAGATCATCGAGCGGATTCGCGAGGCCTGCGCGGCGGGCCGGCAGGCCTACTGGGTCTGTCCGCTGATCGAGGAGTCCGACCAGCTGCAGGCGCAGGCCGCGGAGGATACCGCTGTCTTGCTCGCCGAGACCCTGCCGGAGCTTTCCGTCGGGCTGATCCACGGGCGCCTCAGGCCGGCTGACAAGGAGCGCGTCATGGCGGCCTTCAAGGCCGGCGAGACCCATCTGCTGGTGGCGACCACCGTGATCGAGGTAGGCGTGGACGTGCCGCGCGCCAGCCTGATGATCATCGAGAACGCCGAGCGCATGGGACTGGCCCAGCTGCACCAGCTGCGCGGCCGGGTGGGTCGCGGCGAGGATGACGCCAGCTGCCTGCTGCTCTATCGGCCGCCGCTCTCGGAGAACGCAACCACGCGACTCGCGGCCATGCGCGACAGCAACGACGGCTTCGAGATCGCGCGTACCGACCTGGAGCTGCGCGGGCCCGGCGAGGTGCTGGGCATCCGCCAAACCGGCCTGATGGCGCTCAGGATCGCGGACCTGGCGCGCGACGCCGCGCTAATGCCGCTGGTGCGCGCACTGGCCGACGAGCTGCTGCAGAGGCATCCTGATAGCGTCAGAGCCCTGACCCGCCGCTGGATCGGCGAGTCGACCCGCTACGGCCAGGTCTGACGCGACCGCGAACCCATCTATAATGCTCCCTTCAACCGGTTGTCATCCCGCCTCATGAGCAGCGAAAGTCACCTCACCGCCCGGCCCGCGCCCCTGGACGCGCCCTTGTGCTGGCTGCCCGCCGACGCCGCCGGGGCGCTGCCGGCGGACCCGGGGCTGCGCGCCTGGCTGCAGGATCGCGGCTCGCTGACCTCCAGGCTGCGCAGCGCCTGCGGCCCGGGTTTTCGCCTCGAGCTCCTGGGGGAGGCCGTCGAAACCCTGCCGGGGGACGCGCGTCCGTTGCTCGAGGAGCGGCGCGTGCGGGCGCGCCGGGTGCGAATGTTCTGCGGCGAGAACCTGTGCGTCTGCGCCACCACGCTGATCCCGGCCGGCACGCTGGCCGGCAATGACTGGCTCGCGGCGCTCGGCGACCGGCCGCTGGGCGACGCGCTGCTGGAACGCGGCGGCATCCATCGGTCGCCCTTCGAGTTCACCCGCGCCAACCCCGCCCACGGCCTGTTCACGCCGGCCCTGCGCGGCACGGACATCCGGCCCGCCTGGATGTGGGCGCGCCGCTCGCGCTTCGAGCTGGCGCCGGGTTCGCTGCTCGTCTACGAGATGTTCCTGCCGGGCCTGACCTGTTGCGGCAACGGCTAGGCGATCCCTGATGCGCCGGCTCGCCACCCAGCTACGGGAATACGCGCTGCTGATGCGGCTGCACCGGCCGATCGGCACCCTGCTGCTGCTGTGGCCGACCCTCTGGGGACTATGGATCGCGGGCGCCGGCCGGCCGGACCCCCACGTGCTGCTGGTGTTCGTGGCCGGCGTGGTGCTGATGCGCTCCGCCGGCTGCGTCATGAATGATTTCGCCGACCGGCGCATCGATCCTCACGTGGCCCGGACGCGCGACCGGCCGCTGGCGCGCGGCACCGTCACGCCGCTGGAGGCCCTGCTGCTGGCCGGCGCGCTGGGCGCGGTGGCCTTCGGGCTGGTGCTGACGCTCAACCGGCTGACGGTCCTGCTGGCGCTGGCCGGCGCCGTGCTCACGGTCGCCTACCCGTTCCTCAAGCGCTTCACGCACCTGCCGCAGATCTGGCTGGGGGCGTCCTTCGGCTGGTCCGTACCCATGGCCTTCGCCGCGCAAACCGGCGCCGTGCCGCAGCTGGCCTGGCTGATGTTCATCGCCGTCGTCATCTGGGCGGTGGTCTACGACACCATGTACGCGATGGTCGACCGGGAGGACGACCTGCAGCTGGGGGTGCGCTCCACCGCCATCCTGTTCGGCGACGCCGACCGTCTCATCATCGGGGTCTTGCAAGTGCTGCTGCTGGTCGCGCTCGCGCTGGTGGGCCAGCAGGCCGCGCTGGGCGCCTGGTATTACGGGGCATTGCTGGTGGCCGCCGGCCTGGCGCTGTGGCAGCAGTGGCTGATCCGCGAGCGCCGCCCGGAAGACTGCTTCCGGGCTTTCCTGAACAACCACTATTTTGGCATGACGGTCTTTATCGGCATCCTGCTGCACTATCTTTTCGCGCCGTCCTGAGCCGTACCGCCGCGCGCCACCGTCCACAGCTCGATCCCGGCGGCGCCCGCCTGCAGCAGCGCTTGCGCGACCGCCTGCGCGGTCGAGCCGGTGGTCAGCACGTCGTCCAGCACGGCCAGTCGCAAGCCCGCCACGCGACTCGAGGCGGTAAACGCGCCCTCCAGGTTGCGGGTGCGCTGCCGGGCGGAGAGCCCGGCCTGCGCCGGCGTGGCGATGATCCGCGCGCAGGCGGTGTCGTCCAGCAGCGGTACGCGCAGCGCCGCGGCCACCGGCCGGGCAAGCTCCTGCGCCTGGTTGAAGCCGCGCTCGCCCAGCCGCTTCGGGTGCAGCGGCACGGGCAACAGTCCGTCCGGGCGCCCTTGCGCGGCGTCGCTCGCCAGGCGCGCCGCCAGCAGGCGCCCCAGCAGGACGCCCAGGTGCAAGGCGCCGTCGTATTTGAAGCGGCCGATGAGCGCGTCCACCGGGAAACGCCAGGCCAGCGGCGCGACGGCGCGCGACCACGGCGGCGGCTGGCCGTGACAGGCAGCGCACCGGCCGGTCGCGGCCAGCGGCCGGGCGCACAGCCGGCAGGCAGGCCCGATCCACGGCAGGTCGGCGCTGCAGGCGGCGCAGATGCCCATGCTGCCCGCTGCTGCACCGCAGAGTTCGCAGGGCCAGCGCGGCAGCCGCGGACGCAGCGCCTCGCGCAGCCGCGCCCTCCACTGGTGGTCAACTTTGCTTGCACTCACAGGTTGACAGCCCGTTCCCGCGCCGCGAATACTCGGCGCCCATTGTGCGGCGGTCCCGGGCGCGAGCCGAGGGCCGTTTTCTTTCCAGTGCGCCCCTAAACGGGCCTCGACGAGAACCGCGATCCCATGAATGAAACCCGCAGCAACTGGCGCCTCGAGGAAGTGCGCGAACTGTTCGACCTGCCGCTGTTCGACCTGCTTTACCGCGCTCACGGCGCGCACCGCGAGCACTTCCCGCCGAACGAGGTGCAGGTCAGCACGCTGCTGTCGGTCAAGACCGGCGCCTGCCCCGAGGACTGCGCTTATTGCCCCCAGAGCGTGCGCCACGATGCCGGGCTGCCGGTCGACCCGCTAATGGAAGTGAAGGCGGTGCTGGAGCGGGCGCGGGCCGCCCGGGACGCGGGAGCGACGCGCTTCTGCATGGGCGCCGCGTGGCGCAACCCGAAGCCGAAACAGCTCGCGGCGGTGGCGGAGATGGTGCGCGGAGTGCGCGCGCTGGGCCTGGAGACCTGCGCTACCCTGGGCATGCTGGACGCCGGGCAGGCGCAGGCGCTGCGCGAGGCCGGGCTGGACTTTTACAACCACAACCTGGACACCTCCGAGGCCTTCTACCCGGAGATCATCAGCACGCGCAGCTACCAGGACCGACTGCAGACCCTGCAGAACGTGCGCGACGCCGGTCTCAAGGTGTGTTGCGGCGGCATCCTCGGGATGGGAGAGACGCGCGAGGATCGTGTGGCGCTGCTGCATACGCTGGCCACGCTGCCGGCGCATCCCGAGAGCGTGCCCGTCAACCAGCTGGTGCGCGTGCCGGGCACGCCGCTCGAAGGCGCCGAGCCGCTGGACCCTTTCGAGTTCGTGCGCACCATCGCGGTGGCGCGCGTGCTGATGCCCGGCTCGCACCTGCGCCTTTCCGCCGGGCGCAACGAGATGAGCGCCGAGCTGCAGGCGCTGGCTTTTTTCGCCGGCGCCAACTCGATCTTCTACGGCGAGAAGCTCCTGACTACGCCCAATCCCGACGAGGAGGGCGACATGGCCCTGCTGGAACGGCTCGGACTGAAGCCGGAACCCGGCCGGGTGGATGCCGGTGGCGACGCGGCCGGCCACTGACGCGCTGCGCGGCGAGCTGGCGCGGCTCGAACAGGCCGACCTCTACCGCCGGCGACGCGTCTGCAGCTGGGACGCCGCGCTGGCTCCGGCGGAGCTGCGCGTGGACGGACGCCGGATGCTCGCCTTCTGCAGCAACGATTATCTCGGGCTCGCACGCGACCGCAGGCTCGGCGAAGCCATGGCCCGGGCCGCGTCGCGCTGGGGCGCAGGCAGCGGCGCCGCCCACCTGGTGACCGGCCATACCACCGAGCACCACTCCCTGGAAGAAGAGCTGGCCGCCTTCACCGGCTTTGAACGCGCCCTGCTGTTCTCCACCGGCTACATGGCGAACCTCGGCCTGCTCGGCGCGCTGGCCGGGCGCGGCGACCTGGTCGCCGAAGACCGCCTGAACCACGCTTCGCTGATCGACGCCGCCCGGCTTTCGGGGGCGCGGGCGCGGCGCTATGCGCACGCCGACCCCGCGGCGGCGGCGCGGCGGCTGGGTGAGGCCGCGGCGCGCAAGTTCATCGTCACGGACGGCGTCTTCAGCATGGACGGCGACGCCGCGCCGCTGGCGGAACTCGCCCGCGTCGCGGCAGAAAGCGGCGCGGGCCTGCTGGTGGACGACGCCCACGGGCTCGGCGTGGCGGGGGCGGACGGACGCGGCAGCCTGGCGGCCGCGGGCCTTCCGGTCACCGCCGTCACCGCAATGGTCGGCACGCTGGGCAAGGCCTTCGGCACCTTCGGCGCGTTCGTGGCCGGCAGCGAAGAGGTCGTGGAGACCCTGGTGCAGCGCGCGCGCAGCTATATCTACACTACGGCCCCGCCGCCCGCGGTGGCCGCGGCGACGCGGGCGGCGCTGCGGCTGGCCCGCGAGGAGCCCTGGCGGCGCACTCATGTCCTGTCCCTGGCGCGGCGCTTTCGCGCGGGCGCGCGCGGGCTGGGTCTCCGGCTGACCCCTTCCGCCAGTCCCATCCAGCCGCTGCTCGCCGGCGAGGCGCAGGCCGCGCTGGCGGCGGCCGACGCGCTTTTCGAGGCCGGCATCTGGGTCACGCCTATCCGGCCGCCGACGGTGCCCGCCGGCTCGGCGCGGCTGCGCATCACGTTCTCGGCCGCGCACCGCGAAGCCGACGTGGACCGGCTGCTGGACGCGCTGGCGGGCGTGACCGCGCTGCGCGGGCCGACCGGCTCATGAAATTGCATGCCCGGACCCGCGGCAGCGGACCGGCGCTGGTGCTGCTGCACGGCTGGGGGTTGCACTCCGGCATCTGGGCGACGCTGGCGCCCGAGCTGGCGCGCAACTTCAGCGTCACCTGCGTGGACCTGCCGGGGCACGGCCGCAGTCCGCCGCTGCCGGCCACGCCGGCGTCCGACGGGCTGGACGCATGGGCCGAGGCAGTGGCTGCCGCAGTACCGCCGGGCGCGGCCTGGCTGGGCTGGTCGCTGGGCGGGCAGGTGGCATTGACCGCCGCGCTGGCCGGCCACGACGTCCGGCAGCTGGTGCTGGTCGCGACCACGCCGCGATTCCTGGCCTCGCCCGGCTGGCCCTGCGGCATGGACCCGGCCGTCCTGGCCGGCTTCGCGAACGGGCTGGCGGGCGACCAGCGCCGCACGCTGCGCAAGTTCCTCGCCCTGCAGCTGCGCGGCGACCGCCGCGCGGCGTCACTGCTGCAGACCTTGTCCGCAGTGCTCGAAGCGGGCGGCGAGGCGGATACCGGCGCGCTGGAAACAGGGCTGGCGATCCTTGCCGGCACGGACCTGCGCGAGCGGCTGGCCGGGATCGCACAGCCGGCGCTGGTGATCGCCGGCGAGCGCGACACGCTGACCCCGCCCGACGCGGGCCGGCGGCTGGCCGCGGCGCTGCCCGCGGGACGCTTCGAGCTGCTGGCGGGCGTTGCCCATGCCCCCTTCCTGGCCGCGCCGGGACGGTTCGGCGAGCTGCTCAGCGCCTTTTTGGCGGAAGAGGCGGTCTCGTGAGCGGGCGCGATCCCTTTGCACTGGACAGCCGGCGCGTCGGGGCCGCCTTCGACGCGGCCGCCGGCGACTATGACGCGGTGGCCGTCATCCAGGCGGAGGTGCGGCGCAGGCTGCTGGAGCGACTGGAGCTGTTCCGCACCAGGCCGCGGCGGATCCTGGATGCTGGCTGCGGCACGGGTCACGGCGCCGGCGCCCTGCTGCGCCGATACCGCGGCGCCGAACTCGTCGCGCTGGACCTGGCGCCCGGCATGCTGGCCGCCGCCCGCGCGCGACGGCCCTGGTTGCGGCGTCTCGATGCGGTGTGCGGGGATGCGGCGGCGGTGCCGCTGGCGGACGACTCGGTGGACATGGTGTTCTCCAACCTGATGCTGCAGTGGTGCAACGACCCCGACCGCGTGTTCAGCGAGTTCAACCGCGTGCTGCGGCCCGGCGGACTGCTGCTGTTCACCAGCTTCGGCCCGGACACGCTCAAGGAGTTGCGCGCCGCGTGGGGGGAGGCCGATGGCCATACCCACGTCAGTCGCTTCATCGACATGCACGACCTGGGCGACGCCCTGCTGCGCGCGGGCCTCGGCGAGCCGGTGATGGACGCCGAGACCATCACCCTCAGCTACCCGGACGTGCGTGGCCTGATGCGCGACCTGAAGACCATGGGCGCCCGCAACGCGACCGCCGGGCGCAGCCGCGGGCTGACGGGGCGCAGGCGGCTGGCGGCGATGGAGGCCGGTTACGAGCGCCTGCGGACCGGCGGACGGCTGCCGGCGACGTGGGAAGTGGTATACGGGCACGCCTGGGCGGGAACACCGCCGGCAGTCCCGGGCGAACGCGGCGAGGTGACCGTCCCCCTGGCGCAACTCGGGCGGTCGCGCTGATGAGCGGCATATTTGTCACGGGCACGGACACGGGCGTCGGCAAAACGCTGTTCAGCGCGGCGCTGTTGCTGCAGCTGGGCGAAGCGGGCGTGCGGGCGGCGGCCTGCAAGCCGATCTCGGCCGGCTGCCGCCGCGAGCACGGCGGGCTGCTGAACGCGGACGCCGAGCTGCTCGCCGCCGCGGCGCCGGCTGGCGCACCACTGGAGGTCGTCAATCCGGTCGCGCTGGAGCCCGCCATCGCTCCGCACCTGGCGGCCGCGGAGATCGGCCTGCGCCTGGAGGCGCGCGCCCTGGCCGCGGCCTGCACCAGGGCGGGGACGGCGGGGGACGGACTGGTGGTGGAGGGCGCGGGCGGCTGGCGAGTGCCGCTGGGCGATCGCGAGACGCTGGCCGACGTCGCGCGGCTGCTGGGTTTCCCCGTGGTGCTCGTGGTCGGGCTGCGCCTCGGCTGCCTGAATCACGCCCTGCTGACCGCCGCAGCCATCCGCGCTGACGGCCTGGCGCTGGCGGGCTGGGTTGCCAACCCGATGCTCGAGCCGATGCCGCGACTGGAGGAGAACATCCGCAGCCTGGAAGACCGGCTGGAAGCCCCTCTGCTGGCCCGATTGCCGCACTGCGACGCGGCCGACGAGCCGGGACGGGCCCGCCAGGTCGCGACGGTCCTCCCCGCCGGGCTGGGGCGCCGGTTGTTGCGCGGCATTGCGGCATTCACTTACGATTAGCGCGCTTTTACGACGCCGTAGTCGGCGACGAGAGGATTTCAGCGTCTCCGCAAGCAGCGAAAAGCTCCTCGGACAAGTCCTGGTCAGCGCAAATGCGTCGCTGAGCCGGCGGGGAGCACTGCTGTTTTTCGGGATCACGACGGCCGGATCGCTGCTGCTGGCCGGCGCACTGGCGGCGCGCGGCTTCTGGCCGGTGCTGCCGTTCGCCGGGCTCGAACTGTTCGCGCTCGGGCTTGCGCTGGGCCTGAGCATGAAACGCGGGCGCTACAGGGAGTTCGTCAGCGTCTACGGTGACCGGATCGTCATCGAAAAAGGCGCCGGGAACGTGGAGGAGCGCTTCGAGCTGCCGCGCGCCTGGGCGCGCGTGGCGCTGGAGCGGTCGCCCCGGCGGGGACATCCGAGCCGCCTGCTGTTGCGATGCAGCGGCAGGCAATGGGAGATCGGCGCCGTGTTGACGGAAAGGGAGCGCGAGAGCCTGCGCCGGCGCCTCGCGGAACTGGTGGCCGGTCCGGAGCCGGCGGATGCAACCGCGGAACGAGCGGCGACGAAAGAATGATTGGAGAGAATGTGCTGATCCAGGGGAGCCCGGACTGATGTCCAGAACCACTTCGAGGTGGATAGGCCGCATCGCGGCAGCTGCGGGGTCCGCCCTCGCCGTACCGGCATCGGCATGGGCCGATTGGGCCGTGAACATGCCGCGCGGCGCAACCGCGATCAGCGGCGAGGTCTACCAGCTGCACATGCTGATCTTCGGCGTGTGCGTCGCCATTGCCGTGATCGTGTTCGGCGCGATGATCTGGTCGATCTTCTATCACCGCAAGTCCCGCGGCGTGGAGCCCGCCAAGTTCTCGCACAGCACCAAGGTCGAAATCGTCTGGACGACGATTCCCATCGTGATACTGATCGCCATGGCGGTTCCCGCCGCCGACACGCTGGTCCGCATGGAAGACACGCGCGACAGCGACATGAGCGTGAAGATCACCGGTTACCAGTGGAAATGGGAATACGAATACCTCGACGAGGGCATTCGTTTTTTCAGCAACCTCGCGCCGGAGTCCAACCGGGCGCGCCAGCTGGGCTCCGGCATCGACCCGCGAACGGTGGAAAACTACCTGCTGGACGTGGACAACCCGCTGGTGGTGCCGGTGGGCGCCAAGGTCCGCCTGCTGCTCACTTCCAACGATGTCATCCACTCCTGGTGGGTCCCGGATTTCGGCGGCAAGAAAGACGCGATCCCCGGCTACATCAACGAGTTCTGGTTCGAGGCCGAGAGGCCGGGCACCTATCGCGGCCAGTGCGCCGAGCTGTGCGGGCGCGATCACGGCTTCATGCCCGTGGTGGTCGAGGTTCTTCCGGTGGCCGAGTACGAGGTGTGGCTGAGCGACAACGCGCCCGCGCCGCAAGCCGAGCCGGCCGTCTCGACCGCGGCGGCCGCGCCTGCGCCGGCCGAAGCTTCCGCGCCGACCCCGGCGCCCACGGCCGCGCCGGAGGCCGGCGCTGAGGGGCAGGCTGCCGCGCCCGCCGAAGACGGTATGACGCTGGAACAAGCCATGTCCCAGGGGCGCAACCTCCATGTGCAGCACTGCTCGGCCTGCCACCAGGCGGACGGCAGCGGCCTGCCCGCCGCGGGTTTCCCGGCCCTGGACAAGCTGGCGGTCGGCCTGGAAGAGCACCTGCAATTGGTGGTGCACGGCCGTGACGGCACCGCCATGGCCGCCTTCGGTCCACAGTTGAGCGACCGCGAAATCGCCGCCACCATCACTTACCAGCGCAACGCCTGGGACAACGAGACCGGCGACGTCGTCCAGCCCGACGACGTCGCCGCCGTTCGTTGAGCCGTTTTCGAGGAGATTTGAAGATGTCCACCGCCACCCATGCCGAGCACGACCACGGCCACCATCCGACCGGCTTCATGCGCTGGCTGACGACCACCAACCACAAGGACATCGGCACGATGTACCTCGTGTTCAGCCTGGTGATGTTCTTCGTCGGCGGGGCGATGGCGCTGGTGATCCGCACCGAGCTGTTCCAGCCCGGCCTGCAGTTCGTGGATCCCGCCTTCTTCAACCAGATGACGACCATGCACGCGCTGATCATGATCTTCGGCGCGGTCATGCCGGCTTTCGTGGGCCTCGCCAACTGGATGGTGCCGCTGCAGATCGGTGCGCCCGACATGGCGCTGCCGCGGCTGAACAACTGGAGCTTCTGGATCCTGCCCTTTGCCTTCTCGCTGCTGCTGCTGACGCTGTTCCTGCCGGGCGGCGCGCCGGCTTCGGGCTGGACCATGTACCCGCCGCTCGTCCTGCAGACCGGCGACGCCTTTCCGTTCCTGATCTTCTCGATCCACCTGATGGGCCTGTCGTCGATCATGGGCGCGATCAACATCATCGTGACCATCATGAACATGCGCGCGCCCGGCATGGGCCTGCTGAAGATGCCGCTGTTCGTGTGGAGCTGGCTGATCACCGCCTACCTGCTCATTCTGGTGATGCCGGTGCTCGCGGGCGCGGTGACGATGCTGCTGACCGACAAGTACTTCGGCACCTCCTTCTTCGCCGCGGCCGGCGGCGGCGACCCGGTGATGTTCCAGCACATCTTCTGGTTCTTCGGCCATCCCGAGGTGTACATCATGATCCTGCCGGCTTTCGGCATCATCTCGGAGATCATCCCGACCTTCGCGCGCAAGCCGATCTTCGGCTATGCCGCCATGGTCTACGCCACCGCCAGCATCGCCTTCTTGTCCTTCATCGTGTGGGCCCACCACATGTTCACGGTCGGCATGCCGCTGGCGGGCCAGCTGTTCTTCATGTTCAGCACCATGCTGATCGCGGTGCCGACCGGGGTGAAGGTGTTCAACTGGGTGGCCACCATGTGGCGCGGCTCGATGACCTTCGAGACGCCCATGCTGTTCGCGCTGGCCTTCGTATTCCTGTTCACCATCGGCGGCTTCTCGGGCCTGATGCTCGCCATCGTCCCGGCCGACCTGCAGTACCACGACTCCTACTTCGTGGTGGCGCATTTCCACTACGTGCTGGTGCCGGGCGCGGTGTTCGCCATCATGGCCGGCGTCTATTACTGGCTGCCGAAGTGGACCGGCAACATGTACAACGAGAAGATGGGCAAGCTGCATTTCTGGCTCACCGCCATCTCGGTCAACCTGACCTTCTTCCCGATGCACTTCGTCGGGCTGGCCGGCATGCCGCGAAGAATCCCCGACTACGCCACCCAGTTCGCGGACTTCAATGCCATCGCGACGGTCGGCGCCTTCGTCTTCGGCTTTTCTCAGCTGATGTTCGCCTGGAACGTGTACCGTTGCGCCAAGGGCGGCGAGAAAGCCACCGCGGAAGTCTGGGAAGGCTCGCACGGGCTGGAGTGGACGGTGCCCTCGCCGGCGCCGCTGCACACCTTCGACACCCCACCCGTGGTCAAGTAACGGGGGGGCATCCTTGGACGAACAGCCCACCAGCCGGCAGGCGCGGCGCGCCAGGGTCATCCGCAACGCGATCATCCTGGCGCTGGCGGCGGCGGCCGTCTACGGCACCTTCATCTTCATGATGGCCGGCGCGGCCAGGGGGTCACATGAACGTTTCGGCGCGCGCAATGACGCTCAAGCTGGTCGTGCTGACGGCCGCGATGTTCGGCTTCGGCTTCCTGCTGGTTCCCGCCTACGAGGTCTTTTGCGACATCACGGGCCTGGGCGGCCGCACGGCCGACGAGGCCGCCGTCGTTACGGAGGCGCCGGACCGCGACCGCACCGTGCGCGTGGAGTTCGTCGCCTCGGTCAACAACCAGGGCCCCTGGGAGTTCCGTCCCGAGGTGGGCAGCATGACGGTGCACCCCGGCGAAATGATCACCACCACCTTCTGGGCGCGCAACAACCGCGATCGGGACGTGGTCGGCCATGCCGTGCCCAGCGTGGCGCCCGGCACCGCGGCGCGCTATTTCAACAAGACGGAGTGCTTTTGCTTCACGGAGCAGGTCTTCGGCCCGCTGGAAGGGCGCGACATGCCGGTGATCTTCATCATCGACCCGGAACTGCCCGCGCACGTGGACACGGTCACGCTTTCCTACACCTTTTTCGATCGGGACAACCTGGCCGCGAGCAGCTCGCCGGCCGAGCCGGAATAACGAGTACAACGGGGAACTCCGATG
>Ga0209931_1001687_pt1 | contig 11832 bp, 8 predicted proteins | sample SalPonR1_B_D1_MG_FD_185697 | JGI IMG/M metagenome (GOLD analysis project Ga0209931, IMG submission 185697) | Salt pond soil microbial communities from South San Francisco under conditions of wetland restoration - Salt Pond MetaG R1_B_D1_MG... ...
TTATCTAAAATGCTTCCATCTTCTTTTGCTTTACATATAAGTTTATAATCTTTTGTTATTTTTACTATGTTTTTTTTGTAATTTTTCAACATTATTCCAATTGTTTGATTTACTAAATTATCTTCTTTCCTAAATTCTATTAAAAGTTTTTTATTTCTTTGTTTAATTTCTTTAACTCCTAATTTCATTGAATATATTTTTACAGTAGAAAGTTTCAGAAGATTTTCTACTTCATTAGGTATTTCACCGTATCTATCAACTATTTCGTCAAATACTTCTAATATATCTTCTTTTTCTTCAAGAGCAGAAATTTTCTTATATATTTCTATTTTTTGTTCTTCGTCTTCTATATAAGAATTTGGAATATATGCATCTATGTCTAGGTCAATAGTTACCATTCTATCTTCAAAGCTCTCTTTTTTTATTCCTTTTACCTGTTTGACTGTTCTTTCGAGCATTTTTACAAATAAATCGTACCCTATGTCAGCCATGTGGCCGTGTTGTTGTGCTCCTAATAGATTTCCTGCACCTCTTAATTCTAGGTCTCTCATAGCAATTTTGAATCCTGATCCAAATTCAGTAAACTCTTTTACAGCCTTCAATCTTTTTTCTGCTATTACAGATAATACTTTGTCTCTTTCATAAGTCAAATATGCAAATGAGTTTCGGTTACTCCTCCCTATTCTACCTCTTAGCTGATATAGCTGAGATAATCCAAATTTATCTGCTTCGTCTATAATCATAGTGTTGACGTTTTTGATATCCATACCTGTTTCTATTATAGTTGTGCACACTAAGATATCGAATTTATTGTTTATAAAGTCAATCATTATGTTTTCAAGTTGATGTTCATTCATTTGACCGTGAGCTACTGCTATTTTTGCATCTGCTACCAAGCCTTGAATTTTTGCTGCTTTTTCCTGTATATCCTTGACCCTATTATGCACATAATATATCTGTCCACCTCTAGATAGTTCTTTTATTAATGCCTCTTTTATAAATCCAGGATTATTTTCTATTACAAAGGTTTGAATTGGCAATCTCTCACCTGGAGGTTCTTCTATAACAGACATATCTCTTATGCCTATAAGTGACATATGTAAAGTTCTTGGAATAGGTGTAGCGGTTAAAGTCAATACATCTACATTAGTTTTTATTTCTTTTATTTTTTCTTTATGTTTAACACCAAATCTTTGCTCTTCATCTACTACAAGTAACCCCAAATCTTTGTATTTTAAATCCTTTGATAATAATCTATGAGTTCCTATAACTACATCTACCAACCCTGATTTTAGTTTTTTAAGTATTTCTTTTTGCTGTTTTTGCGTTCTAAACCTGCTCAACATTTCTATTGTTATAGGATAATTTCTAAATCTCTCAATCATATTTGAGTAATGCTGCTGGGCCAAAATAGTTGTAGGCACAAGTACTGCCGCCTGTTTTCCATCAAATACAGCCTTAAATATACTCCTTATGGCTACTTCAGTCTTACCAAAACCTACATCGCCGCACAATAGCCTATCCATTGGTATAGAACTTTCCATGTCATTTTTTATTTCTTCAACGCATCTAAGCTGGTCATCTGTTTCTTCATAAGGGAATTCTTCTTCGAATTCTTTTTGCCACTGACTATCTTCAGAGAAAGCATATCCTTCTACTGATTTTCTTTTGGCGTAAAGTTCAAGTAGTTCTTCTGTCATATCTTCTATGGCTTTTTGTACTTTAGCTTTCTTTTTACCCCACTCAGCTCCACCCATTCTATTTATCTTGGGTTTTCCTGAATCGGCTCCAATGTATTTTTGTACCAAATCCATCTGATCTACAGGAACAAACAGTTTGTCATTATCCTTATACTCTATAGTTAAATAGTCTTTGGTTATTTCCTTTACTTTAATCTTTTCAATACCAATATATTTTCCGATACCGTGGTATTCATGAACTACATAATCACCTATATTCAAATCTGTGAAAGTATCTATCTTTGAACCTTTAGATTTCCTTTTTTTTGATTTCTTCTTTTTTATTCTGCCAAATATTTCTTTTTCTGTAAACAGAATAAAGTTAGCCGATGGTAGTTCAAATCCTTTTTCTATATATCCTTTTGTGATTAATGCGTGGGAGGTAAGAACCTTTGAATCTCCTTCACCGGATACACCTACTTTACAGTCTAAAGTTTTTAAATCATCAAAAAGCTTAATACCCTTTTCCAATGAAGAAATGCTTATTACTATTCTATATCCATTTTTTTTCAGTTTGTTTATGTCTTCAGCTAATTCTACCAAGTTCCCGTAGTATGATCTTATTTCTTTGCTTTGAAAATTTATTTTACTATTTTTGGTAAAATCTTTGTTGTTCTTCAGTATATTATTATATATAATGTATCTTAAATTTTTCTTAATTAAACTAAGTACATCTCTATAATTTATGAAAATTTTTCTATGGTTTTTAAAAACCTTACCTTTTTCATATAAATCTACATATTTTTCGCTAAATTCAAGTTCTCTTACTTTATCTTCTTCACTAATTCTATTTGGTTCATCAAATATTACTAAGGTATCTTCTTCGAAGTAATTTAAAAAATTTGTATAATCCAGTGGAGTATAAGGAGAAAAAAATTCAGCATTATCTATGTAATCTCTATTGTTTAAAGATTCTATCATACCCGTGTATAGATTATGTAAATTTTCTTCAATTTCTCTATTAGGTATTTTTTTCAAACTTTCTTTATAATCTTTTTCTATGTTTTTTTTTGTTTCTTCTATTTCTTCATCTTTTAGAAGTATTTCACAGCAAGGAATTAATAGACAATGATCTATGTTTTCAATAGATCTTTGACTTTTATAGTCAAAGGATCTTATAGAGTCAACTTCATCCCCAAAGAGTTCTATTCTATAGGGATTGTCCTTCCAAGAAGAAAAAACATCAATTATTCCTCCTCTTACAGAAAATTGTCCTTTACCTTCTACTTGTGGAACTCGTTTGTATCCCATTAATGTCAATTCTCTAGCCAATTCCTCAGTATTAATTAAGCTTTCATAGTTTATTTTTAAAGAAAAACTTTTGAATCTTTCTTTTTTCATTACTCTGTCAGTAATGGCTTGTTGAGAAGCAACAAAAACAGCGCTGTTTTCCTTTACAGCTTGTTCCATTACATTTATTCTACTGTACATATCATCTCTACTTAAAGCTTCTATTCCATATAATATGAATTGTTTGCTTTTAAGATGATAGGTGTTTTTCGTAAAGGCTTTAATTTTTTTGTTAATTTTATTCCCTCTTATATCATCATAGGTAATAATTAAAACCTTCTTATTTTTCTTTTTTCTTATGTATGCAGATAAAAAAGCTAAGCTATCTTCACTTAAGCCATAAACAATAGGATTTACGCCTTTATTTACAGCCGCCATGATTTCTTTTAACTTTTCATCTTTTTCTAATGTTTTTAAATAAATATCTTTCATATTTTCACCTATAACCTGCTAAAGCTCGGGCAAAAATATGCCCGAGCACTTATTATCTTATGTTAAACTTGTTCATTGCTTTATCAATGTCTGATTTAATAATTTCTTCAGCTGAATCTCCAGCTTTTTCAATTATTTCTTTAACTTCTTCTCTTTCTTCATCAGAAAATTTTTGTAATACATAAGCTGCTAAATCCATTCTATCATCTTTGCTTACACCTATTCTTATTCTTGGGAACTCATCTGCTCCCAATTGGTGTATAACAGATTTCATTCCATTATGTGATCCTGCACTTCCATCAGGTCTTATTCTTAGCTTTCCTAAATCTAAATCTACATCATCATATATTACTATTATATTTTCTAAAGGTACCTTATAAAAGTTTTTTATATCTACTACTGCAAAACCACTTCTATTCATATAAGTAGTAGGTTTAACCAATAGGACCTTCTCTCCTTCTATTCTGTACTCTCCAAATACGGAGTTGAATTTCGATTTATTTATTTGAACTTTGTTTTTGTAGGCAAGATAATCAATAGTATCAAATCCTACGTTATGCCTTGTTCCTGAATATTTTCTTCCAATATTTCCTAAGCCTATTATCAAATGCATATGTTCACCTCTTTATTCAAAAAGTTTACTTATAGATCTACCTTCTGAAACTCTTTTTATTACGTCAGCTAATAGAGGTGCTGTACTAACTACCTTTATTTTATCAATTTGCTTATCTTCAGTTAAAGGTATTGTGTCTGTAATTACTAATTTTTCTATTACTGAGTTCTCTATTCTTTCTATAGCAGGTCCTGATAAAACGCCATGAGTTGAACAAGCATAGACCTTGTATGCACCTAGATCTTTCAGCACCTTAGCTGCTTTAGTTAAAGAACCTGCAGTATCTACTATGTCATCAATTAATACAACATTTTTGTTTTCTATATCACCAACTACATTCATAACCTCAGATATGTTAGCTTTCTGTCTTCTTTTTTCGATTATTGCTATGGGCAAGTCTAATGAGGTTGCAAAATTTCTAGCTCTAAGCACTCCTCCTACATCCGGAGAAACTATGACTGTATTTTCATTAATCAAAGGTTGTATATATCTTGCTAAAATTGGTCCTCCTAACAAATGATCTACCGGTACGTTGAAGTATCCCTGTATTTGCCCAGCATGCAAGTCCATTGTTATAACTCTATGTGCTCCTGCCGCTGCTATCATATCAGCTACTAACTTTGATGTAATAGGGTCTCTAGCCTTTGTTTTTCTATCCTGTCTGGCATAACCATAATATGGGACTACTGCGTTTATTCTCCCTGCTGATGCTCTTTTTAAAGCGTCTATAAATATTAACAACTCCATCAAATTTTCATTTACCGGTGGACAAGTAGGCTGAATAACAAAAACATCGGCACCTCTAACTGATTCTTTGATTTCTACAGATGTTTCACCATCACTAAATGCTCCGACTTTACAATTTCCTAAGGGTATTCCTAATTCTTTACTTACTTTTTCAGCTAAATCATTATTGGATCCAGCACTAAACAGCTTGATCCCTGAATTTTGTAAAAGCATCATAACCTCCTATTTATATCTATCTTTTCCTTTATTTATTTTTGTAACCTGTCTTGCTCTTCCAATAGCCAAAGCATTTTCTTCTACTTCTTCAGTAATTGTAGAACCACAGGCAATATAAGCGCCTTCATTTATTGTTATTGGTGCAACTAAGTTTGAATTACTTCCTACAAAAGCTCCATCTTTAATTATTGTCTTACTTTTTTTCTTTCCATCGTAGTTTACAAATATTACTCCACAGCCTACATTCACATTTTCACCGATTTCTCCATCCCCCAAATACGCAAGATGGGAGGCCTTTGAATTATCTCCTATTGATGTATTCTTGATTTCAACAAAATCACCAATTTTTACGTAACTGCCTATTTTACATTTTGGTCTTATGTATGCATAAGGACCAATTTTATTATAGTCTTTTAAAGTAGATTTTATTATTTTTGAATTCTCAATTTCGTTATTTCTTCCTATTTTTGAGCTTTGAATTCTTGTACCCGGACCAATAATGTTATCTTCTCCTATTACCGTCTTACCTTCCAGAAAAGTATTAGGATATATAACAGTATCAATTCCAATTTTTACATCTTTTTCTATATATGTGTTATTTGGATCTATTAAAGTTACTCCATTAAGCATATGCTTTTTGTTGATTCTAAGTTTTTCTTCTTTAACTAATTCAGAAAGTTGTATCCTGTTGTTTACTCCTTTAATTTGAACTATATCTGATATTTTATATCCACCAACTTTTTGTCCTTTTTCAACGACTTTTTTTATACCATCTGTAATATAATACTCATTTTGTGAGTTGTCATTATCAAGTTCCCCTAAAATATCTTTTAATTCTTTGCCATTAAAACAGTAAATCCCTGAATTAATCTCTTGAATAGTTTTCTCTTCCTTTGAAGCATCTTTTTCTTCAACTATTCCTTTTATTTGATTATTTTCTCTAATTATTCTTCCGTAACCAAAGGGATTATCTATATCCGCAGTAAGCACTGAAGCAGTATTTTTATTTTTTTTATGAAATTCTATGAATTTTTTTAGAGTATCTCCTTCAATTAAAGGCACATCTCCATTTAAAATTACAACTGTAGAATTATCTTCTATAAAATCTACCGCCTGCATAACAGCATATCCTGTCCCATAAGGTTTTTCTTTTCCTACCGGCTGTTCTTTCCAATCAAATTTTTCCTTTTTTAAGTTTTCTAGTATCATTTCTTTACCGTGACCTAGTATTAATACTTTTTTATTTATATTTCCTCTGTCACAAGCATCTAGAACATACTGAATAATTTTCTTTCCTACTAGCTTGTGAAGAACCTTAGGAGTTTTTGATTTCATTCTAGTTCCCTCTCCTGCTGCTAAAATTATTCCTATATTCATTTTACCACCTCAATTTCTATGATATTATACATCTATATAATCCTGTTGGCAATATTATATATAAACAAATCTTATAACACAATAAAAAAGGGTCTATTTAGACCCTCGCGGATGTTAATATTAAATTATTCCTCTTCTTCCGCCAACTTTTCTTCATGCGCAACAAACACAGCCTCCTGTATCATAGCTCTAGTTTCAGAGTTGATTGGATGTGCTATATCCTTAAATTCGCCATCTGGCATTTTTCTACTTGGCATAGCTATGAAAGGTCCATTTTGTCCATCGATAATTTTAATGTCATGTACAACAAAACAATCATCAAAAGTAACAGAAACGATGGCTTTCATCTTGCCTTCAGAGTTTATTTTTCTAACTCTTACATCTGTAATTTGCATGGTTTCACCGCCTTCTTAAAATATTATGTCCAAACTATAATACATTTTACTATAAATTAATAAAAAAAGCAAAATTTTTATTCCTTAAAACCTTCTAATTTATTAGGTTTAATGACTATTTCTTTATTTTCTTCATCTACTTTTTCAAGGAACAAAAGTGAATTATAATCGTTAAAAAGTTTCTTTTTAGGTTCCTTTGTAGAAACAACTACAGAAACTCCTTCCACATCTACATTAAATTCACTCATCATATCCTTCATACCTCGTACGGTTCCTCCACCTTTCATAAAATCATCTACTATTAAAACTCTAGATCCTTCTTTTAATGCTCTTCTTGATAAGGTCATAGTCTGTATTTTGTTAGAAGAACCCGAAACGTAGTTTATACTTAAAGTACTACCTTCAGTAACCTTTGTATTTCTTCTAATTACAACTAATGGTACATCCATTTCTCTGGCGGTCATTAAAGCTGCAGGTATTCCTTTTGTCTCAACTGTAACTACATAGTCTATTTCTTTTCCTTGATACATTGACACTATTATTTTAGCTATATTTTGTACATAGTATGGATTGTTAAATATATCAGTCATATAAATAAACCCACCAGGAATTATTCTTTTTTTATCTGAAAAAACCCTGCATAATTCTTCCTTAATCTTCTTTATTTCGTCTTTTTTTATCTTAGGTGTGAATACTACACCTCCAGAAGCTCCGGCTATTGTTTTAATTTCTCCGTAGTTAAATTCTTCTACTATTTTTTTTAAAATCACGATATCTTCACTTATAGTCGATTTTGCAGAATTAAAAACTTCCGAAAAATAGTTATATGAAAATACATGATTAGGCCTTTCTGAAAAAATTTTCATTAAAGCACCTATTCTTTGATTTCTTTTATATTTTTTCATTTATTCACCTCATTACGAATTATTAATCCAATTATACATTCTTTGTTCGTTAATTTCAAGAAATGAAACTTTTAAAAATTTTTAATCTTTGATATAATGGTTATAATATTAAAAAAGGTGGTTATTAAATGAAAAAATATAATTCTATTCATTTTATAGGGATAGGTGGAATCAGCATGAGCGCTTTAGCTCAAATAATGCTAGATAAAAGCGTTAAAGTTTCTGGTTCTGATATTACAAAATCTCACATTACTAGTTTATTAAAAAATAAAGGTGCTGATATTTTTATTGGCCATAATGAAGATAATATAAATGAAGTTGAATTAGTAGTTTATTCTTCTGCTATAAGTAATGACAATCCTGAATATAAAAAAGCTCTAAGGAAAAATATCCCTTTGATGGAAAGAGCTGTCTTTTTAGGAAAATTAATGAAAGATTACTATAAATCTACAGCTATTTCAGGAACTCACGGCAAAACTACTACCACAGGAATGCTAGCAAATATCATGATGGAAACTGATATAGATCCTACTATTCTTTTAGGAGGAGAATATCAAGCTATGGATGGTAATATAAGATTAGGAAATAAAAATTACTTTTTAACTGAAGCTTGTGAATATAAGAAAAATTTCATAAACTTCAATCCATATATAGGTGCTGTACTAAACATAGAAGAAGACCATCTTGATTATTTTAAAAATTTAGATGAGATAAAAAAAGCTTTTGTTGAATTTGCTCAGAATATTCCAGACTTTGGTTTTTTAGTATACAACGCTGATGACAACAATCAAAAAAAATTATACGATAATATAAGCTGCAATTTAAGATCATTTGGTGTTAATAAAGGAGCATATGCAAGAGCTATAGATATTAAATTCACGCCATATCCATCTTACGATCTTTTCATACAAGGAGAAAAAATCTGCCACATAAAACTAAAAGTACCCGGTATGCATAATATCTATAATTCTCTAGCAGCTGCTAGCTGCGCCTATATATCAGGAGCTGCTAACTGTACTATTAAAAATGGATTGGAAAAATTTTCCGGTACTAAAAGAAGATTTGAATATAAAGGAAATTACAAAAATAGAATATTAATAGATGACTATGCACATCATCCAACTGAAATTAAAGCTACTTTAGATTCAGTATCGAAATTAACTGAGGGAGATGTACTTGTAGTATTCCAACCTCATACTTACTCAAGAACAGAGAAGTTAATGAAGGAGTTTTCAAAGTCTTTTTCTTCAGCAAAGAAAGTAGTTATCATAGACATATACGCAGCTAGAGAAAAAAACGACGGCAATGTATCATCGATAGATCTAGTTGAAAATTTAAAACAAAATAATATTGATGCTGTGTATAAAGAGAATTTCGAAAAAGCAGCAAAATATTTGATAGATAATTCCTCTTCTAAGGACATTATAATAACTATGGGCGCTGGTGATGTTTACAAGGTTGGCGATATCATTACAAATCTTTAATATACTTTAATATAAGAATAAGATTGTTATGTATTTTATATGAAATAAAAAATCAAGGCGACTTGCTAAGAAATCGCCTTGATTTTTTTATTCGAAATCGAATTTATAATCTAAAGAAAATCTATCTCTTAATTCAATTAATTGTTCTCTCAAGACCTTATTTAAAGGTGCTCCTTTATTCTCTCTTTCTTTCCATGCTATATACTCTTTTTCCCCTGCCGTAAAAATTCTTCTGGCTCCTGGCATCTTTTTAGAATTTCTCAACTGTCTAAGAATTTCTCCCGTTGTTTTTTTAAATTCTTCTGCTTCAATAAAATTTTCTACGTTGATTGCAATAAAGAAATGACCTAAGTGATAAGGTTGTTTTTTTCCAGCTGTATCATATCCAGACAAAGCTTTTAAAAATATGCCTCCCTGTAAAGCTGATGATAGTATCTCTACAACTGTTGCATAGCCATAACCTTTATATCCTGCTAGTTCTTCTCCTATACCTCCTAAGGGTGATAAGGCTGCATTTCCACTAATCAAATCTTTGAGTATCTCCTCTGTATCTGTTCTTGCTGATCCATCTCTTCCTATAACCCAACCTGCAGGAGTTTCTTTACCTTCTCTGGCAAGTTTTTCAATTTTACCTCTTTGAGATATGGATGTAGCACAATCTAATAAAAATGGGAATTTTTCATCTGTTGGCATTCCAATTGTCAAAGGATTTGTACCTATCATATTTTCTACTCCAAAAGTTGGAGCAATAGATGGTCTTGCATTGGTTCCGGTAATACCTATCATGTTTTCATCAACGGCCATCAAAGGGTAATATCCTGCAAATCCGTAATGAGATGAGTTTCTTACTACCACCATACCCATACCATACTCTTTAGCTTTATCAATTGCCATATTCATGGCTTTTTTCGATATTACGTGACCTATACCATCATTACCATCTAAAACGGCTGTGGTTGGGCTTTCTTTGACTATTTCTACTTTGGTTTTTACATTTAGAATGCCATCATCTATTCTATCTACATATATTGGTTTGAATCTACCAATTCCATGAGAATCTATACCTCTTTTATCCGCATTAATTAATACATCCGCTACAATAGATGCATCTTCTTTCGGTACATTCATTTTAATAAAAACATCTGTCATAAATCTTTCTAAAATATCAAATTCTATCCAAGTTGTTTTGTCTTTCATAATTCACCTCTTATTTTTGTTTTAATTTTATATCAAGATTTATTATTTATCAAATTATTATATTATTACCATTATTACTCCAATAATTGCTATTAAAACAGACAATGCGTATAGTATTTTTTCAGCTGCATCGTCTCCAAGTTTTTTTCTCATAAATTTAACCTTGAAGTTATTCCACACAAAGTGAGGTTTTGAATTTGTCCACATAAAAAGAAATCCAGCATATATTATAATAATAAATCCTATGATTTTGTAAGGGTCCATATTAATACCTCCTATCATATTCTTATTTTATTTATACCCGGATTTCATACTTTAATACCTATCTATAATTGAAATTGGATTAACTCTTCCACTTTTTCTAATATTTTATCTTCTATTAACAAATTCTCACATTTATTAATATCCTCATAAAGTTCTCTATCTTCAGTAAGCATAGATATTTTGTTTCTAATTACATTATATGCTTTTTTTGTTCCTTTTCCTAAACCCTTATTTCCTCTTAGATCTACTCCTTGACAAGCACACATCATCTCCATAGCTAAAACCCTTCTTGTATTTTTCATTATTTCCATAGCTTTTCTTGCTCCTATTGTTCCCATAGATACATGGTCTTCTTGATTTGCAGAAGATGGAATACTATCAACGCTTGCAGGATGAGCAAGGGTTTTATTTTCTGATACTAAAGAAGCTGCAGAATATTGAACTATCATAAATCCATTGTTCAAGCCTCCTTTTTCAACTAAAAATGCCGGGAGTTTACTTAATGAAGGATTAACCAACCTTTCAAGTCTTCTTTCCGAAATATTTGCAAGTTCAGCTAAAGCTATACTCATAAAATCAAATGGTAGAGCAACAGGTTGACCGTGGAAATTTCCTCCAGATATTCCTGTTTCATCGAAAATTATAGGATTATCTGTTACTGAATTTATCTCTATTAAAACCTTCTCTTTTATATAATTTAATGCATCCTTGCTAGCCCCATGTACCTGTGGAGTACACCTAAGAGAATAAGCGTCCTGTACTCTTATTTCTCCTTGATTAGTTGTCATTTTACTATTTTCCATTAGATTTAGCAGGTTTTCTGCCGTATCTTTCTGGCCTTTATGAGGTCTAACCTCATGTACTCTTTTATCTAGAGCTGTAATTATTCCGTTTTGAGCTTCAAAAGATAATCCAGCTGCTACGTCTGCTAATTTTGATAATTTTATTCCGTCATATAAGGTTAAAGCACCTACAGCAGTCATAACTTGTGTCCCATTAATTAAGGCCAATCCTTCTTTAGATGTTAATTCTATAGTTTTTATACTCGCTATCTCCATTCCTTCTTTTCCAGAGTATATTTTGCCTTGGTATTCTACTTTTCCCAATCCTATCATGGGTAGTACCATATGAGATAAAGGGGCTAAATCTCCGCTAGCTCCTAAGGAACCCTTT
>Ga0209931_1001697_pt1 | contig 11767 bp, 9 predicted proteins | sample SalPonR1_B_D1_MG_FD_185697 | JGI IMG/M metagenome (GOLD analysis project Ga0209931, IMG submission 185697) | Salt pond soil microbial communities from South San Francisco under conditions of wetland restoration - Salt Pond MetaG R1_B_D1_MG... ...
AAATGAATGGCCGTCCCGGAGGGTAAAACTCGCCCCGGTTCGGGCAAAGTCAACGGGCCAGCGGGCCAGCGGGCCAGCGGGCCAGCGGGCTAACGGGCCAACCAGCCAACCAACCAACCAACCAACCAACCAACCAACCAACCAACCAACCAACCAACCAACCCCTGCAACATTTCTGTCACGTTGCAGTCACGGTCGTGAAATCTTCGCCTCCGAAAATGCCCGAAGTCGCAGGACCGCGCATTTTTTCGGTCATTTCCGATAGTGGAGGTTTCATGTTCAACCGTCTTTCGCGCCTGGCGCCCCTCGTCATGCTGGCGTTCGCCGCCGTTGCCGCCAGCACGCCCGTCGCTGCCCAGGATTCTCTGGATGCGCTCGCCGAGGAGCTGGTGGGTCTCCGGGGGCAGGTCGAATCACTGAATACCGAACTGAACCGGATGCAGGAACAGCATCGGGCGGAAATGAACTCGTTGGCCGCCCAGAAGGGCGATCTGGAAGCCACGCGGCGGCGCGAGGAATTGCGCATCAGGCAGCTGGAGCAGGACCTGGAGCAAAACCGGGAGCGCGCCCGGGAAGCCGGGGTGGCCGGCGAGGCCCTGATTCCGGTGGCCTGGGAGATCATCGACGGCATGGAAGCCCGGGTTCGCCAGGGCTTCCCGTTCAAAACCGAAGATCGCCTTACCGCGCTAGCCGAGATCCGCAGCCAGATCGATTCGGGGGCGATCGACCCGCCGCGTGCCATCAACCGTCTCTGGCGCCTGTATGAAGACGAGTTGCGCATCACCCGCGACAACGGCTTGTACAGCCAGGTCATCCCGCTCGGCGGTGACCGGGTGCTGGCCGATATCGCCAAGATCGGCGCCGTGGCCATCTATTTCCAGACCCGGGACGGCCGCGCCGGATTCGTGACCCGCGCCGGCGAGAACTGGAACTTCACCGTTGCCGAGGGCGGGGCCGAACGCGAGCAGATCAGTGCGCTGTTCGATTCGCTCAGGAAACAGATCCGCACGGGTTACTTCAAGCTGCCCAACGGCAGCATTCGGACGGAGTCGGGCTCATGAGAAGTTTTACACCGACGCTTGCTTCGATTGTTGCTGCGGCGCTCGCGCTGGTGTTGACCGGCGCGGTCGATGCCCAGGATGAAAGCGCGCCTGCCGATCCGGCCGAGCCCGCGCAGCAGGCGACCGGACAAGCGGCCCGATCTCCGGCGCAGGCACCCGCTCCCGAACCGCAGCAGCCCTCGCTGGAGCAAGCCTACCAGCGCGAGTTCGCGTTTCTGCAAGGCCAGAAGCGCGAGCTCGAGCAACGTCTTGCGCAGATGCAGGAAACCGTCCAGGCCGAGAAATCGCGTCTGCAGTCCGACATTCGCTCGCTGGAAGGCGAAGTCGTCGAGATGAGAAGTCGTGCCGACCGGCTGGAGGACCTGGTATTCGAGTCCGAGCGCGCCGTCCAGGCCGCGCGCGACAACACCGACCTGCTCGCCGCGACCTTCACCCAGGCCGATTTCACGCTGGAAGACGCCTGGTCCGCCGATCTGGGCGACCGGGCGCCCGGCGCCGAGGACGTCAAGGGCCTGTTCGATGCGGCGCTGGAATTCCTCGGCAAGGGCCATGAGGTCTGGCGCGAGCCCGGCGAGTTCTTCCTGGCCGACGGCACCCGGGTGGACGGCGACATCATCCACGTCGGCAATGTCGCAGCCTACGGGTTGAGCCAGCGCGGTAGCGGCGCGCTGGCGCCGGCCGGAGACGGCGAACTGAAAATCTGGAACACTGAAACGGCTGAGCAGGCGCAGGCGCTGGCGTCGGGTCGGATGCCCGATCCGCTGCCGATCTTCCTGTTCGAATCGCTGAATGCCGAAGTGGAGAAGAAGACCGCTAAAGGTCTCTTCGAGACCGTGAGCTCCGGCGGCGTGATCGGCTGGATCATCTTCTTCCTCGGACTGATCGGCCTGGTGATGGTCGTTCTGCGCGTGGTCTTTCTGCAGCGCGCCGGCGCTTCGACCGACAAGATCCTCGACGCTGTTTCGGGCCACGTCAAGCGCGGTGATCGCAATGCCGCGCTCGAAGTGCTCAAACGCAAGAAGGGTTCGACCGCGCGGGTGGTCAGTGCGACCATCCGCAACCTCGATCGCGACCGCGAACACGTCGAAGACATCGTGTCGGAATCCATCCTGCATGAGAACGCGCACCTGAACCGGTTCGGCGCGCTGATCATCGTGATCGCAGCGGTGTCTCCATTACTGGGCCTGCTCGGCACCGTCACCGGCATGATCGCCACGTTCGACGTCATCACCGAATTCGGCACCGGCGATCCCAAGCTGCTGTCGGGCGGCATCTCGATTGCGCTGGTCACCACCGAGCTGGGTCTGATAGTGGCCATTCCGATGCTGCTGTTCGGCAACCTGCTCTCCGGCTGGGCCGAGCGCATCAAGGACGAGATGGAGCAGGCCGCGCTGCGCGTGATCAACCAGTTCAGCGACAGTCGCCAGCCCCAAAGCGAGGCGAATGGCTGAGGTGATTGCGAACCTGTCAACCCGGACTCTTCATGGCCTGATCGTCGCGAGACGCTTCCAGGCCCCGCGGGCGGGGCGTCTGGAGACCGAGCGTACCGGAGGCGTACTTGCCAGTGCGGTGAGGATGCGCGACCGAGCCAAACGGCGCGAATGCGGGGCCTGGGAACGTCACAGCAGGTCGTGTCATGAATAGTCCGGGTTTGAGTGATCTGGCGTATTTCTTCGAGGTCGGCGGCTACGTAATGCCGCCGCTGATGGCGGCAACCATCGTCCTGTGGTTCGCGATCGGCTACCGATACGCGACGCTCAAGCGCGGCTCGGTGCGATCGGTGCGGCGGCTGATCCATCGCGTGGCGGCCGAAAAGCATCTGCGCAAGCCCAAGGGTCTGCTCGACCAGGCGGTGTTGCAGGGCTTGCACCTCGCGCGCCGCAAGCCGGCGCATCTTCGCCGCCATCTCGACGATGCTTTCGCCGAACTGGAAGCAGCCACGAAGAAGTACCACACGCTCATTTTCACCATAGTCGCGGTGGCCCCGCTGACCGGCCTGCTGGGCACCGTGGTGGGCATGATCGAAACGTTCGACTCGCTGGGCGACATGTCCTTGTTCGCCCAGTCCGGCGGCATTGCCGGCGGAATATCGCAGGCGCTTTTCACGACCCAGATGGGGCTGGCCGTAGCCATTCCCGGCCTGATCATAGGCGGCATGCTCGACCGCAAGGCCCTGGCCATCCGACATGAACTGGCCCAGATCAAGGACCTGCTGTGCGCCGGCACGGCGCTGGAGATTCCCGCATGAGATTTCGCGAACGCACCGACAACCAGCAGGGGGTGGACATCTCCCCGCTGATCGACATGGTGTTCATCCTGCTGATCTTCTTCATGGTCTCGACCACCTTCGTCAAGGACATGAAGCTGGACCTGAATCGCCCAAGTGCATCCACCGCGGCGGCTGCTTCGACCAAGGCGATTCGCCTCTATATCGACAACGCCGGTGACGTCTACCTCGACGGCCAGCCGGTTCGGGTCTGGGTCATCCAGAGCCGGGTGCGCGATCTGCTGGCCTCGTCGGCCTCCGGGTCAGTACTTGTCGTCACCGACGACCAGGTGCCGGCGGGACGCCTGGTAGAAGTGGTCGACCAGGCGCGTCGAGCCGGTGCCCAGGATGTGGGCGTGGCCACGGTCGGCGAAGCCGGCGCGGGCTGATCGGCGCGAAGCGTTTCGCGCGGAAGATTCCGCGCGCTTGATTCAAGGAGTATTGAAATGACGAGCAATGAAATGGCCAAAGACACTTCTTCACCCGAACAACCCGGGCGCCCGACAGGCGGATGGAAGCAACTGTCGGCGGGCCTGCTGTCCATGGTCGGCGGCACGGTGCTGGTGGTCGGCACGCTGCTGGTCATCAACAGCCTTTCCGAGGCGCCGGACCGCGACGAGGTCCGAACCGATACCTCGTTCGCGGTTCAAAAGCAGCAGCCGCCTCCGCCGCCACCCAGGCCGCAGCGCGAACCGCCGCCGCGCAAGCGCTCGTCGGAGTCGACGCCGCCCATGGTCAGCCTGGACAGTTCGCTCTCCGGCATCGATTTCGGCCTCCCCGGGTTCAGCGCGTCCGATCTCAACGACCTCCAGGATCAGTTGCTGGGCGACACGCGCGACGTGGTCATGACCGATGACTCCGTCGACAGCCCGCCTCGTCCCACCTACCAGGCGCCCTTGCAGTACCCGAAGACCGCGCGCTCGAGGGGCGTTGAGGGATATGTCGTGCTTTCGCTGCTGATCAGCGCCACCGGCGAGATCGAGAAGGTGCAGGTGCTCGAAGCCAGTCCCTCCGGCGTGTTCGAGGATGCAGCCCTGCAAGGCGTGCGCAGCTGGCGCTTCGAGCCGGCCCAGTATCAGGGCCGCAACGTCAAGGTCTGGGCCCGTCAGCGGGTCCGGTTCGACCTGAGCTGATCAAACGGCCCCATGCGCGCACTGATTCATCTCGTCTTGCTGGCCGGTCTGGCCACGCCGCTTGTCGGCTGGAGCCAGCAGGAGGCCGGCCCGGACAACCCGGATGATCTGCAGGCGCCGGTCGAGTTCCTGTCGCTTGCCGCCGTTCTGATTGGCGACGGCAATTATCAGCGTGCGCGCAACATCCTGGCCCGGGTCGACACCCGGGCCGGAGACATCGACCTGGCCCGTTATCACACGCTGGCGGGTCTGATCGCGCTGAATCTCGACGAATTGCCCCTCGCGGCCACCGAGTTCGAAGACGCCATCGCCGCCGGCCAGTCCGATCCGGTGATCAGGCTGTACCTTGCACAAGCCTGGTTCGGCCAGGCCCGCTATGAGGAGACGCTTGAACAGCTCGGCCTGGCCGGCGATGACGCCACGCGCGTCCCCTCGGTATTTTTGATGCGTGCCCAGGCCCACTGGGAACTCGAAAACTACGCCGCCGCCTGGGAAGTTCTGGGCCAGGGGCGGGCGGAATTTCCCGACCGCGCCGGCGACTTTGCCAGGAGACAGGTCTTTTTGCTGGTCGACCAGGGGCTTTACCAGGAAGCGGCCGACCAGGGTCTGCAATTTCTCGAAAGCGGCCTGGGCACCAGCGACGACGCGGTCGCCATCGGAAACGCGCTTCGCGAGACCGGGCAGTACCGGCAGGCCGCCGTGATTCTCGAAAAGGCCCGTCTCTCGGCACCCGGCAACGTGATGCTGGGCAAGGTGCTGTCGCATGTCTACCTCGGCCAGGGACGAGAGCTGGCCGCGGCCGACGTGATGCGGACCACTTCGCTGTACGACCCGGCGCTGGCCTCGGACGCAGCCGAGCTTTACAAGCGTGCCGGCTGGTTGATCCAGGCGCTTTCACTCAACGCACAGGTCATCGATCAGGCGAAGAAGATCAAGCAGCGCCTGGCAATCTTTCTGGAACTCAACCGGTTCGAGCAGGCCGCCGGCATGGAGCAGGACCTGGCCCGCGTCGGTCTGCTGTCCGATGAGGACATCCGCTACGCGCTGGCCTACGCGCTGTTCAAGGCGGGCGACTTCGAGCGCTGCGAGCAGCACCTGCAGCAGCTTACCCGCAGCGACCTTTTCCGCCGCGCCGTCGAGCTGCGCCGTGCCATGGAGCAATGCGCCGAAAGCCCCTGGATGTGCGGTTGAGCCCATGAGAGATTCCCTGGTGACCCGCGCCGGCATGCTGCTGGGCCTCCTGCTGATGACCCTCGGCATTGTTTTTTCGACCGGTGCCGCCGGCCAGCCGGTGCAGATGGCCGAAGAGCTGGAGCCGGCGAAGCTGACGGTGCTCGTGTTCGAGCAGGGCCGGCCGGTCGAAGGCCTGATCATGCGTTTCGGCGACGAGACCGGGCGTACCGACGATGGCGGCGTGTGGCAGGCCCGGGTGCCGCCGCAATCGGGCCGGCTGACCATTTTCGACAACGCCCAGGCGCTGACCGCCTTGCCGATGACGCTACGGTCCGGCGAAATCGTCCAGGTCATCATTACGCTGACCGGCCCCGAGCGCCGCGCCATGGTCAGCATCGAAAGCTCCTACGGCGAGTCGCAGGCCGATCTGGGCGCGGCCCGGATAGCGGGCGAGACTCATGGTGAACAAGGCAGTGGCGTGCTCACCGGGCGCGTCGTCTCGACCGAAGACGGCGCGCCGATCGCCGAGGCCAGGGTCTTCATTTCCGGTACCCCGGTAGAATTGCGCAGCGACAAGGACGGGAGATTCGAGGCCGAAGTGCCGGTCGGTGAGTACGCGGTATCGGTGCTGCACGCCGAATTCGCGACCCGCACAGTCGACGGGGTGGGCATCGCGGCCAATCAGACCACAGAACGCAACTTCGAGCTCCCGCCGGCCGGGCTGGAACTGGCCGAGTTCGTCGTCATCGAGCCATTCATCGAGGGCAGCCTTTCGTCGGTGATCGACGAACAGCGCCAGACCGCGAGTGTCGCCAACGTGCTGGGCGCCGAACAGATTTCGCGCGCCGGCGACAGCGATGCCGGCAGTGCCCTGGCGCGCGTGACGGGCCTGACGCTGGTCGACGGCCAGTTCATCTTCATCCGTGGTCTCGGCGAGCGTTATTCGTCCACGCTGCTCAACGGTGCCAACGTTCCCAGTCCCGACCCGACACGCAAGGTGGTGCCGCTTGACCTGTTCCCGACCGGCGTGATCCGGTCGATCCTCGTGCAGAAGGGTTATTCGCCGGATATGCCGGGTGATTTCGGCGGCGGCGCCGTTGAAATTCGTACCCGTGGAATCCCGGAGGAGGACTTTTTCTCGATCGAACTATCGGCCGGCTTTCGCGAAGGGACCACATTCGAAAAGGGCCTTACCTACGAGGGTGGAGACCGCGATTTCAGCGGCTTCGACGACGGCACGAGGGCGCTGCCGGGGCCGATCGCCGATGCCACTGCGGGCGGAACGCAGTTGCCCGGGGTCGCCAATTTCTTCAACCCCGACGGCATCACCGAAGAAGAGCTCGAGGCGTTGGGGGAATCGTTCGCCAACATCTACGATGTCGACCGCAAGAAAATCGGCCCGGACCGCGGCGTTTCCGTCGAGGGCGGCAAGCGCATCCGGTTCGGGGACGATTTCAGCGCCGGAATTACGGGCTCCATTCTCTGGGACGACGCCTGGCGGTCCCGGACAGAGCAGCGCAACACCTTCATTCCGCTGGGTGACGGTTCGCTCAGGTCCAACGACAGTTTCACCATCGAGCGCACGACCCGCACCGTCGGGCTCAGCGGGTTTCTGACCGGCGGCGTCAACTGGTCCGATCTGCACGAGTTGAACCTGACCTCCATGATGCTGCGCCAGACCGAGGACGAAACCACCAGCCAGGTCGGTTTCAACCTGGACGAGGACGGAATCATCAAGATCAACCAGCTCGAGTGGCAGGAACGGCAGCTGATCGCCAACCAGGCCGAGGGGCGGCATGTCTTCCCTGTTCTGAACGGCACGCGTATCGAATGGGACTATTCCGAATCGCGAGCAAGCCTGGATACGCCCGATACGCGTCGCTATCGATTCGATCCGGATGAAGAAGCCGGGTTCATATTCTCGCGCCGGGCCGACTCCAACGTACGCCGTTTCACGCATCTCGATGACCGCGCCGTGGATTTCGGCGGTGACCTGGTCCTGCCGTTCTCGATAGCCGGCGGGCTGTTTGCCGGCGAACTGAGCGGCGGCTATCGCAGTCTCGAGAAGAACCGGCAGTCCTTCATCCGGCGCTTCACCTTCGAGGACATTTCGAACCTGACTTTCGACGAACGTCGGCGACAGTCGCTGGAAGAGATTTTCACGCCGGACAACATCGGGCCCGGCGGCGTAGCGCTATTGGAAATCACGCGCAACACCGATACCTACTCGGCTTCGCTCGATGTAGAAGCCTTCTTCGGCAACCTTGACATGACCCTCGCCGATACGCTCCGACTTTCCGGCGGCGTGCGCGTGGAGGACTGGGCACAAGATGTCACCACCTTTGCGCTGTTCAACCCGAGTGCGCCGCCGATCGTCTCTGCACTCGGAAACGAAGATCTGTTTCCGGCCGCCTCCGCCACCTGGTTGATCACCGACAGGCAACAGCTTCGATTCAGCTATGCCGAGACCATTATCCGTCCCGATTTCAAGGAGCTTTCGCCTGCGCCATTCACCGACCCGGTTCTGGAGCGCGAGGTCATTGGCAATGCCGACCTGGTGCCCTCGGACGTTACGCATTACGACTTGCGCTGGGAGTTCTATCCGTCTTCGAACGAGCTGCTTTCGATCGGGCTTTTCCACAAGCTGATCGACAGGCCGATCGAGCTGACGGTGCAGCCGGGTGTGGAGCAGCGATTGAGCTATTCGAACGCGGCAGAGGCGGAAAATTTCGGGATCGAACTGGAGGGTCGAAAGACACTGGGATTCATGGGCCGCTGGTTCGGCCGAGAAGCGCTGTTCGAGCGCTTTTACATGGCCGGCAATTTTTCGGTCATAGAATCGGAGATCACGATCGATCCGGAAAGTCGCGGCATCCTGACCTCGGAATCGCGAGCGCTGCAGGGGCAGTCTCCGTTGATCATCAATCTTCAGGCCGGCTACGACGATCCCGAGCGCGGCATGGAGGCGACCGTGCTCTACAACTTTGTCGGCGAGCGCATCGTCGAAGTTGGCGTGCTCGGAGCTCCGGATAAAAAGGAACAAGCCACCGGCGAACTCGATTTCGTGTTCCGCTGGCGTCTTGGGGATCACCTCTCCTTCAAGGCCAGGTTCGGCAATCTTCTCGATTCCGACTTTCGAATCAAGCAAGGGCCCGAGACGACGCAACAGTACCGGAACGGGCGAACCGTGAGTCTCGGGCTGCGCTATGACTTCCTCTGAGCATCGCCTGTCACGAATCTGAAACGCGCGCTTCATTGGACTGAAATCGAGTCGTCCTATCCTGCTCTTGTCGCTATTTCGACTGGGCCCTTTTTCGCTCTGCCCATATCTCATTCACAACCAAGAGGTTGCTCATAATGTTCAAGCAATTAACCCGTAATGCAATGGTGCTTGCGGTCGGCGCCGGCATGTTCGGTTCGGTCGATGCATTCGTTGTCAACGACACCTTCAGCGGTAACTGGGGTGAAGGCGGCGGTGCAGGCCGCGGCCTGATCATCGACGTTCTCGAAAACAGTCCCAATGCCGGTGATTTCGCGCCCGGGGTGCTGGTCAACTGGTTCACCTATCGCGACGGCGAGCCGGTATGGCTGCTTTCCGATGTGCCCGCAATCGATCCGAACAGCAACTCGGCCGAGCTGACCTTCTTCGAATTTTCCGGCGGCGTCTTCGGACCGCCCGGGATCGGCAATCCCGCCGGCGTCATCTGGGGCACCGGCACGCTGACGTTCAACAGCTGCGGCAACGCGTCTCTGGAATACGACGGGGTCGACGGCGCCGGTACCATCGACACGTTGTCGAACATTACCGCGCAGCAATGCGTGGTCGACGAACCGTTCTCGAGCTGCCCCGATTTCGCGGTCGATTCGGGCATCCAGGGTTCCTGCATCATCGGTGGAACGCCTGTGACAAACGACATTACCCTGACCAACGAAATTACCTGGCTGATCCAGGGGCAGTTCGTGGTGGCCGATGGGGGTTCCGTTACGATCGAACCGAACACCGAGCTGGTCGGCGGCACGCTTGGCGATACCGATACCTTTGTTGTTCAGCAAGGCGGCCGGGTAATCGCTGAAGGTACCGAAAAGAACCCGATCGTGATGCGCGGTCCGCTGGCCCAGGGACGCGGCGAGTGGGGCGGCCTGGTGATCAACGGACGTGCGCCGATCAATGGCTGCGCCGAGGGTGTCGACCCTTGCACCGCGCAGGGCGAGGGCAACTCCGGTACCTACGGCGGTAACGACCCGCACGACAACAGCGGCGTGCTGCGGTACGTGATTGTGGCGAATGCCGGCATCCTGTTCAACGAAGAGAACGAGCTCAACGGCATTGCATTCCAGGGCGTCGGCGACGGCACGACGGTGGAATACGTGCAGGTGCACCTGAACTCCGACGACGGCGTCGAGTTCTTCGGCGGCACGGTCAATGCCAAGTACCTGGTGCTCACGGGTATCGGTGACGACAGCCTCGACTGGACCCAGGGCTGGCAGGGCCGCGTCCAGTACCTGGTCGCCAAGCAGTACACCGACGACGGCGACCAGGGCATCGAGGGCGACAACAACGGCGATGCCAACGATTCACTGCCGCGCGCGCTGCCGGTCCTGGCCAACATGACCTTCGTTGGAAACAGCAATACCGATACTGGCTGGCTGATCCGCGAAGGCACAGGCGTCAACATCGCCAACTCCATCGCGACCGGATTCGGCGACGCCTGCCTGGATATCGACCAGCAGTCGACCTTCGATAACGAGGAAAATCTGGCGATCTTCAACTCGATCGTGGGCAACTGCGGAAGCTCGTTCGACGACGAAGCCGGCGATCCGTTTGTAGTGTCTGACTGGTTCCTTGGTCAGGCGGGCAATCTCGACACCGATCCGCTTCTGGACAACTATGCCCCGACCTCGGCATCTCCGGCGCTGATGATCGGAAACGTGCCGTTCACCGATGCGTTCTTCGACAACGTGGACTTTGCCGGCGCCATCCGCAGCGCAGACCTGGACTGGACACGGGGCTGGACGGTCGGACTCGATCGCGACGCACCGTAACCGGCGGATCGAAGCCCCCGCTTGGTGGCTGAAGAAAAACGTGGAACGGCGCTGTCTCGGCAGCGCCGTTCTTTTTTATGGACCCGAGGCGCCGGCGACCGCGAATACGGTCTGGCGTTGATCGGAAATTGCGCGGATCTCGCACTCGAACAATCGGCTCAGGCGTTCGGCGGTCAGCATTTTCGCGGTTGCCCCGAATTCCCAGCGGCCGTCACCGAACAACATCAGTACGTCGGTGCAATAGCAGGTGGCAAGATTCACGTCGTGCAGGGCGATCACCTGGCATCGGCGCTGCTGGTGCACCCGCAGCCAGAGCCGGTCGAGGATAGCGACCTGGCGGGCGGGATCCAGATGGTTGGTCGGCTCGTCCAGGAGCATCACGGCCGGATCCTGTGCAAGCACCACCGCCAGCGCCAGCCTGCGCTGCTCGCCGCCGGAAAGCTCCCGGCATGAGCGCCCGGCCAGCGCTTTCAGATCGACGTCTTCGAGCGCTTGCCTGGCTGCACCGATGTCGCGGGCGGATTCCCGGCCCAGCGCACCTATGTGTGGATGGCGGCCGCTCAGCGCGACTTCGAGTGCGCTCGCGTCGAACGCGAAGCGGGTGTTCTGAGTGAGCATCCCCAGTTCCCGCGCGATATCGCGACGGGAAAGCCCGGCCATGTCCTGCCCGTTCAGCGACGCGGCGCCGGCATCCTTGCCCCTGACGCCGGCCAGCGCCAGCAACAGGGTGGTCTTGCCGACACCGTTGGGGCCGAGAATTCCGATCGACTGACCGGGTCCGACCGCAAGATCCAGCTGATCGACCACGCGCTGTCCGCTGATGGACACGCGAAGATCGCGACATTCGAGGATAGGTTCGCGCGTTTCGGGGTTCGGGGTGGACGATTGCATTGGGGGTTCTGGATTCGCGTTTTAAGTTTTAGGTTTCCTGACTAGCGTCGTGTCTCAGTAGAGTTTTTGCGCTGTGTCATCTCCCGCCGAGCAAGCCACTGGGCCCCGGATCAAGTCCGGGGCGACATGGCTGGAGATTCCACTTTGTTGTCGTCCCGGACTTGATCCGGGACCCAGAGACTCTCGGCGCGAATTCTCCA
>Ga0209931_1001700_pt1 | contig 11759 bp, 9 predicted proteins | sample SalPonR1_B_D1_MG_FD_185697 | JGI IMG/M metagenome (GOLD analysis project Ga0209931, IMG submission 185697) | Salt pond soil microbial communities from South San Francisco under conditions of wetland restoration - Salt Pond MetaG R1_B_D1_MG... ...
TATCCGTTATGCTACAGGTTCAATGCTTGTTGCATTTGTATTCCATAGGAATAGATCATTTAGCCAAATGCGGTGCAAATATATAAAAATATCTTCAAATCATCTATTTTTCATCCGTTTCTTTATCTCTTCAAATATTATTTAAAAAAAATGAGGTTTACTATCTAAAAAATACTTTTCAGCACAATTATTTACTAAATTTGATTATTGTTTCTAAAATTTGATAACTATTGTAATTATTTAAAATATTCAATCATGAAAAAGTTTATAAAGTGGTTTTTTAGAATTTTTCTATCATTACTTTTATTAATTATTATTTTATTAATTGTTTTGCCATTATTCTTTAAAGATGATATGTTGGCGAAAGTAAAGGAGGAGATCAATAAAAATGTAAATGCAAAAGTAGAGTTTACTGATTTCCGCTTGTCATTATTTAAATCTTTTCCCGATTTTAATCTGGGGTTACATGAAATGTCTGTTATTGGAATCGATAAATTTGAAAATGATACATTAGTGTATTTTCAATCATTTAATGTTCAGGTTGATTTGATGAGTGCACTTAAAAAGAATATTGTTGTAAAAGGAATCGTGTTAAACCAACCTTATATTAATGCCATTGTGTTATCAGATAGTACTGCCAATTGGGATATTGCTAAACCTGCCGAAGAAGTAACTGATACATTGATAATTGAAGAAGATACACTAGCTACTACTGAACCAATGGATTATCGTGTCGATCTTCAAAAATTTCAAATTAAAAATGCCAAATTGCAGTATGTAGATGAAACTGGAAACCTCAAAGCAACGATTGATGATTTAAACTTTTTGCTTAAGGGAGATTTAGGCATGGATTATTCCGATTTAACGATTGAGACTTCCATAGATGCTATCAATGTTAATATGGACGGAATTCAATATTTGAAAAATGCTACTTTTGGTTTTGATGCTACCATTGGTGCCGATTTAGAAAATATGATTTTTACATTTAAAGAAAACCAATTAGCATTAAATGCTATCGCTTTAGGATTTGATGGTATCATAAAAATGCCTGATGATGATATTACTATGGATGTTAAGTTTAACACCCAAAAAACCAGGTTTAAATCTCTACTTTCTATGGTTCCGGCTATTTATATGGAAGGATTTGAATCACTTAAAACCGAAGGCAAATTAGCATTATACGGAGATATTAAGGGAACATATAACGAAAATGAGATGCCTTTAGTTAACCTCAAGCTATTGGTCGAAGATGCAATGTTCCAATATCCTGATTTACCAAAATCTGTGGATAATATAAATATTGATTTGGATGTGTTTTATGATGGGGTAAATAATGATCAAACCAAAGTAGATTTGAATCGTTTCCATGTAGAAATGGCCGATAATCCTTTTGATATTGGTATGCACATTCGAACTCCTTTTAGTGACCCATATATTGAAGGCAACATTGATGGGCACGTTATTCTAAATACATTAGCCGATGCTTTACCATTAGAAGAGATGAACCTTGACGGAGAAATAATTGCTGATGTGGATATTGCGGGTAATTTATCAACCATTGAAAAAGAACAATATGAAGACTTTAAAGCCACAGGCAAATTACAAATTAAGGATTTTCTTTTAGAAGGGAATGATTTACCTGCTGCTGTTAAAATAATTGAAACAACCTTTAATTTTACACCACGATACCTTGAGTTACAATCTTTTAATGCAGAAGTGGGAGAAAGTGATTTTCAATTAACGGGCAAAATTGAAAATTATATTCCTTATGCCTTAAGTGATGGTACGCTAAGAGGCGATTTTAAATTTAACTCTACATTTATTAATGTTAATGAGTTTATGCCAACCGATACTTTAGAAACAGAACAATCTTCAAATTCTGAAGAAGTTGGATCGTTTGAAGGAGAAACGATAGTCTCTGACTCTGTTCAAGTTGGTTCTGCAGTTGTTGAGATTCCAGGGAATATCGATTTTAAGTTAGCTTCTAACCTTGATCATATATTGTATGATAAGATGGATATTACCCATTTAACCGGCACCTTTTTAGTTAAAGATAAAAAGCTAATGATGGATAATCTTAATATGGATTTATTGGATGGTAAGTTTAGTGTCGATGGAGAATACAACACGCAAGACATAGAAAAACCTTCAGCCACTTTAGCATTAAATATTCAACGGGTAGAAATAGAGAAAGTAATCAATTCTTTTAGTATGATTGAGTCCTTGGCACCAATCCTTAAAAACTGTAAAGGAAAGGTGTCTATTAAATTTGATTATACCAGCTTGATTGACTCAACCATGAATCCTGTACTATCCACGGTAAATGGATATGGACGGTTGCAATCGGATAATATTCAAGTAGTGGATTCAAAGACTTTTGATAAATTAGCCGGACTGCTTAATTTAGGAGATAAGTTTAACAATGAATTTAAAGATATTAATATAAGTTTCAATATTGCAAGCGGTAGAATTATGGTAGAACCTTTTGAAACAAAAGTTGAAGATATTAAGATGGTTGTTGGAGGATCTCATGGTATCGATCAAACCTTAGATTATAACTTAGCTTTAACCGTGCCCAGAAAATATATGGGATCTGCTGTAAATGATGCTGTGGATGGTCTATTGGCTAAAGCTGGAGATAAGGGTATTGACATTGATGCAGGTGAGAATATAGATGTGAAAGCAAAAATTGTGGGTACTACTACTGATCCAAGAATTACCCTTGATCTGAAAGAAGGTACTGAAAATGTTAAAGAAGAATTGAAAGAAAAAGCTCGGGAAGAAATTAAAAAACAAAAAGAAGAGCTGGAAGATCAAGCCAGAAAAGAAGCAGAAGAGCGCGCTCAAAAAATTATAGACGAAGCAGAAGAGCAAGCAGCCAAAATAAAACAAGAAGCTCGTAATACAGCCGATAAATTGTTAGGCGATGGTAAAAAAGAAGCGGATGCTTTAGTTAAGAAAGCAGCAAAAGAAGGACCTTTAGCAAAATTTGCTGCACAAAAGGCAGCTGACGAATTGGAAAAAAAGGCCCAACAAGAAGCTGACAAGCTTATTAAAGAAGCTGACAGTAGAGCCGATAAGTTGGTTGCTAAAGCACGTGAAGAAGCTGATAAAATACGAAATGAACAAAGGTAGAAGGAGAAAACTATTACTAATAAAAAAGTATAAAAAAAGCCTTCCAAAAGGGAAGGCTTTTTTAGTATGATAAATTTCTTAGAATCTTTTTTCTTTAATTCTGGCTTTTTTACCGGTTAAATTACGTAAATAAAAAATTCTTGCTCTACGCACACGTCCTTTTTTATTAATATCTATCGCTTCAATAAATGGTGAGTTTAAAGGGAAGATTCTTTCTACACCTACTCCGCTAGATATTTTTCTTACGGTAAAAGATTCATTTTGTCCTGAACCTCTTCTTTGCAGCACAACTCCTCTATAGTTCTGTACTCGTTCTTTATTACCTTCTTTAATTTTGTAATGTACGGTAATGGTATCGCCTGCTTTAAATTCAGAAAAATCCTTTTTTACAGCGAATTCTTTTTCAGCAACTTTCATTAAATCCATCCTGATATCCTATTTTAAAATTTTGTATTCGTTTTTAACAGAGCGCAATATTACAAATATTTTTTGACAACTAATAATTTTTAAGATTAAAAAATAATTGTTTATTGCCTTTTTGTGGCTGCAAATATCAAAAAAAATTATGAATTACAAAAACTTTGTGATGGTGAATTTTGTAAGTTGTTATATTTCTTATAATTAGAATTTTATCATTATAAAATTTAATTGCGAATAGTTTTTTCTTTTATGAATTAAGCAATAATTCTCAAATGATTCATTTAAAAAAAACCGCCAATATTTGGCGGTTTTTAAATTGTATGTCGATCCTTTAATGATCTCCCTGATATTTAAATTTATCACCTGTTTTTTCAATAATTAAGCGATACCATTCTTCGGAATATCCCGGATATTCAATTTTGGGAGTTACATATTTATATCCATCAGGTATCGGGCGGGCTTCTTTTTTATTTCCATCCAGGAATTTAGTAAATAGATGTTTATAAAGCTCTTTCCATGTTTCAACGGTATAGTTTGCCCTATCAACAGAATATCGGGTTATAAAATTCACAGCTTGTTCTGGGTTATTCTTATGAATTTCAGCCGCAGCTTTATCAATCCCTTTTACCTCTTCAATAAAGCCAAGTTCTAACATATCCTGCACTTCTTTAATATCTGGATACATAGCTGAATAACGGGTGTAAGCTAAATTAGACACCTGGTTAAATACCCAAAAGGCAGCATCGTCACTGAATTCCATAATAGAACCATTCCCTACTGCATAAGATTCCGGTACTTCATTCATTCCACAATACATGGGATTATAAACAGTAGAGTAAGTATCGTCAACTCCGAACCAGATTATTCCACCAATTGGGTCGGGTAACCAGTTACGGCTTTGCGTAACAAATGAAAAACCTGTCTGCTGTGTAGAAATAGCTCGTTCATTAAAGTATGTTTCACCATCTACTTCCCAGGTCATTGGCCTCCATCGTACAATATTTTTATAAGGGCCTGCACCAATATCTTTGGTCATGTCCATAGGTGTATTTTGGTAATAATCTCTCATCATGCCCATCACATCACGAACAGATAATTTTTTATCGGGCTTAATCCAAAGCGGCATTTTATTTTCCAGATTTTCGCCCATAGCATAATCTTCGTATTTATCCATGCCGGAAGCAACTTTGTTGAAACCTGCATAAACCCGTGCTTCGCAAAATCTGGCTCCACCAAAATCGAGAGGGGCATAAGCATCAGCAAAACTGAAATCTTTGTCTTTACCATCAAAATATTCCATCTCGCGTGCAAGTGCAATTACGTCGTGTGAATGATAGGTTTTTTGATTAGGATCGTTAAAGTTATTTTCTTTTTGTATAGGAAAAGTAGTAATTCGTGCCTGGTTAGCATGTCCTGAGATATATCCATCAGGAATCTGGCGAGCTACCCAAACAGCACCTTTTATTCCGGGGCCTTTACCGATCATTTCCATAATCCATACTTCGTTCGGATCGGAGATAGAAAAGGATTCTCCGGAGCTGTAATATCCATATTCTTCAACCAGGTCAGTCATAATTTTTATCGCTTCGCGAGCCGTTCTAGCTCGTTGCAGTGTTACATAAATTAGACTTCCATAGTCCATAATTCCAGTTGTGTCGCGTAGCTCTGAACGTCCTCCATAGGTTGTCTCACCAAGGGCTACCTGATGTTCATTGATATTTCCTACGACATTGTAAGTATGTCTAACCTGGTCGATTTCACCCAGGTATTTACCGGTATCCCATTCATAAATCTTTAGTTTGGCTCCTTCGGGATAATCAGCTGCAGGCCAATGATAAAGTTCTCCATAAAGGACATGCGAATCAGCTGCATATGTAATCATTGTTGAACCATCTGTACTGGCTCCTTTTGTTATAAGAAAATTTGTACAAGCATATGTTGAATGCACAAATAATCCCGTTAAGAGTGTTAGAGTAATTGTTAAAAGTGTTTTTTTCATAGTTAAAGTATTTATTGATTGTTTATTAATATTAATTTTTTATTTGAACTTGACAAAAATAGAAAAATATTTGAATGTTTTAACTTATAAATTAAACTTCATGTTAAAGAATCAGAAAAAAAGAGACAAAATTCTTTAATTTCTTATAATAATTTTAATTACATCATTAATTCAACTATTTTTTTCCGGTCGTCATCGTTTAATTTATGGACCATACCGTTGGTTTCTGTTTTTATCATTTGTTGGATGATGGTTTCTTTTTTATCTTTTCCAATTCCGATGTCTGATAACTTAATAGGAGAACCAAGCGATTGAAAGAATATTTCCAATCGTTTAATGGTTTCATCAGCCGAGACATTACCATATAAGTGTTCTCCCAGCTTGGCAATTCTTTCCGGTATTCTTTCTTTTTGTAATTTAAGCCATGCAGGATAGGCAATAGATAGTGTAGCTCCATGAGGTGTATCAAAGAGGTATGAAAGATTGTGACCAATATCATGAACTCCCCAGTCACCGGATTTTCTTCCGTGGTTTGTTAATCCGTTGAGTGCATTTGTAGCTGCCCACATAACTTTAGCCCGATACTCATAATTTTTTGGTTCGGATAATACTTTTGGTCCGTATTCCATGGCTTCTTTTATAATCGCTTCGACAAAGCGATCGGTAAGTGTTGCATCTCCTTCACCAAAAAATCCTTCTAAGGAGTGTGCGATTAAATCTACAATTCCGTAAGCTGTATAATCGTTAGGGACTGAGAAAGTATATGTTGGATCTAAAAAAGAATGTTTTGGATAATTTAGGGAAGAAACAAATCCTTTCTTTTCGTCCGTTTCATGGTTTTGTAATACTGCAGCACCGTTCATTTCCGAGCCGGTAGCAGCCAATGTTAAAACGGCAATTAATGGAATCGTTGTTTTTGGTTTTACTTTAAATTTCATAATTGCCCAGGGATCGGTGTTGTTAGCTATGGACAAAGCGGTAATTTTTGCCGAATCAATTACACTACCTCCACCTACTGCTACAATTAAATCAATATTATTCAATTTGCCTAGTTGTGCTGCTTCGTTTACATCATCAACCAGGGGGTTGGATTTTATTCCTGAGTACTCAATTACTTCTGCATTAAATGATTTAAGTTGTTTAATCACCTGGTCGTAAATTCCATTTTTTTTAATAGAACCTTTACCATACATTAACAGTACTTTCTTTCCATATTCCTGTGCTGCTTCTCCCAGTTGTTCAACGACATCTTTTCCAAAATGTAATTTTGTTGGATTATAGGCTGTGAAATTTTCCATGATATGTTTTTCTTTAATTTTTAGCTGATATTATTACAAATATAAAAGCTTTGTTTCTAAGACAAAATATCTTTCAAATGGTTTAGAAGAATTAATATGTGCTTATTAAATAAAGTGAATGATACCGGAAGAAGAACTTATTTTAGCACCTGTTACGGTTGACAGGCAGTTTATTTTACGATTTAGCCTTAAAACACCCAGCAAACCAAAAATTAGAGCCTCTTTATACTCAATAATATTTTTCGAGGGGATAATGATTTGCGTTTGTGTTTTTGCACGAATGCGTTCGATGAGGTATTTATTATAAGCTCCACCTCCGGTAACTAAAATTTTTTTTCTCGGATTGCCGGAGATTACACTTGTTATTTGATCAGATATATGATCGTAAAATGTACTTATTTGGTCATTTATCTTAAGAGTCGACCGGATTAGAACAGGAAGAATAAATTTATCGCTCCATTCTTTACCCAGTGATTTAGGATAAGGTCGCTGATAAAAGTCAATTTGGTTTAACTGATTGAGTAAGGTTGAATCAGTTGTCCCTAATTGACCGGCTTTACCATCAATATCAAAAGATTTGTTAAGTTTATGGGCTAAATGATTGAATACAATATTTGCAGGACAAATATCAAAAGCAACTCTTTTATGGTTTTTAATCATTGAGATATTAGCAAATCCGCCAATATTCAGGCAATAATCATACTCTTTAAAAAGTAATTCATCACCAATGGGTACTAAGGGAGCTCCCTGTCCGCCAAGTGCAACATCCAACGACCTAAAGTCAGATATTGTAGTAATACCCGTTAGTGAGGCAATTTCGGCACCATCGCCAATTTGTAACGTAATTTTATGTTGAGGTTGATGAAAAACTGTATGTCCGTGCGATGCAATTAAATCCGGTTTTTCTTTAACTTCATGTAAAAATTGATTTATTTTTTCGCCAATAAAACGGCCATAATCTTTATGAAGCTTTGTGAGTGCTAATCCGGATAAGCTTTCTGCGTTTTTTAGTTGTTCTTTCCAGCTTTTGTCATAAGAAATTGTTTCCGCCTTTATAATTTCAAATGTCCATCTATTGCTATAAGTATATTTACTAAAAATAAGGTCAAGCCCATCGAGTGATGTTCCTGACATTATTCCTACGGCGTAATAATTTTGCATAAATTATTTATTCAAATAATCCTGGATTAGATTTTTTGTTGCTCTGTAAAATACGGTATACAGATTGTCAGACTGCTGTTCTCCGGGTGGAGCTATATCCATTTCGGTATTATCAAATCCTTTTAATAAATATTCATTGACTTGTAAAGGGTTTGTTGCCACAGCAGTTCCAGTGAGGTTGTATACCGGAATAATTCCATTTTTACTATAAATGGTCATATTCAATGTAACCTGAGGATATGTTGTCTTGTAAGTAATATCTTCATATTTTTTCGGATGATCTTTTTTTTGTTGAATATCTATGCTTTCAATTTTAACATTAAAGTTAAAATAATATTGTGAGTAACCTTTACGTAACGCTTTACGGATATTAGTTTTAGGATAACCATAATCGTCGTATTTAACAGCATTCATAAATGTATTTATAGGCAAAATTTCAATTTCTATATCTCTTTCAATTACCTCTTTAAATGAAAAATAAATAGTATGAACAAAGATAGCTGTTAATTTATCGTTTCCTGGATCATTATATGTTTTAATTCCACTACTAAAATGGTCAAGCTCAGAAATTTCATTACGGAAATCTTTTGATATCTCAAGTTTATAATCAATTAAGGAAAATTGCTTATCTGCAATTTTTTGACCATTACTACTAAACCAGCTGATTAGTAATAGTAAGAAAATCAAATACTTTTTCATCATAGCTCATTTGATTTGAATTATTAAAGAAGATTGTACAAATGTAAATATAAATTAAAAATTATTGTTAAAAATTTGGTAGAATCAAATGGTATTTTTAATCTTGACCAGTTGGTTTAATTAACTGGTTAAACTTTTTAGTTAAATTTTAAATAATGACAGAAAAAGAAGTAAATACGGAAGATAAAATTTTAAATGCTGCTAAAGAGGTGTTTCAAAAAAAAGGCATGACAGGTGCCAGGATGCATGAAATTGCTGATAAAGCCGGAATAAATAAAGCTTTATTGCATTATTATTACCGAACTAAAGAAAGATTATTTGAGAAAGTTTTTGAAAATGCTTTCTCTTTAATAATTCCAAGAGTAAAAGAAATGATAGCGTCTGAGAAGTCAATCCTTGAAAAGATCGATTTTTTTGTGGATAATTATATTGAATTGCTTAAACAGCATCCGTATATCCCTGGTTTTATTATTAACGAATTAAATCGTAATCCGCATATTTTAATTGATATTATTGAAAAGAATACCTTGGTAAAACAAGAGCATCTGATTGAAGTTTTGGAAAAACAAATAGAAAATGATGTTAAAGCAAATAAAATCAGGGCCATAGATGCAAGAAGCTTATTAATAAATATACTTGCGTTATGTGTATTTCCTGTGGTTGCAAGACCTGTTTTAACAGGTGTTTTGTTTGAAAACGACCCTAAAGCTTATGAAAAGTTTTTGAGTCAACGCAAAGATTTGGTGAAAGAATTTATAAAAAACGCCTTATTGCTATGAAAAAATTAATCTTGCTTTTTTTACTTGTTGGAGATATTGCTCTGGCGCAACAATATGAGATTAGCTTGCAGAATTGTTATGACCAGATGATGATTAATTACCCGCTTGCAAGGGATTCAGGGATATATTCCAATGTAAGTGAATTAAAAATGAAAAATTTAAAAACGGGGTGGTTACCACAAGCCGAATTTAATGCACAAGCAACGTATCAATCGGATGTAATTGATATTAACATTGATATTCCAATGGGATATATTCAAATACCGCAAGCAGAAAAAGACCAGTATAAAGCTACGGTGGATATTAATCAGCTAATTTATGATTGGGGTAGAATTAAATCAGCCAGGCAAGTTGAAAATGCTGAGTTGAAAGTTAATCAGCAAAATAATAAGGTAGAATTGAATCAATTAAAAGGACAAATTAACCAATTTTATTTTGCCATCTTAATTCTTCAAAAAAATGAAGAATTAATGAATATTATGATGCAGGAGATTGAAAAGAAAGAATCAACGGTAGAATCAGGAGTGGAAAACGGGGTATTGCTACCTTCTGATTTGAATGTTCTGAAAGCAGAAAAATTAAAACTCAGGCAAAATATTGATCAGATAAAGCATCAACGAGTTGCCGCTTTAAATATACTAGCTGAGATAACCGGAATGGTGATTGATGAAAATTCTATTTTGAAAATCCCGGAATATGAGCTGGATGAAAATGCTGAGTGGACCAGACCAGAGCATCAATTGTTTGATTTCCAAAAAGAGAAGATAGATTTTTTAATCAAAGCTTATTCAAAGCAAAACAAACCCATGGTTTATGCTTTTTCACAATTGGGTTATGGCAAACCCGGATTGAATATGCTTAATAATGAATTTGATACTTACTATTATCTTGGACTAGGTGTTCGTTGGAAATTCTGGGATTGGAACCAAAATAAAAGGCAAAGAGGAATATTTGCGCTCAATAAAGAGATAATTCAGACTAAAGAAGAGTCGTTTAATAAACAGTTGCAAGTTGCGTTAAATAATGAAAAATCAAACATTAGAAATTATAAGGATGCTGTTAAAAGCGATTTGGAAATCATTGAATTACGCGAAGAAGTTACAAATAGTGCCCGCTCAAAATTGGACAACGGAGTAATTACTTCCACCGAATTTATGACTGAGCTTAATGCCGAAACACAGGCGAAAATAAATTACGAAACTCATAAAATTAAACGGGTGCAATCGATTGTAAACTATTTGTACATCAAAGGAGAGATTTAAAGATAAATGTAACAACTTGTCATTCTGAGCCTGACGAAGAATGACTTTAAAAATAAAATTATCAGCTATGAAATCAAAAATATATTTATTATTAATTCTGCCTTTTTTGGCAGCATGTAATGGCAATGATAATGGCTCGGATGCTTATGGAAATTTTGAAGCAAGAGAAATTATTGTTAGTGCCGAGAGTCAGGGCAAATTGTTGGAATTTAATATCGAAGAAGGCGAACAATTAAAGAAAAACCAGCAGGTAGGATGGATTGATACATCTACCTTACATATTCAAAAAGAACAATTAAAAGCCCAAAAACAGGCTGTTGCTTCTAAATTAGCTAATATTAAAGCACAAATTGAAGTTCAGCAGGAACAAAAACAAAATCTGTTAACCGAAAAAAACAGAATTGAAAAATTGTATAAAGATCAGGCTGCTACAAAACAAAAATTAGATGATATCAGCGGAAAATATGAAGTATTGTTAAAGCAAATTGAAGCAACCAAAACACAAATCAATGCTGTTCATAAAGAAATGAAAGTGATGGATCGCCAGGTTGATTTGGTTGATGAGCAGATTAGAAAAGCAAAAATTATAAATCCGGTAAGCGGAACGGTTTTGGAAAAATATGTGCAAGAAAGCGAAATTGCTGCCATGGGAAAAGCATTGTATAAAATTGCCCGGCTTGATGAAATTGATTTGCGGGTTTATATCAGTGGAGCGCAGCTTCCGTCGGTAAAGATAGGTCAGAAAGTTACTGTTTTGGTAGATCAAGATGCAAAAACAAACCAGGAATTTGAAGGAAAGGTTATTTGGATTTCAGACCAGGCTGAGTTTACGCCCAAAATTATTCAAACCAAAGAAGAGCGCGTAAATATGGTATATGCTGTTAAAGTGCGTGTTCAAAATGACGGAACGATGAAAATTGGTATGCCGGGGGAAGTTAAATTTAAGTAGGCAGCTTGCCTGCCGATAGGTAGGCGCAGTAAACAGCAGCACTAGGCAGGAGCATTA
>Ga0209931_1001706_pt1 | contig 11741 bp, 11 predicted proteins | sample SalPonR1_B_D1_MG_FD_185697 | JGI IMG/M metagenome (GOLD analysis project Ga0209931, IMG submission 185697) | Salt pond soil microbial communities from South San Francisco under conditions of wetland restoration - Salt Pond MetaG R1_B_D1_MG... ...
ATTCATAACTTTTATCAATAAAAATATTATTTTTAGACTTTTTATTGCAACCTATAAAATTTATAATAATAAAAATTAGTAAAACTTGCCTCATGTGAAATAAAATATTTAAAAGTTATACATAATTAAAAGTAAGGCTTTCATTTCTTTTTGTTAATATTTATAGAGACTGTATTGCATTATTTACAAGTGTAGATATGATAACTGTAAGTGTTTTCATTAAAATTTGGATTGTAGGGGTTGTTAGTGTTGAGGTACAAGCCTTCAAGACCAGCAAAAGAGTTTTGTATAAAATATTGGCCACCATTAAATTTTTTATGTGCTATCGCTTGTAGATTTTTATCAAAAACAATGACAGAAAATGGTTTTTCTTCGTATGCATTCTCCTCCCCATTATTTGGGTTAACAAAAGGTATTCCTAATTCTGTAATGACATAGTAAAGCTGTTGTTTTTTATTAAACAACAATACATTATTCAATGTGCTTTCGACATCAAATCTTTTCATTTTATCAAAACTTTCAAGAAACGGGGTATATTTATCTACGTAAGGATGATTAAAAAACTTTGTGTAAAGGGTATCTTTGTACTTATCGTATACTTTTAATTCACTTTTAAAGGGGTGTAAAAAAATTAATCGTAATGAATCATCAACTCGACTGGGGTAATGGTAAATTGGGTGTCTGTTGTTCTGATCTGAGTATTTATAAGTTAACTTTCCAGTATCTATTTTTTTATCAAGTATGTTGTAATCAACATATATTGATTTAAATTTTTTACTCTTATTTTTATAAGGAGGTACAATAGGATATACGCAAAAATTTAATATATTGTTATAAAAAGTTGGCATAAAACGGTTTTCTACAATAACTTCGCCTAAATTTTTTTTATTTTCTATTAGTGAATATTTTTGATACACATCTGCTCTGTCATTTGTCAAATAAATACTACGTTTACTTTGGTTAAAAATAAAAATTGAATCTTTATTGTGATAATAAAAATTTCGACCTGCTTTTACAGAAGCAATGCCGTCAGGACCCTTAGCTTTAAATTCAATTTTTTTAATAACTTTTTTATCTTTAAAGCTTAAAATAGATATACCATTTGTATTTAAATCTCCGACTATTAAATAATCCTGATTATTTTTAGATACAACCTGATGAGAAATAAATCTATAGGACATTGAATTGTCTATACCAAAACTAATACTATTAACATTTTTTAAATTACAAGTTGAAGTTCTTTTAAGATTATTATTTTTAACTTCTATTTTTGAAGATTCATCTTTCTTGCATGAAAAAACAACAAAAATTAATATTATATAAAAATTTAATCTCATTTTTGAATAATTTTAATTTAAAAAAAGGTCTGAATATCAGACCTTTTTTTACTTATAGAAGAAATTTTAATTGGATGGTGAGAAAGAATCTCCTATGATTATAACAGGTTCTGGCTGACAATCATAAGGATCATTATAACACTTACCATTGTTTGCCATAACTCTCCAATCGCTTGATTGGGTTCTTTTTGCCTTTGCATCCTGACTCATCAAAGCCAATGAAATTACCATAACAAGCATAAATACACTTGCCAAAATTGCTTTTAATTTTTTCATAATCATATAATTTTAAAGTTAAACATACCCAAAACTACAACTCCTATTTTTTTTTTTTTTTTTTTTTTTAAATATATGTTAATATTTTAAAATTTAAATTGGATTATCAGCAAAGCCATGTTTACTAACTAGCTATCTTAATAGAAATTGCAGGCCTATATGAAAAGGTATCCGTGTCATTAGGATCTGTATAATTTGGTGCTTTCTTTCTTATTTTTTGCCATTTAGCATTAGAAAAGATATAGATATCAAAATTTTCTTTAACTCTTGTATATTTTAAAAAGGGCGAGTATAGCTTTGCTTCTTTACTTTCATTGTCATTTGTTATTATTGTTAAGTTATCTTCAATCAATAGATATTCAATACCTATAAAAATACCATTATTAGAGAGATATATATTTTCATCTGATAAATTGATATTAACAACTGAGTTTTGGTTTGTAGCTTCATAAATTGATGTTTTCAGACTAATTTCTCTTCCTGGCTTCTTATCATTACTCGCTTGAAATAGTCTAAGTCTAAACTTAGACTTTTCCTTAAATGACTTCAAACTAATATTTACTTCTTTTAACTGTACATACTCGTCATTTTTATAAATATTTTGAAAGTACATCGTTTCTATGCTTGGTTCCATTTCTCTGTATGGGACCCATAAGCCACCTTTATTATCAAAAGGTTCTTTACTGTAAACTAAGGATGTTTTTCTTTTCTTGAATTTATTTAATTCAACAATTTTAGAAGAATTATTTTTCTTGACATCATAGACATTAACTTCGTCAAGAAGAATATTTCTTGGTTGTAATTTTATATCACCACCTAATATTTCATTAACTTGTATTCTTTTAGAAATAAATCCCACATGCGAAAAATACAAAGTATCGGTATATTTTAGCTGTTTGTTTTCCAATAAAAATCTTCCATTACTATCAGATGTTGTACCAAATTGCTTGTTAACAACCATAACATTAACATATGGTAGAGGCTCACCAGTATTGGCATCATAAGTAGTCCCATCTAGTTTTTGCATATTTTGTGAAGAACACGGTAAAATAAACAATAAGACTATGAGTAGAAAAATTACTTTGTAATACATATTAGTTTGGTGATACATTCATATCAAAAATACTATAATAAGAATCTTCTGTTTTGGGGTTTATGGTATAAATTTTCAATCTTTGCTCATCTATTACAAATGAAGACATAGGTGCTATGCCTTCATTTAAATAATATTTTGAGATGGGCTTACCTTCCCAATCAAAAGCATGTATTTCCACATTATTGCATTCGTAATTATTGTATTCTTCTAAACTACAATTTCTATAAACCGTATATATAAATTTATCAGTAAGATAACAATTAGTGTAATACATTTTAGTTTCAGAACTAAAAGATTTTTTTCCGTCATCAAGAACTGGTGGCTTCAGGTTTTGGTTTGCAATTGTAAATTTTAAATCCATGTTATTGTCAAAAACATATACTAAGGGGTTGTAAATATTTGTTTTGACGAACATAGACTTATCCGGTTTAATTTTTATTATACCAAGTTTTAATTCTGGTAATAAATCATACTCATTTATCTTATTAAGGTATGCATCATCAAAAATTTCAATATAATCTTTCCAGTATAAATTTTTAGTAATTGAGTTATAAACAAAAAATTCACCTTTAGAATACGATCCTGATCCTATATAAATATTGTCTTTTAAATTTATAACATTTACAGCATCATTTACCTCTGGTGGCATATATACAGGGTTTAATTGATTCTTATTTATTTCACCTTTTAATAAATCCTCAATATCATAAAAATCGAAAAGCATTTTATTCATTTGGTAGATTCCTATTTTGCCGTTTTCAATTTGATTCCAAATAACCGGGCTTTCAAAATCGGTAGGGCCATCACCTGGATCACCAAACTTTGCTAAAAATTTAAAGTCTGGCAGTTGATAAGCGTAGAAATGTGGATTTGAAGAGTAATCAGCAAATATTAATTTATCTTTGTATATATCAATACTTTGTGGATAGATACTATCAGAAATGTTGGCAATAGTTTCACCCTTCAAACTGAAATTATTTTTAAACTTTTTATAATATTTAATATTTTCTTTATCGTTCTCACACGAAAGCAGGCTGGCTAAGCATAAAAATAAAATGAATGATCTAAATAGTATCATAATGATTGATTAAGAAGAAAGACAAGCATCATATATCAATAACTGAAGTCAGTCTATAAATAGTATTCTAAATTTATCAATTATGTATATAAAATATGTGAAAATTTAAAATATTAAAAAACTGCGATTTCACTAAAATATTTCCTTATACCAGATTCATATTCATAATTGTTGTTATCGCAGGAAGCAAACAATACTGTAGCTACAATCGTAAGAAGAAATATTTTAATTTTGTAAGCCATTATACTGTTCTATTTTAAATAGATATTTTTGATGAAATTCGTTTTCATTTTTCCAGTATTTACTTGATCTTCCTAATAATAATCCATCACTTAGTGGCGATACTTTACCGATACCTAGTTTAGCATTTTCAAACTCAAACTCTCCAATTTTATTTAATTCATTATCGAAAAAAATTATGTAGCCACTTCTATTGTGTCCGTCATTTAATAGACCATCTGCCCCATATAGATCTTGTTCTTCATGAAATACTCTTGAAAATATTTTCAAGTTTTGATGATAAAACAAAGGCCCATAAAATGGTGTCATAATTCTAAAATTCCAAGACTTTTGCCTATCATTAAGTTCTTTACCTGTTAAAGGGTTTGGCATTTTTTTTATTTTTGAAAAAGATATAAGTTTATGATCAATACATTCTCCATCTAAATCGTAAATGTAAACGTAATGGCTCATTGGGTATGTCACATATATTTTATTTTCAACAATAATAAAATAAGGATTCATTAAATCTTGGTTGAAAAATGTTTTATGTAATGACATCAAACCTTTGGGTTCACATATTGCTTTCTCCCACCTAGAGTTGTGTAAATCGAAAACTCCTATTCTTTGAGTTTTTTTAAAGCCATCTCTTTTTGCTGAACCGATTGGCTCGATTACAAGATATAGTTTATCATCAATTACTTGCGGTTTTTGATAAGTTAGATAAAATGGAAATCTATAATTTACTTCGTTTAGTGGTACTCTTTCATTCTGGATATTTAATTTTAAAACATCACCAGCTATTTTATTTACAACCATTCCATCATAGTTTAAATGATATATAATTGGCGGAAAATAATTTGTTGCATATATACTATCAAAAGATTTTACATAAATATTTTGTAAGTCACCTTTCAAAATGTGTTCAGGAATCTCAATATTTTTAATAAAAAGTTTAGAATTTAGATTATAGACATCTATATTATTTGGGGGGTTTATTCCAAAAAAAAGTGAATCATTGTAGATATAGCTATCAAAATATAAATTTGGGCTAGTAGGTGGTGTATCCATTGATAAACTGTCATTCAAGCTCAATTCTATTTTACGATCAAATTCTTTATCATAATCCCCATTAAAACTAAATTCTTCATAATTCTGTTTAGTATTTTCATGTTTTCCCTCGGTATTATCACAAGATATACAAAGGATTGATAAAATTAAAAAAAATAAATATTTCATATAGACTTAAAAATTAACTAACCTCTTCGGAAGAGGTTAGTTGAAAAGTTTTTACTAAAATGTTGCCTGAATTTCTTTTGTTTTTTTGGTGGGTAGTTCTCTTTCATCACCTACAATACACTCATCAGACCACCAATCTGAGGCGCAAATCTCTTTTTGAGGAATAGGATTTCCTCCATACCATTCACACCACTCACCCCTTTCTATAGCAGCAACCGTGGCATTAGCATTGGTAGGAAAAAAATTAACAAATAAAACAAATAAAAAGGCACAGGTAAATAATTTTAAATACTTTTTCATAATTAAATAATTTAATAGTTAAACATACCCAAAACTTCAACTTCCATTTTTTTTTGTTAATAAAAAGTTAATTTTATAAATTAATACGATATATATATGTCGCTTCGTTCTTAAAATCCACGGCAACTATTTGGTTGTTTTGGGTATCAAATTCAAAAGTATAGAGATTCTTTGGTACGGTATACTTTGCCAAAGGCTTCAAATCATGGTCATATACCAGAAAAGCGTTTTCTTTTATTTTTTTGGTTTCTTTATCTACTTCATGGTAAAACAGGATAATATACTTTTCAGTAATTTTAATGTCTTTAATGAAATCTTGAATGTTAGTCTTAAGACCATTGCTGGATATATAATTATCAATATCATTTTGAGTAAAAGGTGTTGGTAATACCTTCAATATTTCTAAATCTGTATTAAAAACCATGATCTGCTTTAAACTCGGTACGGCATAAATAAATTTATCTTGGCTTATTTTTTCAATAAACCCTGTATGTAGTGTATTAAAATTGTAAAGTAAGGTTGCGTCATCATAAGTAGGTTTAGGTTTAAAAAGTAGTGGTAGCTCTTGTCTAGTTTCAGAACTTTCTAGTAAAGGATTATAAATCCTGACCAAATCCATATCGTAATCTAGGTTGGTTACATTCCCAAGAATTGAACCCTTGTCAAGACTAAAAACAAAACCAAAATTAAGTTCTACTGGATAATCTGCAATTTCTTTAATTGAGTAAGTATCACGTTCTAAATCATAACTTAGTTGCGATACTTTACCTTGGTTAATATCATTTAATATAAAAGAAAAGTTAGAATCTTTTGAAGAAAATGAGGAAACCTCAAAATAGTTGGGAATAGAATCGGTGGGGTTGTTCTTTTCTAATATTTTCTTTACTAAATCTAAATTGCTATCAAGAACAGCAAAAAAGAAATTATTGTCTTTAATATCTGCAAGAAATAAGTCATTATCTAGTTTGTATATTTTTGTATATGCAACTTCTTCAAATTTAATTTCTTGAGCGACTTCCAAAACAGATTGAGATGGGTAATCTGCTTTACCCAACTCAATTGTATCGTTTTGATAACATGAGATTAATAATAGAGCCCATAAAACCCTAAAACATGATTTTATAATCATATTAGATTTAATTTGGTTTACATTCGCCACTTAAACCACCTTCGAATTTACCTCTTGTTCTCGAACAAGTATCGCAAGCTAAAACCCATGTTTTTTGACTATCTGACCATGTTGATGTACAAGGAATTTTTCTACCAAAACTAATTTCAGGTGTTCCAATGGTAACATCTCCAATCGTAACTTGAGCCTTTGCTTCATGACTCTTAAAAGCCAGCGTCAAAATCCCAAAAAGTATAACCAAACTTACAGTAATTGCTTTTAAATTTTTCATAATACATAAAATTTTAAAGATTAAACATACCCAAAATTAAAACTTCTATTTTTTTTAAGTAAAAGTTAAAATATAAAAATGAAGTGTTTTGCGTTACAATTTCAGCCTTAATCCTATTTTTGTATCATGTATAGCAAAACAATTGCCTTTAAAATAATCTTATTTAGCCTCATCCTTTGTGTTTGGGGTTGGTTTGTTATGCCTAGACTTAGCGTAAAACTCAATCCAAGCCAACAAAACCCTGCGGTAAACATCAGCTATTCATGGCCTTATGCTACGGCACGAAATGTAGAAACCCAAATCACATCACCGGTTGAAGCCGCAATTTCAACTTTACAAGGTATTAAAAATATCAACTCACGCTCATCAAAAGGCTTTGCTAACATCAACATTGAATTAGACAAATATACCAATATTCAGCAATTTAGGTTTGAGGCATCTACCCTAATCCGGCAAATTCGGCAAGATTTACCGCAAGATGTTGGCTATCCCCGGATAAGCATCAACTCTCCAAATGATGAGTTAGACCAACGGGCGTTTTTAAGCTACAGCATAGAAGCCACAGAAACGCCAATCAATATCAAGTCTTATACCGAAAATGAAATCAACCCACAACTTGCCAGCCTACAAGGCATAGACAAAGTAGAAGTCATGGGTATTGCCCAGGAGGAGTGGGTTTTGCGTCTGGATTACAATCAATTGGATGTCCTTAATATTGATGCTTCAACTATTCTGCAAGCCGTTCAAAATTACTTTAACCAACAAAACTTGGGATCAGCTTTTTTTAATGACCGCTTTATCAATGTGGTCATTTCCTCTCCCACAACCATAGTTTGGCATATACCCGTGGCTACGGTAGGCCAACGCCTGATTTATTTGGATGATATTGCCCAAATCACCCTTCAAGCCCAAAGCCCAAGGCGGTTCTATAGGGTGAATGCTAAAAACGCCATCAGCATTCAAATCTATGCCAAAAGTAACGCCAATACTTTAAAATTATCAAAAGCGGTTCACCAAAAAATAGATGATTTGTCAGCACAGCTTCCACCCTCTTATAGTTTATCAAAAATCTATGACAATACAGAATACATCGCTGAGGAGTTAGACAAAATCTACGAACGCACGTTTTATACCATCGCTATTTTGTTGGTTTTTGTGCTGCTGGTCAGTCGTAATTTAAGGTATTTGTTGCATATCATTATTGGTCTGGTAGCCAATATTTCTATGGCTTTTGGCTTGTATTATGCTTTGGGCGTAGAAATTCAATTGTATTCTTTGGCCGGTATTACCATTTCGCTGGGTTTAATTATTGATAACCTCATTGTAGTTTTAGATCATTTTAAAACCAAAGGTCAACAAAATATTTTTATAGCCATATTGGCTTCAACCATGACAAGTATTGCTGCTTTAAGTGTAATTTTTTTCTTAGATGAAGAATACCGTTTTAATCTTTTGGATTTTGCTTATGTCATCATGGTCAACTTAGCAACTTCGCTGTTGATTGCTTTTTTGTTGATGCCGGCGTTACTAAATTATTTACCCTTGAAATCACCAAAAAAACGCTTTGAAAAACCTAAACAGTTTTTCTACAAAAACTATGCTTCTATGCTTAGATTTTTAGTTCGCTATAAAAAGGCTGTTATTGTTGTCGTGATTTGGACGATAGGTATTCCTACGTTTATGCTTCCTTCGTCTTTAGAAAGCAATGGCCATTGGTATGAAACATTTTATAATAAGACCTATGGCAATGAATGGTTTCAAGATAACATAAGACCGGTTATGGACAAAGCCATAGGCGGCAGCTTTAGGCTGTTTTCTATTTATGTTTTTGAAAATGCTTATTACAATCGCAATGAAGAAACCCAATTAGTCGTCAATGCTGCCATGGAAAAAGGCTCTACCATTGAACAAATGAATGAAGTGTTTTTAAGGTTAGAAAATTATTTATTGCAATTTCCAGAAATTAAACAGTTTACCTCAAATATTTACAGTGGACAATATGCTTCTTTAAATATCACCTTCAAAAAAAATGCTGAAAGCGGTAGTTTTCCTTACATCCTTAAATCCAGATTAACCCGAAAAGCAATTGACATGGGTGGGATGAGTTGGAATATTTATGGGGTTGGCAAAGGGTACAGCAGTAGCAATAATTATAGGCAACCTACAAATTTTAAATTACAAGCCAAAGGTTACAATTACGATGAGCTTAACGCTTGGGCAGATACATTATCTAATCTTTTACTCGAACACCCTCGGATACAAGAAGTATTTGTGAGAGAGAATTCCCGTCGGCGAAGAAGCCCGGCTTATGAATACCGTATAGCTTTAGATAAGGAATTGTTGGCTTTAAGAAACACCAATACTTTAAACACTTACAACAATCTAAAAGCCCTAAGTTTGTCCCTTTTCCCAGATACTTACACCTACATTAACGGCCAATACGAACCCATCCGTTTAGAAAACAAACATTCTCAACAATTTGATATTTGGCAAATTAAAAACGAACCCCTAAAAAACTCAAATGATAAAGGCTATAAACTCAAAGACATTGCCCAAATCAACAAAATTCCTACCGAAGAAAATATCTATAAAGAAAATCAAGAATACATTCGAGTCATAGAATTTCAATACACCGGTTCACAAAAATTTGGTAATATTCATTTAGATAAATGCCTAACTGAACTCAATCAAAAACTACCAATTGGGTTTTCATTTAAAAAAACAACATTCAACTTTTTACGGGGCGAGCAGGCAAAAGATTATAGCCTGTTATTACTGCTTGTAGTGTTGATGATATACATAATTACTTCCAGTTTGTTTGAAAGTTTTAAACAACCAGTCATTATTCTTAGCGTTATTCCAATCAGTTTTGTTGGGGTATTTATGACCTTTTATTTGTTTGATTTCAATTTTGACCAAGGTGGTATGGCGTCTTTTTTGCTGCTGAGTGGTATTACGGTCAATGCAAGCATTTACCTTATCAATGCCTACAATGCCTATTGTAAAAAGAGCCATGATAATTTCAAAAGTTACCTTTCTGCATTCAAAAGCAAGATTTTCCCCATTTTATTAACTATTATTTCCACCATTTTAGGATTTATTCCTTTCGTTAAAGACGGACAAAATGAAGTGTTTTGGTTTGCTTTGGGCATTGGTACAATTGGAGGATTGGTATTTTCTTTAATTGCTATTTTAATCGTTTTACCAGCGTTTTTAATATCAAAATAGAAAATTAGCCTTGACAATACCCTAAAAATAATCATTACGCATTCAATCTAAAATATTACACCCCACTACTCGTTTATATTGCTGTATGTTTATCTTTGCACCCTGAATGAAGAATTTGAAACTTCCGATTTTAACTTTCTTAATGCTGTCAAGTTTTGAGCTTTGGCCTCAAATCGGTGGTCAAAACACCTATCAATTTCTCAATCTACCCGTTTCGCCAAGACATGCAGCTTTAGGTGGTAAGAATGTGACGCTAAACAATTACGACCCGAGCTCAGCTTTGAATAATCCGGCACTGATTAACGATGCTATGGATAACCATCTGGGCTTAAATTACATGAATTTTGTGGGCGATATCAATTATGGCACAGCCTCTTATGCGTATTTCTTTGACAGACGAACACGAGTCATTCAGGGTGGAATCACTTATATCAACTATGGGAGTTTTGATGGGTTTGATGAAAATGCCAATCCTACCGGGGATTTTAGCGGTAGTGAAGCCGCTTTGTCGGTAGGTTATCAGCAACAGCTTGGCAGGTCTGATTTTTATCTTGGTGCCAATGCAAAGTTTATAAGCTCAAGATTAGAGCAATTCTCATCATTTGGTGTAGCAACAGATATTGGTTTAAGCTATAAAAATGAGTATTCAAATCTGATTATTTCTACCGTGGTTAGAAACCTGGGGTTTCAATTGAAGCCTTTTAATGAAATAAGAGAGGATCTTCCCCTAGAAGTTATTTTTGGCATATCTCAAAAATTAGACAAGCTTCCCTTTAGGTGGCATATTACCTTAGAAAACTTGCAGGAATGGAATATCGCATTTGGAAACACGGCAAGAGACGAAGTAGATTTGAGTGGAAATATCACTGAAGACGACCCGGGATTTTTTGCCAATGTTTTTAGGCGAACTATAATAGGCATTGAATTTTTTCCTGATAGTGGCTTTAATATCCAACTTGGTTATAATGTTAGACGCGGAGAAGAACTCAGAATAGAAGATCAGCGCTCTTTTGCTGGCTTAAGCGGTGGCATTAGCATTAAACTCAACAAAATAAGGCTCAATTACAGCTATACCCGTTTCAATCGCGCCGCCAACACCAGTTTTTTTGGGGTGAGCATAGACCTTAGTCGTTAATTACGATTGATGATTGTTGACCTTTCATTTAAAAATTTTTACAAATTTTATGTATGGCGTTGCAAGGCTTTACCTGATTTTTCAACACTAAAAAAATCAAGCTTTTTCCCTAAAAAACCTGAAACAAAAACAATTAGAAACCCACAACCTTGAATTTAAAATCCTTCGGCTGCACATAGGACAACGCCCGGAATCTGAAATTGGTATAAACTTGGAGCCTAAAGCCATTATCTAGAAACTACTAAAAACTGACCATCATCATTAGTCAAAATATTGTTTCAGGTTATGTTTGCAATGTGAAAACTCAAAAAACACATCACTGTTACCATTGCGGCGATCTTTGTGAGCCTACCAATATAGAAGCCCACGATAAACATTTCTGTTGTCATGGCTGCAAAACGGTGTATGAAATTTTCTCTGAAAACGACTTAGG
>Ga0209931_1001711_pt1 | contig 11725 bp, 7 predicted proteins | sample SalPonR1_B_D1_MG_FD_185697 | JGI IMG/M metagenome (GOLD analysis project Ga0209931, IMG submission 185697) | Salt pond soil microbial communities from South San Francisco under conditions of wetland restoration - Salt Pond MetaG R1_B_D1_MG... ...
AATCGATTTCAGGAGCGGCGAATGAGCACCATCACGCGAATCGCGAATACCCTGGCCATGGCGGCCGCCGCCGGCGCAATGCTGGCAGGGCCTGGATGGGTCGGAACTGCTGTGGCGCAGCAATCCCCGACCGCGCTGGTCGGCGCCACCGTGCATCCGGTCGACGGCGATCCTGTCGAGAACGGCATCGTCCTTATCGAGGGCCGCGACATTGCCGCGGTGGGCATCGGCATCGAAATCCCGGACGACGCCGAGATCATCGACGTGACCGGCAGCCACATTTATCCCGGTTTCGTCCACCCGCTGTCTGCGCTCGGCCTGACCGAAATCAGCAGCGTGGCCGGCACCGTGGACAACACCGAGATGGGCGCGATCAATGCCGCGCTGCGGGTCGAGGTGGCATTCAACCACGACTCGGCGCTGCTGCCGGTGAACATCGCCGGCGGCATACTGACGACCCATACCGTACCGTCGGGCGGGCTGATCCGGGGCACGTCGGCGGTAATGAACATGGAAGGCTGGTCGTGGGAAGACATGACGATCAAGGCCCCGGCCGGCATGCACATCAATTTCCCGAGCGGCGCGGCCGGCGACGGCGAAAACGACGACCTTAAGAAGATCGAATCGGTACTCGATGCCGCACAAGACTGGCACAAGGCCATGCAGGCGTTCGAGGCCGGCAGCGCGCCGCGCCCGGCGCGCAATGCCCAACTGGAAGCCCTGGTACCGCTGCTGGAAGGCGAAATGCCGCTGTTCCTCTACGCCGGCAAGGAGAAGGAGATCAACGCCGCGCTGGACTGGGCGGAGGGTCGGCAATTCGAGCGCGTCATCCTGGTCGGCGGCCCGGACCTTCAGTACGTGGCCGAGCGTCTTGCGACCGAAGACATTCCGGTCATCTTCAACGGTGTCTACAGCATGCCGACCCGTCGCTGGGAAGCCTACGACATGGCCTATGCCGCGGCCGGCAAGCTGTTCGAGGCCGGGGTCAAGTTCGCGATCGGCGACGGCGGCGGCAGCTTCGGCGCAACCAACGCGCGCAACCTGCCGTTTCACGCCGGCAGCGCGGCCGCCTTCGGCCTGCCCAAGGACGCGGCGCTCAAGTCGGTCACGCTGTGGCCGGCCGAGATTCTCGGTGTCGACGACCATCTCGGTTCGCTGGCGGCCGGCAAGCGCGCCTCGCTGATCGTCACCAGCGGCGACCCGCTGGAGCCGATGACGCAGATTCAGCGGGTCTGGATCGACGGCGAAGAATACGACCTGGGCCGCAGCAAGCACCGCCAGCTGTTCGAGCGCTACAAGGGACGGATCCAGGAAGAAGCCGAATAACCGGATTCGGTTCAACCACGAAGGATGCGAAAAGAACGGATCAAAGAGCCGCCACTGATTGGATTGTTCGGCCGCTGCACGTCGGTTTGACTGGACCAGTCCGTTCGCAGACCCGTTCGCAGTCGAGGTCGGCTTACAGTCCCATCAACATAATCGACCCTCCTGTCGCGTCCCAGAGGAGATTTCGATTCTTGCGGGCGCGGCTTTCGGTCGTGATCGATGATGAATTGACGGGCGCGCGATGTGCTTCCCACTAGCCACAACACCGCAAGACGCAGCGATCAAACCAACCCCCTTTCGGCCAGAGACACCACCTCCGCATCGCCGACGATGAAGTGATCGAGCAGCCGGATGTCGACCAGGCCGAGCGCATCGCGCAATCTTCGGGTGATGGCAAGGTCGGCCTGGCTGGGTTCGGCCACGCCCGATGGGTGGTTGTGGGCGATGATGATCGCTGCAGCCTTGCGTGCCAGAGCCTTTTCGACGACCACGCGCGGATGGACATGGGCCGCGTCTATCGTGCCGGCGAACAGTTCCTCGAACGCAATCACCCGGTGGCGGGTATCCAGCAGCAGGGCGCAGAATACCTCGTGCGGGCGGTGGCGGAGTTCGGCCGAAAGGAAGCGACGAGTGGCGTCCGGGCTGGTCAGCGCCTCGCCACGATTCAGCCTCGCCTTGAGCTGGCGCCTGGCAAGCTCCAATGCGGCGTGAATCTGGGCGTATTTTGCCGGCCCCAGGCCCGGCTGGGCGCACAGCGTGTCGCAGTCGGCTTCCAGCAGACTTCTGAGGCCGCCGAATTCGGCGATCAGGTGGCGCGCCAGGTCCAGCGCCGATCGCCCGCGGGCGCCGATTCGCAGCAATATCGCCAGCAACTCGGCGTCGCTGAGCGCGCCGGGGCCGTGTTCAAGGAGTCTTTCTCTCGGACGCTCGGCTAGTGGCCAGTCATTGATTCGCATACAATTCTTTCCTTGACATTGATGACAGGCTGCAAAGAATGGCCTCCAGCGCCCGGGCGCACCATCGGCAAACTTCCCGAATCGGGGTAGGAAAATGAGCCGAAATTCATCCGAAAACCACGACAGGCCCAGGCGCGTGCTGGTCGGCGTGTCGGCCGGTATCGCCGCCTACAAGGCGCCCGTGCTGGTGCGTCGCCTGCGCGAGCGCGGCTGCGAAGTGCGCGTGGCCATGACCCACGGCGCAAAAGAATTCATCACGCCGCTCACGCTACAGGCGGTCAGCGGCCACCGGGTGCATGAAACATTGCTGGACGTCGAGGCCGAAGCCGGCATGGGACATATCGAGCTGGCACGCTGGGCCGAGGATATCGTGATCGCTCCGGCGACGGCCGACCTGCTGGCCCGGTTTGCCGCCGGGATGGCCGACGACCTGCTGACAACCACCGTGCTGGCCAGCCGCGCCCGGCTCTGGCTCGCCCCGGCCATGAATCACGTGATGTGGGATCACCCGGCGGTGCGGGCCAACGCGGCAACCCTAGAGGCGCGCGGTGCGCGCATGCTGGGCCCGGATTCCGGCAGCCAGGCCTGCGGCGAGGAAGGGTACGGGCGGATGCTTGCTCCCGGCGAGATTGCCGCGGCCGTCATGGGCGGATCGGCGCGTTTGAAAGGCAAGCGCTTCGTCGTCACTGCCGGACCGACTTATGAAGCGCTGGATCCGGTCCGCTTCATCGGTAACCGTTCATCGGGCAAGATGGGCTTTGCCGTGGCCGAGGCGCTGGCCGATGCCGGTGCCGACGTGACGCTGATTGCCGGTCCGGTGCACCTGTCAGCGCGCGGCGAGATTCAGCGCATAGACGTCAGGACCGCCGTCGAGATGCGCGAGGCGGTGATGGAACAGCTGCCGGCAGACGGTTTCGTTTCGGTCGCCGCCGTGGCAGACTATCGGCCGGCGTCGCGCAGTGAGCAGAAGATCAAGCGTAGTGGCGAGAGCATGGCGTTGGAGCTGGTGCCGAATCCGGATATAGTGCGAGAAGTGGCCGGCCTTTCGCCTCGACCTTTGGTGGTCGGTTTCGCCGCCGAAACCAGCGACATGGCCGTAAACGCGCGTGCCAAGCTGGCGGCCAAGAACCTCGATCTGATCGCCGCCAACAGGGTCGGTGACGATTGCGGTTTCGACGCCTGCGACAATTCGCTGGTGGTTTATTCGAGCGACCGGGAATGGGACCTGGGCTCGGCGTCCAAGCGTGGCCTGGGCCGTAAGCTCGTCGAGGTCATGGTCGAGGCAATGAAGTCGAACCATGGGAGTCTGCCCGAATGAGGGAGCTTGAAGTCCGGATCCTGGATCCCCGTATCGGCACCGAGTGGCCGCTGCCGGCTTATGCCACCGAAGGCTCTGCAGGCCTGGACATGCGCGCGATGATCGATACGGCGATCACGCTCGAGCCGGGCGAGACCGCACTCGTGCCGTCGGGTCTGGCGATCCATCTGGATGACCCTTCGCTGGCCGCGGTGTTGCTTCCGCGCTCGGGGCTGGGCTATAAACAGGGACTCGTACTGGGCAATCTTGTCGGCCTTATCGACAGCGACTACCAGGGTCCGGTCAAGATGCCGTGCTGGAACCGGGGGCAGGGCAGCATCAGGATAGAACCCGGGCAGCGGATCGCGCAACTGGTGCTGCTGCCTGTCGTGCAGGTCAAGCTCAAGCCGGTCGAGGCGTTCAAGGATTCCACCCGAGCGGCGGGCGGCTTCGGGCATACCGGAACCCATTGACATTCCAATTACAAAAAAAGCGGGAACAGCATGCAGCAGGTCTCGATGAACAAACATGAAGGTCGAGTATTGCCAAGGCTGCTCGGCCTCGTCCTCTTGGCATTCGGGCTTGCGGTGCTGCTGCTCGGGGCCTACCTGGTATGGAACAGTCTGCAAGCCAGGATGGCGCTCGATGTCGCCGCCGATGATGCACGCGAGCAGGTGCGCCAGATCGAGCAACAGGTTGCAACCCTTCGCCGGGCCATCTCCAGCGAGCCGTTCGCCGAGGCCGCGGCGCCGGACGAAGGCACCGCTGATCGCGACGAAATGGTTGCGGCGTTGCGCGACCAGGGGGTGGGCAACGTTCTCAATGTTGTTGTTGCGCGAGCCGCCGTTGAGGAAGTCGATCTTTCGGCCTTTCCCGGCAGCGGATTTGCGGCGCTGGAAATGATGCTGAAGGCACGCACCGAGGGTTCGGTCCCGGCTCAGGTGCACTTCGCCGGTACGCCCGACGAATACCTGGCGGTAGCCGAACGACTGAATCCGGACGATGCGCGCAGCGCGGTGGTCCTGGTGACGTTCCCGGTCAGCGTACTGGTCAATCGGGTGAACCGGCCCGATTCGGTCCAGGCCATGCGACTGGTCCAGGTTGCCGGCGGCACCGAGACCGTGCTCGATCAATTCGGCTCCGGTTTCGGATCGGCGAACGAAATGCTGCCGGTTGAGGGGTCGCTGTTTCAGCTCGGCTGGTACCAGTCCTCGGTCATCGGGCCCATGTCGACCCTGCAGCTGGCAGGCGTGACCGGCATCGGCATTCTCATTGCCTTGCTCGGGCTGCTCGTCACACGTCGTTCCAGGATCCCGATTGCAAACGGCACCGGGACCGCCGTACCGATGGAAGGGCGACACATGGCCGAACCGCCCGCAGCCGCAACCGAACAGGGCGAAGAACCGCCGTCAAGCCGGCCGGCGCCCGGGGGGCAGGGTACCGAAGTGCTCGATCCCGATACGCTGGATGCGGCCTTCGAAGCCCACCCAATCGCCGAAGAAGACGCCGCGGACGACAATGGGCTCGAGGATGCACCGGTCGGCGGCGAGGAGCCGCTGACCGCCGATGGCGAAATGCGTCGCGACAGCGCGGCCCAGCGCAGTTACGACGCCCCCGAGCTGGGGCAGGCGGCCTCGCCTCCCGAGCGGCCGAAACAGGAACATGCCGATCACCCTGAAGCCGGCGAGGACGATGAATTTCTTTTCGACCCTGACGCGCCCGAGGACGACCAGAACGAGATCAGCCAGATGCTGCGTTCGTTGGTCGAGGAAGACAAGGTCAGCGCTGACGCGCCGGTGCCGCCGACATCGACCGAGACCGATTCGTCCGACGAGACGGTTCCGGAGCCCGAGCTCGAGGAATCCGATCAGGCGCCGGCGCCGGTAGTGCCCCCGGCGACGATCTTCCGCGCCTACGATATTCGGGGCGTGGTGGGCGACACGCTCAGCCCCGATATTGCTGAAGCCATCGGTCGTGCAATCGGCGCCGAGGCTCGCAGCAAGAGCCTGAATCGGATAGCCGTGGCGCGCGACGGGCGTCTGTCGGGTGCCGAGATGCTCACCTCGCTTACCCGCGGCCTGATGGCCGCCGGTGTCGACGTGATCGACGTCGGCGCTGTGCCCACGCCGGTGCTCTACTACGCCGCGCAGGAACTGAGCGGCGGCTCGGGCGTGATGGTCACGGGCAGTCACAATCCGCCCGACTACAACGGTTTCAAGATCGTCCTCGGCGGCGAGACGCTTTCCGGTGACCGCATCACCGCGCTGCACACTCGGCTGGTCGAAGGTGACCTGACATCCGGCAAGGGCCAGGTCAGCCAACAGCGCATCACGGTCCAGTACATCGAGCGCATCGGCACCGATATCCAGCTCGAACGGCCGCTGAAGGTGGTCGCCGACTGCGGCAACGGCATCGCCGGGGCGATCGCCCCGCGCCTGCTCGAAGCCATCGGCGCCGAGGTGATCCCGCTGTACGCCGAGGTCGACGGCACCTTCCCCAACCATCATCCGGATCCGGGCGATCCCAAGACTCTGGAAGACCTGCGCCTTTGTGTGCGCAACTTCAACGCCGACGTCGGCGTTGCGTTCGACGGCGACGGCGACCGGCTCGGCGTGGTGTCGCCGGACGGCGAGATCATCTACCCGGATCGACTGATGATGCTGTTCGCCCGCGACGTGCTGTCGCGGAACCCGGGCCAGCCGATCATCTTCGACGTCAAGTGCTCCAGCCTGCTGGCCGGTGAAATCGAGGATGCCGGCGGCAAGCCCATCATGGCACGCACCGGCCACTCGTTCATCAAGGCGCAGCTCAAGCGCGATCGCGCGCCGCTGGCCGGCGAGATGAGCGGGCACTTCTTCTTCGCCGAGCGCTGGTTCGGTTTCGATGACGGCATGTATGCCGCCTGCCGACTGCTGGAAATCCTGGCCGCCGATACGCGCGCCCCAGGACAGATCCTGGCCTCGCTGCCCAAGGCCGAGAGTACGCCCGAACTGAAGGTTGAGATGAAGGAGGGCGAGCCGCACCCGTTCGTCGAGGAATTTGCCAGGTCGATCGACTTCGAAGGCGCCGAAGTCAACGACATCGACGGCGTCCGCGCCGATTTCGAAGACGGCTTCGGCCTGGTGCGCGCCTCCAACACCACCCCGGTGCTGGTGGTGCGCTTCGAAGGCAAGGACAAAAAGGCGCTTGCGCGGATCCAGCAGCTGTTCCGCGACGCCATGCTCAAGGTCAACCCGGCGCTGAAACTGCCGTTCTAGGTAAGGCAATTCAATGGCGGCCTCTCGCAGAGACGCAGAGAAAGGCAAAGGCAAAGCTTTTAGATAGCTCTCGCGAAGGCGCAAAGACGCGAAGGAAGAGCAAAAGGAAGCCAGGGGGCCTCGAACCAACTTGCAGCGTGCCATCGAACAGACTTGCTGAAGATTCAGTTCCGTAGCCTGGATAAGCGCGTAGTGCGCATCCGGGGCCGCAGGCTTGATTGAACGCGGACCCTGGACAAAGCGGTACAAGACGAGCGCGATGGGCGTACGAAGAAACGTGGCGTAGTCTGCCCCCACCCCAGCCCTCCCGCGCTCGCAGGGGAGGGAGCCTTACTTCTCTGCCCAGCTCTTCCCCAGCGCCTTCGCGAGCGCTGATTCAGGATTTTGTAGTTGCAGTTGACGGTCAATAATAGGCCTGCTCGATGAACAACCGATCCAGACTGCCGTTCCACTCGTTCTCATAGCGCTCCAGCAGCACCTCGGCCGGTGTCAGGCCGGTGGCCACGATGCGCTTGAGCGGCTGCAGGAAGCCGGTTTCATCGTCGCCGGCGGCATTCAGCCGGCGCCGGCCGGCCAGGCCCTTGTGGGCCAGCGCCAGCATGTCGCCGGCGATTTCCCGGACGGATCTGCCGCCGATGCGAGCCTCCAGCCCGTTGCGCGAAACGTCGCCGCGCAACTGGTGCAGATCGTCGCTGCTCCAGCCTTTGACCAGCTCCAGGCAACCGTCCAGGCTGGTCGAGTCGTACAGCGCGCCCACCCACAGCGCCGGCAGTGCGCACAGGCGCTTCCACGGGCCGCCGTCGGCCCCGCGCATTTCCAGGAACTTCTTCAGCCGCACCTCGGGGAAAGCCGTGGTGAGGTGGTCCTCCCAGTCGGCCATGGTCGGATATTCGCCCGGCAGCGCCGGCAGCTTGCCGGCCATGAAGTCGCGAAATGACTGTCCGGCGGCGTCGATGTAGCGGCCCTCGCGGCGTACGAAGTACATGGGTACGTCCAGCATCCATTCGGCGTAACGCTCGAAGCCGAAACCAGGTTCGAACACGAACGGCAGTTGACCGGTGCGCTGCGAATCGGTATCGGTCCAGATATGGCTGCGGTAGCTCACGTAGCCGCTCGGCCTGCCTTCGAGAAATGGTGAGTTGGCAAACAGCGCCGTGGCGATCGGCTGCAGCGCCAGCGAGGCGCGGAATTTGTCGACCATATCCTGCTCGCTGGAAAAATCCAGGTTGACCTGCACCGTGCAGGTGCGGGTCATCATGTCCAGTCCGAGCGTACCTACCCTGGGCATGTGCGCGCGCATGATCTTGTACCGCTCCTTGGGCATCCAGGGGATTTCTTCGCGCCTGGCCGTGGGATGGAACCCGAGGCCCAGGAACCCCAGACCCATAGGCTCGGCGATGGACTTCACTTCGGCCAGGTGGGAATTGACCTCGTTGCAGGTCTCGTGCAGGTCCTCCAGCAGGTCGCCGGAAAGCTCGAACTGACCGCCCGGCTCCAGCGTGATCGAGCAGCCTTCGCGCTTGAGCGCAATGATGTTGCCGTTTTCGGATTCAGGTATCCAGTCGTAGCGCTCGGCCAGCCGACGCAGCAGCACGCCGATGCCGTTTTCGCCCTCGTAGGCCAGCGGCGCGCGGTCGGCCAGCGTGAAGCCGAACTTCTCGTGCTCGGTGCCGATGCGCCAGTTTTCCTTCGGCTTGCAGCCGTCGACCAGATATTCCACTAACTGTCGGGTATCGGTAAGGATCGGTGATGCTTGCGTGGAATCGCTCATGTATCGTGCCGGGGGCGAAAACCCGGATTATCGCCCATCGCCACGCGATTCGCATGCATGTTCCGTTTAACGTCGTTTATCCATCGACTCAGCCGCACTCTGAATGTCACAGGAATAACGTCGGGGGTACACTAGATTCCAATGAATCCCGCTATGCCGCCCAACCCGACACAAGTCCGGCAGAGCCGGGACGCCATCGTCGATAAAGGGCGCGTGGGGTGGGTTCGGGCGCTGATGTGTGCAGTGCTGATTGCATGGTGCATGTCGGCTGCCGCGGCCGGCGAAATCCACCGCGGCCTGGGGCCTTCCCCGGATACGCTGGATATCCACCGTGCCCAGGGGCTTTCCGCATTCAACCTGCTGCGCGATCTGCACGAAGGGCTGCTGACCCGTGATGCGGCCGGGCGCCCGGTGCCCGGCATCGCGCGCAGCTGGCAGGTCTCCGACGACGGCCGCATTTGGGTCTTCGAACTCGATCCGAACGCGCGCTGGTCCGACGGTGCATCGATTACCGGGGCCGATTTCGAGCGCGGCTTTGCCCGCGCCATAGATCCGGCTACCGCTTCACCGACGGCCGGATGGCTGGAATCGGTCGAAGCGGTGCGCGCGTTGTCCGAACACCGGCTGCAGATTGATCTCGAGCGGGCCGTGCCGTGGTTCGAAGAACTGCTGACGCTGCCGGTGACGTTTCCATGGTCGGCCGACGAAAGCGGTTCGTTCAGTGGGGCGTTCGTGCTGGAAGAGCGCGTGCCGGGCGCGCACTTCGCGCTGCGCCGCAATTCGCATTATCGCGAGGCGGGAGACATGGACGTCGATGCAGTGGTCTGGCACGTGACCGAAGATCCCTCGGCCGAACTGGCGCGCTTTCGTGCCGGCGAACTGGACATCACCGAATCCGTCCCGCCGGGCCGGCTCGACTGGCTCAAGCGCGAGCTGGGCGATTCGCTGCGCATTGCGCCTTATCTCGGCAGCTTCTACCTGGTCTACAACCTGCGACGGGCGCCTTTCGAGAACAGTCCCGAACTGCGCGAGGCGCTGTCGCTGGCGATCGACCGCGACATCATCGTCAATCGTGTTCTCGGCACGGGCGAACTGCCGGCATGGCGGCTAGTGCCGCCGGGCCTGGAAGGCTGGCCCGACGAGCCGCCCCCCGAGGCGCGCATGTCGCGAACCGAGCAGATCGAGCGCGCGCGGCAATTGCTTGCACGCGCCGGTTATGGTCCCGGCCAGTCGCTTACCGTGGAGCTGCGCTTCAATTCCTCGCTCGCCCATAGGCGGTTGTCGGCGGCCGTTGCGGCGATGTGGAAGCAGCACCTGGGTATCTCGACCCGACTGGTCAACGAGGAATGGAAAGTATTTGTCACCAATCGTCGACACGGCCGCATCACCGAGATCGTCCGCGGCGGCTGGATTGCCGACTGGGCCGATCCGGGCAACTTCCTCGGCAATTTTCACTCCCAGAGCCCGCTGAACTACGCCTTTTTGCACGATGCGCCCTTCGACGCATTGATGGACCGGGCCGAGCGCCTGCGCGGCGAGGCACGCACCCGCATTCTCTGGGAGGCCGAGGAACGCCTGCTGGACCGCAATGCGATTATCCCGCTGTACTACTATGTGTCCAGGCACCTGGTGCGTCCCGAAGTCTCGGGATACGAGGACAACCCCATGGATATTCATCTTTCGCGTTATTTGAGTCGGACGCCCGAAAAAAGGTGATGTCGATGGCGCGCTTAAATATTCTTGCAGCGTCCATGTTCGGCCTGTTCCTGGCCGGGTGCGACGGAGACCGCGAGCAACCCGCGCCTCAGCCGATCCGGCTCGCCGAACCCGTGCCGGTTGCACTCGATGCGCTCGGGCGGCCGGCGCCGGAGGTTCTGGCCCAGCGCCAGGAACTGCATCGGGGCAACGGCGAAGAGCCCCAGACGCTGGACCCACACCGCGCCGAGGGCGTGCCCACGGCGAACATCCTGCGCGACCTGTTCCAGGGTCTGGCCACCACCGCGCCCGATGGACGCATCGTGCCCGGCGCAGCGGGGCGCTGGGACATCAGCCGCGACGGAATGACCTACACCTTTTACTTGCGCGAGAATGGCCACTGGTCCAACGGTGATCCGGTTACCGCCGACGATTTTGTATTCGGCTTTCGCCGCTCGGTGGATCCGGACACCGCGGCCGTCTATGGGCGCATGCTGATGCCCATAGAAAACGCACAGGCCATCCTGGCCGGCGAACAACCGCCCAAATCCCTGGGCGTCGAGGCGCTCAACGTGCGCACCGTTCAGATTCGGCTGGACGACCCCACGCCCTATTTCCTCGGCCTGCTGACGCACGCATCCACATACCCGGTGCACGCGCCCAGTCTGGCCGAGCACGGCGATGATTTCGTGCTGCCGGGCAACCTGGTCTCCAACGGCGCATACGAACTTGGCGAATGGATTCCCCGTTCGCGAATCGTGCTTGACCGCAACCGCGAATACCATTCGGCCGACAAAGTGATCATCGAACGGGTGGTGTACTACCCGATCGAAGACGAGAATACGGAGTTCCAGCGCTTCCGGGTCGGCGATCTCCACTGGACCGACCAGGTGCCCAGCAACCTGTTCGGCTGGCTGAGCATCAACCTGCCGCAGGCGCTGTCGGTCTCGCCGTGGTTCGGCACCTATTACTTCGGTTTCAATCTTACGCGCGGGCCCTTCAAGGACAATCTGCCGCTGCGCAGGGCTCTGAATCTGGCGATCGATCGCGACATTCTTACGGGCAAGGTCACCCAGTTCGGCGAGATCCCGACCTTTACTCTGGTGCCCGAAGGTCTGCCGGACTACGAGCCGCCGCTGCCGGATTACGCCGTGCTGACCCAGCAACAGCGCGAGGAAATGGCGCGCGAGTTTTATCGCGAGGCCGGCTATTCAGAAAACAATCCGCTGGAAGTGGAGCTTCGCTACAACACCTCCGAAAATCACCGCAAGATCGCGGTCGCCGTGTCGGCCATGTGGAAGCAGACCCTCGGCGTGCGCACCCAGCTGATCAACGAGGAGTTCCGCGTCTTCCTGCAAAACCGGGCCATGAGGCGCAACACCGAAGTATTTCGCGCCGGCTGGATAGGCGATTACCAGGATGC
>Ga0209931_1001729_pt1 | contig 11663 bp, 7 predicted proteins | sample SalPonR1_B_D1_MG_FD_185697 | JGI IMG/M metagenome (GOLD analysis project Ga0209931, IMG submission 185697) | Salt pond soil microbial communities from South San Francisco under conditions of wetland restoration - Salt Pond MetaG R1_B_D1_MG... ...
CCCGAAACCGCCGGCCGCCTGGCCGAGATCATCCGCAACGCCGGCACCGTCATCTGGAACGGCCCGGTCGGCGTGTTCGAATTCGAATCGTTTCATTCGGGCACGCAGGCGGTCGCGCACGCCGTGGGTGGATGCAAGGGTTTTACCCTGGCCGGCGGCGGGGACACGATTGCGGCGATCGAGAAATATCACGTGGCGGACAAAATCGATTACATCTCGACGGCGGGCGGGGCGTTTTTGGAGTATGTGGAGGGGAAGGAGTTGCCGGCGCTGGCTGCGCTTGAAAGCTGAGTGCGGGGTCGTCGGGTCTTTTCGTCTTTTCGTTTTTTTGGTCGTTTCGGTGAACGGTCGCCCCCAAGGTTTGAATTCCGTCACCCCGGACTTGATCCGGGCCCAGCATCTGATCCCTATATCACGTCGTCACGGACGTTCGGAGGCCGATCCGGGATCTCGAAAAACAGCCCCCGGTGCCCGGAACCTGATCCGTTTTCGTAGCTGCCTTACGCGCAACGTGCGATCCGGCATCGAGGCGGCCGCTATTGACGGTTTGCGTTGTAGATGTTAATGATAGAAGCATACAATTTATGCTCAGGGGAAAATGATGTGCTATTTGGCGCGAATCATCGGTGGTGCCGTGATGCTGGCTTTGACAGCGACGGCAATCGCAGCCACGCCGCCAGAAAGCTGGTTTTCCGGGCAGCGACTGGCGCTGGAGCAGCTTGACCGGACTCAATACGCAGCTCTCGACCTTGAACAACTGGCTTTGGAGGACCAGTTCAACGAAGCATTGGGGCAGCCACCGCGCTTTGCCGTTGGCCGGGAAATCGCAATTTCTCCATTCAATGCCGGCACCTGGACGGAAACCCGTGAATCCAGCATCTGGCGTTACCGGGTTACGGCCGAACAGGCGGTCTCGCTCAATTTTGGTTTTGACAACGTCCATCTTCCGCCCCAGGCGCGTTTGTACATCTATACCGTTGACGCCGCACTGCGCGGCGAGATGGATCGTTTCGAAGTTCTGGGCCCTTACGGTCCAGAGATCAACGAGTCTCACCGGCAATTCTGGACGCCAATCGTCGCCGGTGACGATGTCGTGATCGAACTCAACGTTCCGCACGACCAGCGAGCCCGCGTTTTGCTGGAACTGGTGCGGGTCAACCAGGGTTATCGTGCGTTCGGCCGCGCCGCGCTGCAATACCGTCAGCAGAATGCCATTCTTGGTGACGGCAAGCAGAACAAGGCCTGTGGCAAGACCGGCAGCGACGGCAGCAAATCGGGGTCGTGCAACATGGATGTCGCATGTCTGGCCGCAGATGATCCGTGGAACGACCCGCGGCGCTCGGTCGGCGCCTACTCGCGCAACGGCGTCGCCGCCTGCACCGGCTCGCTATTGAATAACACCGCGGCCGACCAGCGCATGCTGTTCGTAACCGCGACCCATTGCGGTCTTGATGCCGGCGCGGCGCCGTCGGTGGTCGTGTACTGGAACTACGAGTGGCCGACCTGCCGCACACCGGGCGACCCGGGCGGCACCGCCGTCAATCCGCCTGACCCGGCCGAGACCAATCTCGGCGGTGCGTTCCTGGCCGCCACCATCAACCCGTTCGGTGGCAACTGTTCAATCCCGGGCGAATGCTCTGACATGACCCTGATCGAACTCGACGATCCGGCCGATCCGGCCTTCGATCTGTTCTGGGCCGGCTGGGATCGCCGGGCAGTACCGGCCACCTGCGGCCCGCAGGGCGCGCCCGGTTCGACCGACGGCCTGTGTGCCAGTATCCACCATCCGGGTGTCGATGAAAAACGGATTACGTTCGTCGAAGAGGATTTCGTTGTTGGCGATATTGCCGGTGCCCAGGGTGTTCACTGGCATTCATTCTGGCACCCGGACCCGCCGGTGGTCGATAACATTCCAAAACCGCAGCCAGGTTCCATACCACCCGGCGTCACAGAACCCGGTTCGTCCGGATCGCCGCTGTACACGGCCGAGCAGCGCCTGGTCGGTGTACTCAGCGGTGGCCCGGCCGCTTGCGGTGCAACGGGCGCCAATCTGTCCGACTTCTATGGTCAGCTTGCCCATGCCTGGGACGGGCTGGGGACGTCGTCGACCCGCATGCGCGATCATCTTGATCCGACAGGCCTCAACCCCGACTTCATCGACGGCCGGGGCACGTCGCCATTCGACCTTGAACTGCAGCCAGCCTTGCTCGCGGTCTGCGCATCCGCCGGCAGTGTCGATGTCGATATCTCCGTGCAAGCCGATGCCGGATTCTCGGATCCGGTGATGCTGTCTTTGACCGACGCACCGCCCGGCGCGACCTCGTCGTTCTCGACAAACCCGGTCGTACCGCCGGGAAGCTCGCTTCTGACCTTCGGGTCGCTCGGCAACGCGACTGCCGGCGATTTCGTCGTCACGCTCACCGGCACTAGCGCCGATGAGGCGGCCGACAAAGCGCTTCCGTTTACGCTCAACGATATCGCACCGGACTCGGTCGATCTGCTCACTCCGGCAGACGGTGCCGGTGCCAGCCGGCAGCCGCAGCTCGAGTGGTCGACGCCGACAAGCCAGGGCGCGACCGATTTTCTGGTCGAAATCGCGACCGACCCCGGTTTTGGCGATATCGTCTACTCCGACATCGTTATCGGCGAGGCCAGTACTATCGTCTCTGCGCCGCTGGAGAGCAGTACGGAGTATTTCTGGAAGGTCACGCCTTCGAACGCCTGCGGCACGGCGGCCACATCGCAAACCTTCTCGTTCATAACGCAGGCCGCACCGGGAGATTGCGCGCCCGGCTCCGCCGAAATCGTCCATTTCACCGACGACATCGAAGCCGGTGATAACGGCTGGACCCATTCCTCGATCGTCGGACCCGATACCTGGGTTCGTCAGACCACCGACGCCAACAGCCCGGTGACTGCATGGCAAAGCGACGACGTCGCTGTCATCAGCGACCAGCGACTGGTCTCGCCGACCATTGCCTTACCCGAAACAGCCAATTTGCTGACCTTGCAATACTATGCGCAGCGCGGTCTTGAAGACGGCGGTGCTGGTTGCTTTGACGGCGGCATTCTTGAGTATTCAAGCGACGGCGGCCAGAACTGGAGCCAGGTCGGGGCGGCGCGATTGCTGACCAACCCCTATACCGGCCCGATCGACGATGGTTTCGAGAACCCCCTGATCGGCTCGGATGCCTGGTGCGGCAATCAGGGCTGGACCCGGACGGTAGTCGACCTTGCCGGACTGGAAGGGCTGGATATTCAGTTTCGCTATCGTCTGGGCACCGACAGCTCAGTGGAGGCCGATAGCTGGCGAATCGACGATGTCAGCGTAAAAAGCTGCGGGCTCGAGATGATTTTCAGCAACGGCTTCGAATCCCCGATACAGGTTCGCCGCTAAGCCCGAAGGTCCGGCAGCATCCGGATCCGGAGAGGCGATGCCGGAACTGCAAAAAGCCCGGCTGTGCGCCGGGCTTCTTGGAACGCTTGCTACAAGCCTTCCAATGACATGGCCACTGCCGACCGGGCAGCCTTTGATCCCGTCCCGGCTGCAGAGCAAGTCCGGAAACAGATCAGACCACTGGACAATGACCACTGCGAAGAGCTTGGGGTCGGGTATTGTGCATTCGAAATCAGATGCACGAGGCCCGACCTGACCCCGCAGTCGTCAAGATGACATCAGGATCACATCGGACGGATGATCCCGCAGGCATCCCGCGCACCGCCGGCGCAGCCACCTTCGAGTTCATCCTCGTGATCGCAGTAGGTGTCCTTTTCGGTGTGGATGATGAATGCGCTGCCGTCTTCGTCGAAGATGCTGAGACGGCCGGGCGAAAGGGTGACGCGATTGGTGGAGGTGCGCATTTCGCCGATGCCGTCTTCCACGCTCAGGTTGATCAGATCACCCATGTGGAAAGGGTGATTGAAATCGGGTGCATCCGGTGTGGTCTTGCCGTGCGGGCCCGGATCATGATGTCCACCGGCGGCCGTGCAAGGTTCGCAATCTGCGGTCTCGTGGATATGTACGGCATGGTCGCCGTCGCTGAGGCCGCGAACGAGCATGTAGATTTCCACCTGCTTGATGCCTTCGGCGCTTGCCGCTTCGTGAAGCAGCGCCGAACCGACGATTCCCTCGTCCGCACAGCCTTGAATCGTGGCCATGGCGACGTCCACTTTCTCGTGTTCATCGGCGAAAGCGGCGTTCATCGAAAAGAAAAAGAGCGCAAGCAAGCCGGCAGTAATGGCTATGCCCGGGCGCGTGGCAATGGCTGGAGTGGTCATGTTCTTCTCCTTGCGGTGATGGCAGTGGATTTTCCACTGATGGACGAACTCCAGTCCAATATAAACATGATTGGTACTTCATTCAACAGCAGATGGGCGAAACGGGCCTTGGGGACGAGCCAATAACCGGAGACACCGTTATCCAGAGCAAGACGCGCGCAGGCAAAACGCGGATAGCCACAAAAACGTATCGAGCCGTGCTTTGCGGGTTAATAAGTTCTCGACTCCGCTGAAAGTTACAAAAATAGCGGCGTGGCCTACTGGCTAATCGATCAGCGTCCTTATATGCGCAATCGCCGAGCGGCCCAATGCCGAGAGCGCGTAGCCACCTTCCAGACATGAAACGATCCGTCCATCGGCATGGCGTCGTGCGATCTCGGATAGCTGACCGGTGATCCAGGCGTAGTCGTCGTCGAGCAGCATGAAATGCGCCATCTCCTCTTCCACATGCCCGTCGAAGCCGGCCGAGATCATCAGCAGCTGCGGCCGGAACTGATTGAGGGCGGGCAGCCAGTGTTCCCGGATCGCGCCGCGGAACGCTTCGCTGCCGGTACCGGCCGGTAGCGGGGCGTCGACCAGGTTGGCGGTTTCGGCTTCGTGCCCTGTAAACGGATAAAACGGGTGCTGGAAAGTCGAGCAGAACAGGATGCGCGAATCGTCTCCGAAGATCTGCTCGGTGCCGTTGCCGTGGTGGACGTCGAAATCCACGATCGCAACGCGTTCGAGGCCATGATGAACAAGCGCGTGCGCGGCGCCGACCGCGATGTTGTTGAAAATGCAAAAGCCCATGGCGCGACTGGTCTCTGCGTGATGCCCGGGCGGGCGCACGCAGCAGAACGCCGCGTGGGCGCGGTTTTCCATCACCAGGTCTACGCCAAGCACGGCGGCACCGGCCGCGCGGCGTGCTGCATCCAGCGAATGCTCGGTCATCACGGTGTCGCCCTCGTCCAGGCAGACCATTTCGTCGGATCCGGGTGCGCCGGCCTCGATGGTGTCGATGTAATCCTCGTCGTGCACGCGCGCAAGCTGAGCGCGATCGGCCAGCGGCGCGTCGAAATGCTGCACCACGGTGTGCAGGCCGGACGCGATCAGTCGGTCTTCGATCGCGGCCAGACGATCGGCGGTTTCCGGATGGTGGGCGGCGACCCGGTGTCGGGCGCAGTCGGGGTGAGTGATGAATGCAAGTGCCATGACCCATTCTCGCCGATCGGCCCGCGTTTGCGAACCTAACTGAATCAATTTTTCGTACTTCGGATTTGCCCGCAACCCGATTGGCCTCGGTCATCAAAGCGCCTTATTGTGCGTGCTAAAGTCCCGGACGACCGGCAGATATAGAGAACACACGTATGGCGCCGCATTTCCTGGAACGTATTCTCGCACCGCGCAGCGTCGCCATCTTCGGTGCCAGCGACGAACCGGGTACGCTGGGACAAGTGCTTTTCGCGAACCTGCTCGGCGGCGATTTCCAGGGCGAGTTGCACGCTATCAACCCGCATCACGAACATGTCCAGGGTTACCCCTGTTACCGCGACCTCGATGCCCTGGGCCAGCCTGTCGACATCGCGCTGATCGCAACGCCGCCGCGCACCGTGCCGGGGATTCTTCGGCAGTGCGGCAAGCACGGCTTGCGCGGCGTGGTGGTGCTTTCGGCCGGCTTTCGCGAAACCGGCAAGGCGGGGCTCGAGCTGGAGCGCGAAATACTCGAGATTGCGCGCGAGTACGAACTACGCGTGATCGGCCCCAATTGTCTCGGCGTGATGCGCCCGGATGCATGCTTCAATGCCACTTTCAGCAATAACCAGGCACTGCCCGGCAACCTGGCGCTCGTTTCACAATCGGGCGCAATCTGCACGGCCGTGCTGGACTGGGCCTCTAGCCAGCAGATCGGATTCTCGACCGTGGTGTCGGTGGGCAATGCCGCCGACGTGCATTTCGGCGATGTGCTGGACTACCTGGCGCTGGACCGAAAGACCCGCAGCATACTGCTGTATATCGAGGGCGTGCGCGACGCGCGCGGGTTCGTCAGCGGGCTGCGGGCCGCGGCGCGCATGAAGCCGGTGATCGTGATCAAGCCGGGGCGAAGCGCCGAAAGTTCGAAGGCGGCGATGTCGCATACCGGTTCGCTGGTGGGCGCCGACGACGTATTCGATGCCGCACTGGAACGGGCTGGTGTGGTGCGCGCCACCACCATCGCCCAACTGTTCGCGGCCGCACGCGTGCTTTCTGAGGGGCATTCGGTCAAGGGCAACCGGCTGGCGCTGGTGACCAACGCCGGCGGACCCGGCGTGATGGCGGTCGATCGTGCGCTTGAGCTGGACGTGGCGCTGGCAAGCCTTTCCGAGACGACCATCGACACACTGGACGCCGAATTGCCGGCGCATTGGTCGCGCGGCAATCCCGTCGACGTTCTGGGCGATGCCGGGCCGGATCGCTTTGCCACTGCGCTGGAGGCGTGTCTGGCCGACGACGGTGTCGACGGGGTCATCACCATGCTGACGCCGCAGGCGATGACCGATCCGCTCGGCGTGGCAAGGATTACCGCGAAGCTGGCCGCCGGGACGCGCAAGCCGCTGCTGGCATGCTGGATGGGCGAGAAGCAGGTGCAGCCGGCGCGCGAATATGCCACGCGAGAACGCCTGGCGCATTTCAGGACGCCGGAAGCCGCGGTGGAGGCGTTTTCCTACCTGGCCGCCTACCGGCGCAACCAGCGGCTTCTATTGCAGGTGCCCGATCCGTTGTCCGACAGTTCCGGGACCGACCTCGAGGCGGCGCGCGGCGTCATCGAATCGGTACTGGATGACGGGCGCAAGGTGCTGAACACGATGGAATCCAAGGCCGTGCTCAAGGCGTTTCGCATTCCGGTCACGCAGACCGCTCGCGCCAGGACGCTGATCGAAGCGCTGGCGATGACCGAGGTGCTGGGCTACCCGGTGGTCATGAAGATCGACTCGCCCGATATCACCCACAAGTCCGACGTCAACGGCGTGCGTCTGAACATCGACTCCGATGCGGCAGTGCGCGAGACCTGGAATCAGTTGCGCGCCGATGCCGAACGCCTGAAACCCGAAGCCCGGATTGTCGGGATTACGGTCGAGCGCATGCACACCAGCCACTACGGTCGCGAGCTGATGATCGGCGTCATGCGCGATCCGGTGTTCGGGCCCGTGATCAGTTTCGGTTCCGGCGGTACGTCGGTTGAGGTGCTGCGCGACCGCGCCGTCGCGCTGCCCCCGCTCAACGAAATCATCATCGAGGGCATGATCGCCAAGACCCGCGTGGCCAGAATGCTCAAACGATTCCGCAACATGCCGCCGATCGACGAGCAGGCGCTGGAACAGGTGCTGCTACGCGTGTCGGAAATGGTGTGCGAGTTGCCCGCGATTCGCGAGATGGATATCAACCCGCTTATCGTCGACGAGCGCGGGCTGGTGGCGGTGGACGCGCGCATCACCGTGGACCAGGATGCCTCGGATGAAGCCGGTGCCTGCGTCACGGATCGATACGCGCACATGGCGATCCATCCGTATCCGGCGCACCTGGTCGATACCCACACGCTGAGCGACGGCACAGAATTGACGGTGCGGCCGATTCGGCCCGAAGATGCGAAGATCGAGCAGGAATTCGTGCGTCGGCTGTCCGAAGAATCGAAGTATTTCCGATTCATGCAGGCTGTCTCGGAACTCACACCGCAGATGCTGGTGCGCTTCACCCAGATCGACTACGACCGCGAGATGGCGCTGATCGCCGTGCACGAGCAACCCGACGGTAGCGAACTGCAGGTAGCCGTGGCCCGTTACACCATGGATCCGGACCGCACCGCGTGCGAATTCGCGCTGACCGTTGCCGACGAATGGCAGGGCCGCGGCGTCGGCTACCACCTGATGGAAAAGCTGATGGAGGTCGCGCGCACCCGTGGCATGGACACGATCCACGGCGAGGTGCTGGCCGCAAATTCCCATATGTTGGGCCTGATGCAGCGGCTGGGCTTCGAAATTCGCATGAGCCCCGATGAAACCGACATCAAGCTGGTGCGAAGATCGCTGGTTTGAGCAAAAAGCGACCGGGCTGAAAGCGGGGCACGAAGGGCACGTCCCCTCAGGCGCATTGCTTGTATCGGCCACGCGGCTTCCAAACCCTTGCGCCGGCGGCGGGGCAGGGTGCGGGGACGTTCCCCAAGGCCGCCTTATTCACCACTCCAGCAACTTCGGCACCGCCGGGCACCGCGTGACCGTGGGGTGGTCAACAAGCTGGGCTATGACTTGTCCGGGTTGAACGACTGCATGTACGGATTGGCGTCGGTGCGCTGGATGTTGATGAAACCGTACTCGGTCGCCTGGTGGCAGGCGTTGCAGGTATCGACCAGCTCGCCGAAGCTTGCGTCGATTGCATCCCAGTCACCGTTCTCGGCATCGACAGCCTGCTCGAAGCGCTCGAACGCCGGCGCGAGCATGCCCTCGGTCAGTTCACCGACCGGTTTGCCGTGGTATTCCTCTATTTCGGTGGTCGCCTCCAGCGTCTCCTCGATCTCGTGGGCATAGAAATCAACGAGTTCGCGGTTCTGGTGGCGGATCGAAAGATCGAGCTTGTGCGAGAAGTACTGCATCTGACCCATCAGGCTGATCAGGTTGTGGTCTTCGCTCTCTTCGGAAGCAGTTGCGGCGTTGCTCAGCAACGCGGCGAACAGGATTGTCATGAGTCTCGGCATTTGGCCAGGTCCTCTCGTTTGGTAAATTTGACGCGCCACGGAGGATAACAAGCACGCATGGGCATTGCGTTCCTGGTCCCGCAACATTGACTGGACTCTAGCAGGTCCGTATCCTTCGGCTCGATCGAAATATACTCAGCAGTTGTGCATCGCAACTTGCGAGACTGAATTGATTTCATCGCTGGGCAGCCTGTTTTCGCATCACCTTCGCCGGTGGATCCCCGATCCGTTCGTGTTCGCGCTGGTCCTGACGCTGGCGATCGGTGCGCTGACGCTCGTATTTACCGATTCGACGTTCGATGAACTGACCGGCCACTGGTACCGCGGGTTCTGGATGCTGCTCGAATTCGGCATGCAGATGGTGCTGATCCTGGCGACGGGCTTCGCCATCGCGCTCTCACCGCCGGCCTCGCGTGCGATCGACGCATTGGCGAAGTTCGCTCGAACGCCGGGCGCGGTTTACCTGGTGGTGCTGGTGGCCGGCGGCTTGTTCAACCTGGTCAGCTGGGGTTGGACCGTACTGGCCGCGGTGCTGGGCCGCGAACTGGCCCGGCGGGTCAAGGGCGTCGATTACGCCTACCTGATCGCCTGCGTCTACATTTCGGGTCAGCCCTGGGTGGGCGGTCTGTCGAGTTCGATTCCGCTGCTGCTCAACACGCCCGGCAATTTCCTGATCGAGTCGGGCGTGCTCGATTCAACCATCGCCACTTCGCAAACCATCGGGAGCCGGCTGAACCTGGCCTATGTCGCGATGTATTTCGCCACCCTGCCGCTGCTGATGTGGTGGATGCGGCCGAGCGCGCGCCAGACGCGCACGCTGGACGAACTGCGCGACCCCGATGAGCGCGAAGTCAGAACCGTCGCCGAGGAAGCCCGCGCGCAGACGCTTGACGGCAAGAGTGTTTCGGATCGTCTCAACAACGGCAGCGTCATTCAGTTACTGGTGGCGGCCGCAGCACTGTGGTTCATCTTCGGCCATTTTGCCGCCAACGGCTTCGATATCGACCTGAACATCATGATTTTCATCTTCATCGCGCTCGGGCTCATCGCCCATCGCACGCCGATGCGCTACGGCCTGGCGATGAAGCGCGCCTGCGGCAACGTCTACGGCATCGTGTTCCAGTACCCGTTCTACGCCGGCATCATGGGCATCATGATGTTCAGTGGGCTGGGCACCCAGATCTCGCTGTGGCTCGCCCAGGGCGCGACGCTGGAGACGCTGCCGCTGATCGCGCAGTTCGCCGGTGCCGCGATCAACTTCGCGATCCCGTCGGCCGGCGGCGAGTGGGCGGTGATCGGCCCCTCGCTGACCGAGTCCGCGCTGAGCCTGTCGGCCCACCTGCCGCCGGACGAGCAACAGGCGTTCGTCGCCCGAATCGCCATGGCCGTCGCCTACGGCGAGACCTCGACCAACCTGCTGCAGCCGTTTTTTCTATTGGCCGTGCTGCCGGTCATGGGCGCCGGCGTGATCATTCACGCGCGCGACGTGATGGGTTACCTGGTGATTCCGTTCGTGATGGTCTATGCGCTGACGGCGTTGCTTGTGACCCTGGTGTCCTGATCGGCCTCGATTCAATGTCTGATCCGAGCAGGATCGGTGAGGGCGAATTTCCACGCCGTCACCACTCCTGCTCAAGTTCGATCAGCAGCTGCCGGGCGCGCCACGGGCAGTTGACGATAGCCATACCGCAGCCGGTCATGCGGCCCAGGCGCTGTTCAGGGGGAAACGCGATGCGCAGGTCCAGCCATTGTTCGCCTTTGAGCGCAAGCGCGGCCGGCATCGAGTCGGGCGTGGTATCGCGGCCCTCGATGACCGGGTACCAGATGACGTAGACGCCGTGGCCGAACAGCTTCAGCGCCCGGCGCATCGCTTCGGTCATGTCGTCGAACTCGGATTTCAATTCGAACGAGGGGTCGATCAGCACCAGGCCGCGCCCCGCCGGCGGCGGCAGGTATCGATCCAGCGCCGCGTACCCGTCGCCGGGGTGAAGCCGGACCTGCCGGTCACCGGTGAAGCGTTCGGAAAGCGCCCGCTGTTCGGTCGGATGCAGTTCGCACAACACGAGTTCATCCTGCGGTCGGAGCAAGGCACGAATCAGCAGCGGCGAGCCGGGATACAAGCGCAGTTCGCCTTTAGGGTTGCGTGCCCGCACCAGCGCGAGGAAATCCGCGACGGGACCCGGTACCCGGCGCTGTTGCCAGAGTCGGGCGATGCCCCGGTCGAACTCGCGGTTTTTCTGCGCGGCCTCGCTGTTCAGATCGTACAGCGCGGGACCGGCGTGCGTATCGATGAACCGGATGCCCTTGTTCTTGTTCTGCATCGCGCGCACCAGCGCTATCAGCACGGTGTGCTTGAAGACGTCTGCCGGGTTCCCGGCATGAAAGCCGTGGCGGTAACTGAGCATGCGGATTCGCTCGTCTCGTGGTGGTGGTCCGGGGGCGCCCGGTTCGTGCCGGCATTTCGATGGTCGCGCCCGTGGCCATGCATGATATACCCGCCATTCTCCCGGCCGGGGCACGCAAGGCTCGCTGCGCGCTGGATGCATAGGCACCGTTGAGCGGGTGGAATATTCGGGCAGCGGGTGTCGTGCGCGACGGGCAGGCTGAAATGCATCGGGGCCCATGCAGGGCCCCGGGCTGTTGGTTCGTTGCGCCGCCGGACCGGGGCCCGGCGGCGCGC
>Ga0209931_1001732_pt1 | contig 11654 bp, 8 predicted proteins | sample SalPonR1_B_D1_MG_FD_185697 | JGI IMG/M metagenome (GOLD analysis project Ga0209931, IMG submission 185697) | Salt pond soil microbial communities from South San Francisco under conditions of wetland restoration - Salt Pond MetaG R1_B_D1_MG... ...
GTGCCATAGATAGAATCGGCCCGGCGAATGGACGTCCAGCGCCGTCGCGCCCGGCGTTTCGAATACGACCTCTTCGTTCGGCGCGCTGAACGCCGGTATCAGGATCCCGGCGGGAATGGCAAGTCCGCCGAGCAGCAAGACAATGATCCCGAGCGAGATCTTGAGATTTGCGCTTTTCATGTCACTGCCTCCAGGCGGTTTATCCGCAGGGTGCATTGAGTTTTCCAGGCCCAGTATACGCGCCGGCCCTTGATCTGCTCTTCAGTGTCGGCGTGGTTCAATAGAGCGCATGAAAAAGAACGAATTGCCCAGCCGTACCTGTCCGGTCTGCAACCGGCCGTTCGCGTGGCGCAAGAAATGGCGCGATTGCTGGGAGCAGGTTCGCTACTGTTCCGAGCGCTGTCGCCGCAACAGGAGATCGGTCGCATGAAAACCGGTATCGCGTGGCTGCGAAGTGCCCTTCGCCTCGACGACCAGCCGCTGTTGACCGACGCGGCGCGTGAATGCGATGCTTTGCTCGTCGCAGTCGAAAGCTCTCCGGGAACGCGCGCCGGAGTGCATCGGAGAGCGTTCCACGCGCAATGCTCGGCCGACCTCGACGCAGCTCTGCGCGCAAAAGGGCAACGACTGTATCTGATGGAAGAAGACCCGGTGGTATTGCTGCCCGAACTGGCCGCGACCCTGGATGCGCGAACGCTCTTCGTCAACGCCCTCCCCGGCAGCGAGGAATCGGCGCAGATCGACCGGCTCGGTCAGTCGCTTCCCCGGCATTGCAGTTTGAACCTCGGCCGCGACAATCGGCTGTTCGACGACGTATTCGGTGAAGACACGCTTGGGCGCAACGCCTGGCCGATGAGTTTTTCCAGCTTTCGTCGCAAGGTCGAAAAGCGGCTCGAGCCGGTGCTGCCGGTCGATACACCGGAGGCGCTCCCGCCGCCACCCGACGGCGTCGGCGCGGTCGAACCGCTGCAGTCGTCGAAACCCGTCGGGCTGTTGGCCGGCGGGGAGCATGCCGGCCGCGAACGGCTGGTCGATTACCTGTTTCGCCGCCGGTTGGTGACCAATTACAAACAGACCCGCAACGGCATGCTGTCGGATGACGATTCGACCCGCTTTTCGCCCTGGCTGGCCAACGGCTGTCTTTCCGCTCGCCGGATCTGGTCGGAGGTCGAGCGCTTCGAAGTCGAAGTCGAGGCAAACGAGTCCACCTACTGGGTCAGGTTCGAACTGCTTTGGCGGGAGTATTTCCGCTGGTTGATGGACGCCACCGGCAGCGCGCTTTTCCGGCCTTCGGGCCTGTCGGATACAGCGCCCGCCTGCAGGCCGGACGCATCGCGGCTGCAAGCCTGGTGCGAGGGCCGCACCGGCGTGCCGCTGATCGACGCGGCCATGCGCGAACTGGCCGAGACCGGCTATACCAGCAACCGCGCCCGGCAGAACGCAGCCAGCTTCCTGGTCAAGGACCTGCAGCAGGATTGGCGTGAGGGTGCGGCATGGTTCGAACACCAGCTGGTCGACTACGACACGGCCAGCAACTGGGGTAACTGGGCCTACCAGGCCGGGACGGGCACCGATACGAAGGACCGATGGTTCAACGTGGTCGGCCAGGCGCGACGATACGATCCCCAGGCGGAATATCTCGGCCGCTGGTTGCCCGAGTTGCGCGGCCTGGAACCCGCCGAACGCTTCATGCCCTGGAAGGCGAAGACGCCGGTGGCCGATTATCCGGCGCCGATGGTCGAGGATGCGCGCTGGAGCTGATCAGGAACGCGGCGCGTTCGTGAACTTTCGCCGGCTGCCGCGCAGTTCCATCGGGTGGCGCACTTTGCGGAACTTGTCGAGTATGTGCATCAGCGCCAGCCACGGGTGTCGCAGCATCATTCGAGGGCCGGAATATTGCATGATTCCGCGTGCCTGTTCCCGCCGCTGTTTCCGGTAGCAGTGCACCGGGCATTTTGCGCAGGTCGGCTTGGCCTCGCCGTACGGGCATTTTTCAAGACGCTGCTCGGCGTACGCCAGGAAGTCTTCGCAGTCCGGGCAAGGCCGCGCCGTGCCGTGGTGATCGCGGCAATGGATTTCGACCATGCGCCGCATGGTCTTGAACTCGCGTCGAAGTCTTGGCGTTTCCAGGCGCATGATCGAAGTTTGTCACGCCACACGCCGGCCGATCTTGATCCGGCGCAATTCCGGCGACCGCGGACCGATGGACAGGCCACTGATTTCGTCGCCCCGGAACTGATCCGGGGCCCAGGGACTTTCCGGGGCCGGCAAGACGCTGGATCCCGGGTCGGGCCCGGGACGACAGAGGAAAATCGGAATCGGTCGATGCGCTGCCGCTTAGCCGCCCTGCGGACCCGGGAACGGACCGGTCGGCCGAATAACGTCGGTGCCGACAGTGGCCGCCGGGGCATTTATGCTATCGGTCATTCATTTATCCGGAGACCTCCATGAACGACCGCGTCGAACAGTTCAACGAATACCGCAGCAAGATGAACGAGCGTCTGCTGGCCACCGACAACCGCGTGCTAAAGCGAATGTTTTCGCTGGATTCGCTGACCTATGCCGAAGGCGGCGCGCTGGATGTCAAATCCAAGGAACTGATGGGACTTGTGGCTTCGCTGGTGCTGCGGTGCGACGACTGCGTCAGCTATCACATCGGCAAGGCGGTCGAGGTCGGCGCCTCGCGCGACGAAATCGTCGAGTCCATGAGCATCGGCCTGGTTGTCGGCGGCACCATCGTCATTCCGCACATGCGCCGGGCGGTGGAGTTTCTGGATGAAGTCACCGGAGCGGACGAATGATCCGGCGGGCGTCGAAGGTCCTGCTGGCCGGCTTTCTGTTTGCCGGTCCAATCGGGGCCCAGAACCTGCCGGACGACTTCTCCACCGGCCCCGCAATTCCCAATCATGGCCCGGTAGCGCCGCAGCCTTCGGATGCGTTCAACCTGGTGCCGGGAGAGGCGTATCGCGTGCTGTTCGACGTCGCTTTCGGCAGCAAGGACGAACACGCGCTCAACCGCAGGCTGGAATCGGTCGCCCGTTTCGTCAATCTGCACGCGCGTGCCGGCATCGACCCGGAAGATGTTCGGATCGAGGTCGTCACCCACGGCGGCACCACCTTCGATGTGCTTTCGCGCGACGCATACCGCGAGCGCTTCGGCGTCGATCACCCGAATATTGATCTGCTTGCGGCGCTGCAGGCCGCCGGCGTGACCGTCTACCTGTGCGGCCAGAGCGCCTCGGCCCAGGGTGTGGCGCCGGATGAACTCGCGCCTGGCGTCAAGCTTGCGCAGTCGGCCATGACGGTGCTGGTGCGGCGCCAGCGCGAGGGCTGGGTGCTGCTGCCGTAAAACGCTCTGTCAAACGGCTGAATGCAAGCGCAATGCGTGGGGGTGCCCGGTTATCATGATACCGAGTACATCCGGACCGATATCCATGAGCCAAGGCCTCGAGGCGCTGGACAAGCGCTTTCTTTTTCACCCTTCCTCCAACCTGGACCAGGTGCGCGACGGCGATCCGCTGATCTGGTCGCGCGGCAAGGGGATTTACGTCTACGACCAGCACGGTCGCAAGTATCTCGAAGGCATGGCCGGGCTGTGGTGCACGGCACTGGGCTATGGCGAGAAAGAGCTGGCGAAGGCCGCGGCCGAGCAAATGGAGAAATTCTGCTACGGCCCGCTATTCGCAGCTAGAGCCAACGAACCGTCGATCAAGCTGGCGGCCAAGCTGTCGGAATGGGTGCCCATAGAGGGCGCGCGCTTCCTGTTCGGCTGTTCCGGCTCGGACGCCAACGACACCCAGATCAAGCTTGCGCGCTATTACTTCAACGCCATCGGCAAACCGGAAAAGAAGAAGATCATCTCGCGAAAGAGCGGCTACCACGGCACCACGCTGGCCACCGCCGGGCTGACCGGCCTGCCGCCGTTCCACGCGCATTTCGACGTGCCGGGGCCGGATATCGTCCACCTGACCGAGCCGCACCACTACCGCCAGGCGCACGAAGGCGAAAGTGAAGAGGACTTCGCGACCCGGCTGGCCAATGAACTCGAACAGGTCATCGCGCGCGAGGGCGCCGACACCATCGCCGCGTTCATCGCCGAGCCGCTGATGGGCGCCGGCGGGCTGATCCTGCCGCCCAAGACCTATTTCGACAAGATCCAGCCGATTCTTTGCGAGCACGGAATACTGTTCATCGACGACGAGGTCGTCACCGCGTTCGGCCGCACCGGCAACCCGTTCGGCTGCCAGACCTACGGCATCCAGCCGGCGACCATGACCATGGCCAAGGCGCTGTCGTCGGCCTACCAGCCGATTTCGGCGGTGGCCATTCCGCCGTTCATGTACGAGGCCATCGAGCAGGCATCGATCGGCGTCGGCATGTTCGCCCACGGCCTGACCTATTCCGGCCACCCGGTCGCGGCGGCGGTCGCGTTGCGCACGCTGGAGCTGTACGAAGAGCGCGGCATCATGGAACACGCCGCAAAGATGGGCGAAATCCTGCAGTCGAAATTGTCCGGGTTGTCAGACCATCCGCTGATCGGCAACTACCGCGGCATCGGCCTGATCGCCGGCCTGGAACTGGTCAAGGACACGGCCACCAAGACCCGCTTCGAGCCTTCCGACAAGATCGCTTTCAAGGCCACCGCCGCCTGCCTGGAAGAAGGCCTGGTCGTGCGCGCACTGCCGGGCGACACGCTGGCCATCTGCCCGCCGCTGATCATAGACGAGGCCGGCATCGACGAGCTGGTGAACAAGCTGGCGAAGGGACTGGACCGGACGCTTGACGCGTTGTAGTGTTTGCTGCGCCACTTCGCCGCGATTCAAGATTGCGTAGGAGCGAGCCCTGCTCGCGAAGGATTTTCGGGGCAAAAGAGCTCGCCTGCAGGGCAGGCTCCTACGGCTTATCTCAAGCCATATAGAGTCTCAGAGGTTGGCGTCGAAAAGCGGCACGTTCAGATACTGGCTCAGCTTCATCGCATCGGTCCGGATGTCCACCAGGTCGCCGTGGTCCATCAGGTTGATGCGTTCGTTGTCGTCCAGTATCAGGTTCAGCTCGTAGCTGTAAAAACTTCTGTCCTGGTTGTTGTTTCGAAACTGCACGTGTTTGCGTGGCGGAATCTGCAAGCCCTCGATCCTTTCCATCCTGAATAGATCGCCGCTTTCCGGATCGCCGGAAGGCCTCTTGCGACCGCGCCAGAAATATCCGGTTGACTTGTCGAACGTCAGCGTGTTGCGCGGTCGAAGTACCAGAAAGGCCGGTCCCATGATCAGGATGCCGACGACAAGCAGGAATGCAAAGGCCTTTGCGGAAATCGGTTCGCTGCCGCTCGAGATGATCTGGAAATAGCTGTCGACTGCGATCCAGACCAAAGCGATCCCACCGAATGCCCCGAGCAGGGGAATGGTCATGCCGCCAAGGGTGTTGACAACACGCAACCGGTCGCCCGAAACCGAAGCCAGTTTCCTGTCCTGGGAGCTGGAACCGGAACCCTTGTTCAGGTGATGCCAGTCGGCCCGCTGCGCGACCGGATCATCGAATTTCTCCCGGAGTTTGAGTTCAAGCGCTTCGGATTCCTTGCGCGCAATCTTTTCATACTCGAGCATCTTGTCCTTGAACCTGTCCAGCATGCTGGCGATCTCCTTGAAGGTTCTTTCTTGAAGCGTTTGCGTAAAACGACCACCGTGTGCCTGGTCCTTGGGATAAGCCCGTTCCCCTTTATCTATTCGAAAATCATCCTGAAACATGGCCACTAACGCCTTTACGTTTGACACCGGCCATACCGCTGGCCGGAGGGGGAATGCGGTCGTTCGGGTGCGGTGAACGGGGACGCACGTCGCCGGTTCGCCGCCGTCGCTCTTGTGCTTGCGGCCCCGGAACCCCTGTCATTCCGACTGTCCGAAGTCCTCTAGCGGCGCGCCCGGCGCCGCGCAGTGCTGGGCACAGATCACTTTACGCGGACTTCACGATGGCCGGCGCCGCTCGGCGACCGGCCGGCGGCCCCTCTACTAAGAAGGCGCCGGCTGAAAGGGCGCAGGAGGGTCCGACGATTTCCTTTTCTGCTCCTCTGGCTGCTCCCCCCGATCAACGGGGAATGAATCAGCGGAACCGGCGGCAAGCCGGCTCTAGAAAATGGTCCCGGACGGTAGACTGCACGCTGGCGAGACGATGTCGACCGTCCCGAAAACGCTGACGGTGGGTGGATCGGCGGCCGGGTTGCCGCCGCCGCCGGTATTCATGTTGTCGTCCAGCACCGTGACGCAATTCGCCGTCGGGCACGTACCCGTAACTGCGGAGAGGCCGTCGAACAGGTTGAGATCGCCTGCGCTCTCCTCCAGGGCGTAACCGTGGGGCGCGCTGTTGCCAGTGAATGAAGCGCAAACGGTTCCGCCGCCACCGACGTTCAACGCCTGGACTTCGACCGTATTTCCGGGATCGAAACCGGTGTCATGCTGGGCGAAAGCCTCGTCGCGGTAGGTGACATCGAGCACCGCGCCGTTCTGCGCCTGGGTACGGTTGAAGAGGCCCGGGCCGAAAAATCCACCGCCGCATGAAGGGTCGGTAGTGCAGGGAAATGCGTCTCGCTGGTAGATGTTGTTGTCGAACAGCAGGTCGAAGCTGGACGTCCCGTCGGCGCGCACGAACCAGGCGGCATTTCCTGGCGCGTGGAAGGTGTTGCCGTCCACCAGCACCTGGATTACGCCCTGGTCCATGTCCAGGGTCACGTTGCCGACGCCGCCGTCGGCATTTGTGACGTCGGTGAAGGTGTTGTTGGAGATCCGGCCATCGAAGACGGCGGTCGTCGCGCCACGAGTGGAGTATTTGACGCCGCCCATGGGGAAGTCGAAGTCACCGCCGATGCCGCTGGAGTGGTCGGTGACCAGGAAGGAGTTGTTGGCCGTCGTCGTCGTGACCGTGCCGGTGGCACCACTGTCGTTGCCGATGCGCACCGAGGCGATCCGGCAATTCCGGAAGTTGTTGCCAAGCGCCGCATCAATGAGGTCGCCGATGACCACCGTCGCGTCGGCCGTACCCTGAACCGTCAGGTCGACACACATCTTGCCCACTGAAGCAGTGCCCCCCGAAGTGAACTCCTTATAGCTTTCGAAGAAGTCATTGCCGGTCACCGTCAGGTTGAGCGTGCCTGCGGTGGCAAAGAGGTCGAGGTGCTCGGCGCCGTTCTGGAAGGTGTTGCCGCTGATCAGAGCATTGCCGCGCAGACCACGGATGCGCACCGAGCCTTCGTCCGAGGTGTCTCCCGCGCCCGCCACGTGGTAGCGGTTGGTGTCCTGGATCGTGGAGTTGGTAATGGTCAGCCCGTTCCACACCGTGTCGCTGTCACCGCTCGGGAATGCCGCGCCATGAATCGCCATGTCGCTGATCCGGCGGATGGTCATGCCATCCAGCACCAGGCCACCGTTCACGGTCTGTCCGTGGATCGCGTCGTGCTCGCTGTCGATCACGCCCGTGCTGCCGATGTCCTCGATGATCATGCCGCGCAGCGTGACACTGCCGCCGGTGTTATCGAGGGTGATGGCGTCGGCCGTCTTGTTGTCGATAGTGCCGCCGCTGCCGACGGTGCCAGTGCCTGTCACCTCGAAGGAACCGGCGCCGGTGTTGCTAAGCGCGATCGCCGTGTTCGCGCTCGCCCCAGCGGTGGTGACGCTGCGCAGGGTTACACCGGAGACGCCGATGGTGGTGTCCGCGATGAGCACTGCGATGCCGGTCGTAGTGGTGATCGTGCTACCGGTGTTGATGGCGCTGACGATGCCGCCATTGGTCGCGGAGAATGCAGTATTCGTTGCGGTATTCAGATCCAGGACGCCGCTGAAGTTGGTAGCTGCGATGCCGCCTTGATCATTGTTGTCAACAAAGATCCCGCTGCCGCTGTCGGTTATGTTGCCACTGAGGGTCGTCACACCGACGCCGTTGTTCAAAACCTGAACAGAGCGACCTGACGTATTGGCAATTGTTCCCGCGTACGTTGCATTACCGGTGCTGCTGGATATGCTGACCGCAGCGCCCGCGGCATTCTGGATGCTCCCGCCGTTGATATTGATGGTCGCGCCATCGTTGTTCGAAAGCGCAATCGCGGAACTGTTCGCACCGTTGTTGTCGATCACGACACCGGCAACAGTAATAGTGCTTCCGGGGGTCACGATGTTATCGATACCGAATGCAGTGGTCGCCGACGCGTTTTGATTATTGATCGTCACCGTGCCGAACTGACCGTTCTGGACGCCGCCGGTAAAGCCATTAATGAACACGCCAGCGCTGTTGCGAGCGTTCACCGTGACATTGCCGAAAGAGAACGCAGCAGGGGAGTTCTGAAGACTGACGCCAAACCCGAACGGATTTTCAATCAACGTCGATCCGGACACGGTAAAGCTTCCCGAAACCGAATCCAGCACAAGACCCTCTGCCCCACTGTTGGCCGAGCTGATCGAATCGAACGTGACGGAGGCCGTGCCCGTGGACAGATCGACGGCCTGCCCGGTGCCGAAGATCGAGACATCGGCCACCGTCAAGATCCCGAAGTTGTTGCCGGTGATGCCGGTGCCGAGGCCCGTGTTGCCGATATCGATTCCGCGGATCGTGTTGCCCGTGGCCAGTGTGATCCCGCCGTTGGCGCTGGAGGTGATGGCGTGGTTTGCCGGTCCGCCGATCGATGGCAGGGTCGGGCTGTGGGGATGGGTGGTAAACATGCGCAGATCGTTGATGGTGCCGATGCCGGTCGCGCCCTCGCCGATCAGGAACTGGTTGGCCTGCAGGTCGAAGTCATCGTTCAGCGCGTCGGTCTGGGTACCCATCGTCGAGGTGTAGTGGAAAATCGTCGAGCTGTCGGCGTCCGGACCGCCGTTGTCCAGATCGGCCAACGAGTCGAACGGATTGTTCAGGGTGCCGTCACCCATCGTGCCGGCATCGAGATCGACGAACCAGATCGTGTTCGAGTCGACGTTGAAGGTCACCGTTGCGCTGTCGGTCAACCCACCGGTGTCCTGGACCGTATAGGCGAAGGTGTCCGTCACGCCGGCATCGCCGGCCTGCGGGGTGTAGGTGAAACTGCCGTCGGCCAGGGTCGTGATGCTGCCACCGGCGGTAGTGGAGAAGGTGCCGACGCTAGCCGCCGCCAGCGACAGCGAATCGCCGCTGTCGGGATCGTTGTCGTTGGCCAGCAGGCCGTTCATCGCGTTGGGCGCGATGCCGACGTTGGACTGGGCGGCAAAGGACTCGTTCACCGCGCTCGGCGCCTCGTTGACGTCGTTGACGTTGACCGTGATCGCGGCGGTATCGTTCAGCACCGGGGCGCCGTCGTCGGTCACCGTGACGGTCAGGTTGAACGTCGTCGGGGTGGTCTCGAAGTCGACCCCCGGCGGGTTGTTCAGGTTGATCGCACCGGTGCTCGAGTCGATCGCAAACGTGGTGTTGGTATTGCCCGCGGTGATCGCGTAGCTCAGGGTCTGGCCGGCGTCCGGATCGGTCGCGGACACGGTGCCCACGGACGTCCCGCCGGCGCTGTTCTCGTCGATCGAGAACGTGTCGTCGTTAGCCGTCGGCGCCTCGTTGACGTCGTTGACGTTGACGGTAATGGCGGCGGTGTCGTTCAGCACCGGGGTGCCGTCGTCGATTACCGTGACGGTCAGGTTGAACGTCGTCGGCGGGGTCTCGAAGTCGACCCCCGGCGGATTGTTCAAGGTAATCGCACCGGTGGTGGAGTCGATCGCAAACGTGGTGTTGGTGTTGCCCGCGGTGATCGCGTAGCTCAGAGTCTGGCCCGCGTCCGGATCGGTCGCGGACACGGTGCCTACCGCCGCCCCGTCGGCGCTGTTCTCGTCGATCGAGAAGGTGTCGTCGTTAGCGGTCGGCGGGGCGTTCAAGGTAACCGTGATCGTGGTCACGGCCGCGTTCGACGTGCCGCCGTCGCCATCGGTGACCATGACGCTGGCCTCGCGGTCCTGGTCGTCGGTCGATGTGGTGTTGTATTGCAGCGCCCTCAGCAGCGCGGTCACCGCCGCCTGGCTGGCGTCCGGGTCGAACGTGATCAGCAAGGGCTGGATGTCGAACACCCCGCCGCCCGAGTCGGTACACAGGTAAGGCGTGGTCACCGTCCCGAATGTTGTGCCTTCGAAGCTGACGTCGGTCCCGTCGAAGCCGATCTGGCCGGCGCCCATGCCCTGGTTCTCGATCGTGAGCGTGTCCAGGACATCGCACATCGAGCTATCGGCGCTGAGCGCCAGCGACGCTGTCAGGTCGCCGGTGTCGAAGTCCGGGGAGTCCACGTCGTTGAGCGTGGCGGCGGGATCGAGGAGGACCGGACCGGTGTTGTCGAACGAGGTGCCGCCGCTCGGGAACGCGATGACCGGGGCGTCGTTTTGGCAGGTGACCGTGACCGCCACCGTCGCGATCGAGCCGCCCGGGGTCAGGGTGTAGCTGAAATCGTCGGTCGGGCTGCCGTCGTTGCAGAAGTTCGGATCCGGCTGGTAGGTCAGCCCCGTGCCGCCGCCGGTGATCACCACCGTGCCGCCGGCCGGCTGGGACGCAGACGCGATGCTGATCGGGCCGCCGTCGATGTCGGTGTCGTTGAGCAGCACATCGATTGCCGTGGCCGGATCGTCCTCGGTCACCGTCGCGCTGTCGTCGACCGCGACCGGGGGGTCGTCCACCGGGTTGACGGTGATCGTGAAGGTCTGGGCCGGGCTGGTGTCGGTGCCGTCGTTGACGGTGAACGTGAAGCTGTCGGCGCCGTTGAAATCGGCGTTCGGGGTGTAGACGACCTCGGCGGTCGTGGCGTCGACCTGGTTAATCGTACCCAGGCTGCCGCTAGCCGGGGCCGAGGCGATGGCGAAGATCAATGGATCGCCTTCCACATCGCTGCCGGTCAGCGTGACAGTGACCGGGGTGTCCTCGTCGGTGCTGGCCGCGCCGGCGTCTGCGGTGGGCGCGTCGTTGACCGGATCGACGTTGATGCTGACGGTGGCCGTTGTGCACAGCGCCGGCAGTGGCGTGCCGTCATCGCAGACCTCGTAGACGAAGCTGTCGGTGCCGTTGAAGTCGCCGGACTTGGTGTAGGTGATCACGCCGGTGGTCGTGTTGACGCTGGCGGCGCCGTTGGCCGGGCCGCTGGTGACCGTGACAGTGGCCGGGTCGAGGTGCCGTTGGTCGGGCCGCTTGTCACGCTGACCGTGGCCGGATCCAGCCCGCCGTCGACGTCGCTGTCGTTGGCCAGCACGTCGATGTCGACCTGGGTGTCTTCGTTAGTCGTCGCGACGTCATCGACCGCAACCGGTGCATCATTGATCGCATTTACGGTAATCGTCACCGTTGCGGCGGCCGAGTCGGACTGGCCGTCGTTGGCAAAGTAGGTAAAACTGTCGCTGCCGTTGAAGTCGGCATTCGGGACGTAGTCGAAGCTGCCGTCGGCGTTGAGGTTGAAGCTGGCCGCATTGGCCGGACCGGCGTCGAGCACCGCGGTGATCGGATCGAGTTCGGCGTCGCTGTCGTTGGAAAGCACGCCCGGAGCGGCCACGCTCAGCGGCGTGTCCTCGTCGGTGGAATAGGCGTCGTCGACGGCCACAGGCGCCTGGTTCTCGGTATCGCTGACGTCCATGCGGAAGAACAGGTCGCCGCCCTCCAGCGCAACGAAGCCTGCGACCAGG
>Ga0209931_1001743_pt1:0-5000 | contig 11631 bp, 5 predicted proteins | sample SalPonR1_B_D1_MG_FD_185697 | JGI IMG/M metagenome (GOLD analysis project Ga0209931, IMG submission 185697) | Salt pond soil microbial communities from South San Francisco under conditions of wetland restoration - Salt Pond MetaG R1_B_D1_MG... ...
GCTGCTGTGCCAGGCGGTCAGCTTCTTGCGCAGGTCCTCGAGGTCGAGGTAATTCTGCAGCGCGGTCTGGAAATCGTGCGATGCCATGAGCGACATGAGGTAAAAGGTCTCGGGCGTTTCCGGCAGGGAACGCAGACGGATGACCCAGTCCTTGTTCTGGCGAATCTCCTCCCGCACCAGCACCTCAAGAAAACGGCCCTCGCGGATGTGGCGCACGGAGGCGTCCACCTTGTCGAGCTCATCGCCGAATATCTCGACCGCGCGGCCGTAAAGCTGCGCTGCCTGCCCGTGTACGCTCAGCTGGCTGTAGGCGTAAGGCAGCGCCAGCACCGCCTCCTGGACTGCGGCGTCGGTCAGCTCGCGCTCGGCCAGCAGGCTCCATGGCACCAGTGCGCGCTCGAAGTTCTCCGCTGATGCATCCGCCCAGCCGGCACTCAGCAGCGCCTGGTTCGAGTAGGGCCCCTCCATGCGCACGCGGTCGAGCGCAGCTTGGGCGAGGCCAAATTCCGAGGACTCAATCAGCAGCGCGCCCAGCACCAGGTTGGACTTGTCGCGAACGGCAAGTCCTTCCTGCTGCAGGCCCTTGATGCGCCCGGCCTTGTCCAGCTGCTCCAGCGCTTCGGCCTTGCGCCCGTCCTGCAGCAATGCGATGCCGAGGTTATAGGCGGAAAAGCCCTTAAGACCTTCGGCCCCCTGCAGTCGGTCGAGCACCTCCACGGCTTCGGCCGAGCGCCCGGTCGCCATCAGCACGTTGGCGCGGAGGAACTCGACATCCTCGCGGATGGGCGCGGGAATCCGGCCGCTGATCCGCTCCAGCGCTTGCAATGCCGCTTCCGGCTGATCCTTCTGGAAATGTATCCGCGCGAGCCGGTAGGCGGCCTCGTTGCGCACGGCATCGTCCACGTCGCCTTCAAGCACCGCCTGGATGGCGCGCCCGGCCCGGTGATGCATGCGGTAGCGCAGCTCGAAATCACCGACGGAGAACTCGGCACGGTTGATATATGGATGCAGCGAGTCGAGGGCGGGCTCGTCAAGCCGGTAGTGCTGGCCGAGCTCGGCGTCCAAGCGCTCCAGCGCCTCGAAATAGCGTCCCTGGCTGGCGTGGTAGAGCGCCTCGTCGAAATAGAGATCGCGCGGCGCCTCCCCGGCGTGGGGCGCGGCGACGGCGCAAGCCGACAGGCCGAGCATCAGCAGCGATGTGAGCGGCCGCTTCACGGCTTACCAGTTCCCAACCTTGATGGCCGCGTCGCCCGCACCAGGCGCCGCCAGAGTGATGCCTACCAGCCGGGGGGAAACGGTCTTGCTGAAGCTGAAAACCCCTTCCTCGCTGAAATCGTTGCCGCCGCTCTTGCCGGCTACCGCCACCTCGAGCTGATGCTCGCCACTCGGCACATTGCCCGTGAATATCCGCTGCACGCCGCCCTTCTCCAGCGCTTCCAGCTCCTTGGCGCTATAGATGTGGTGCGCCACCAGTTCCCCGTTGATCCGCAGCTGCACGGAGTCGAGCCGGAACGGGCGGTCCTCGGCCAGCGCGACGAACAATGCCACCTGGGTATTCGAGGGATAGAGCAGCTGCTCCTCGAGCAGGCTCAGCTCGGCAGCGATGTCGAGCACCTCGGACTTTATTTCCTGAACCTGTTCATCGAGGCCCTGCATCTGCTGCCGCGAGAGATCTTGCGCATTGCCGACGGCGCACGCGAACAGGCTCGCCAGCAGGCATGCGAGCCACGCCGGCGCCCGGCGCGACAGGAAGGCGCTTGCTGAATTTTGCGTCCGCGGGAAGGTCGCTTTGGCGCTGTGGCTCATCGTTGTCCTCGCTCCACCCGGTATGCGCCCGCATCGCCAGAGGGGAAGACAGCCCGCCAAGGCCGTGATTCTGGCGGTCCCGCTATCTTGAGGCTTGCGCCCTTTAGACCGGAGACTTTGCGTCGCCACCTTTCGGTGGGTTTGCCTTTGTCTGAATCGAGTGTGGACAGTCGCCTATTTCGTGTCCTGAAAACTGCGTGTCACGTCACAAATCTGCATCGGCTGTAAAATAGCCCACGGTTCCGGTTACAAAAAAAACCCCGCCTCTGTCGAGAGCGGGGCACGGTCTCTTGTGGAGACCAGGGGGAGTCGGTGTGTTTCACAGACGGGTCTAGAGCATCCCCACCACGTTGAAGAACACGCGGTGGTCCTCGAGCGAGGCCAGCTCGCCCGCGAACTCGGGGCGGCTGTAGCTGAGCCCCACCTTGAACTTCTTGCCGAGGAAGCGGTACAGGCCGCTGGAGTCGGCGGGCGCCTGCGCGGGCGCTGGCCGCTCGAAGAGGCTCTCCAGCGGCGTGAAGTCCTGGGCCGATGCCTCTTGCACGTCTCCTTGCACATCAAAGTCGGCCGCTTCATCGGCGCCGGCAGGCGCGGCGACAAACAGGCCCAGCAGGATGAGCATGCCGGCACGCCCGGCGGTGCCGAGAGGGCTGCGGAGGGTGTTTGATTCGCGCTGCTTCATGGCCGTCCTCGTTCCACCTGCCGGGCGATCGCCGTGCCGGAAGGGGATCAGGACAGCCCGTCGCAGGGCTGTGATTCCGGCGGTCCCGCTGTCATGGGTCCCTGGGGACCGGTAGACCGGAGACTTTGCGTCGCCACCTTTCGGTGGGTTTGCCTTTGTCTGAATCCGGTTCAGCCTGTTGGCCTGAACCTGGATCTCACCTTGCGCTCCCTGTGCGCAAAAAAATGTGCGTGGCATCACATTTTTCGCGCCCAAAGAAAAACCCCCGGCCTCTCTCGAGACCGGGGGTTCCTGGTTTAAATGCCTGGCAGTGACCTACTCTCGCACGAGGAGAACCCCGCACTACCATCGGCGCTAAGCGTCTTCACTTCCGAGTTCGGAATGGGATCGGGTGGTACCCGCTTGCTATGGCCGCCAGGCAAACTGGCTCACGTATCTCGCCCCGCCCTGTGAAGGGCCAGGCGCCGCGAAATCGAAAAGTTTTGACGTCGTCGCGTCACCCAGGGTGGCGCAATCTAAAAGAAAGCGACCAGCACACCCAGAATGCTTGGGTGTTATATGGTCAAGCCTCACGGGCAATTAGTATCGGTTAGCTCAACGCATTGCTGCGCTTACACACCCGACCTATCAACCTCGTAGTCTACGAGGGCCCTTCAGGGGGATCGAGTCCCCAGGGAAAACTTATCTTAGGGTGGGCTTCCCGCTTAGATGCCTTCAGCGGTTATCCCTTCCGTATATAGCTACCCGGCAGTGCCACTGGCGTGACAACCGGAACACCAGAGATACGTCCACTCCGGTCCTCTCGTACTAGGAGCAGCTCCCTGCAATTTTCCAACGCCCACGGCAGATAGGGACCGAACTGTCTCACGACGTTCTGAACCCAGCTCGCGTACCACTTTAAATGGCGAACAGCCATACCCTTGGGACCTGCTACAGCCCCAGGATGTGATGAGCCGACATCGAGGTGCCAAACTCCCCCGTCGATGTGGACTCTTGGGAGGAATCAGCCTGTTATCCCCGGAGTACCTTTTATCCGTTGAGCGATGGCCCTTCCATATGGAACCACCGGATCACTAGGACCTGCTTTCGCACCTGCTCGACGTGTCTGTCTCGCAGTCAAGCACCCTTATGCCCTTGCACGCAATGCGCGATGTCCGACCGCGCTGAGGGTACCTTTGTGCTCCTCCGTTACTCTTTGGGAGGAGACCGCCCCAGTCAAACTACCCACCATACACTGTCCCCGATCCGGATAACGGACCTGGGTTAGAACTCCGAGCAGGCCAGGCTGGTATTTCAAGGTTGGCTCCACCAGGACTAGCGTCCCAGCTTCAAAGCCTCCCAGCTATCCTACACAAGCATGCTCAAAATTCAGTGTAAAGCTGTAGTAAAGGTTCACGGGGTCTTTCCGTCTAGCCGCGGGAACGCAGCATCTTCACTGCGATTTCAATTTCACTGAGTCTCGGGTGGAGACAGTGTGGCCATCGTTACGCCATTCGTGCAGGTCGGAACTTACCCGACAAGGAATTTCGCTACCTTAGGACCGTTATAGTTACGGCCGCCGTTTACCGGGGCTTCGATCAAGAGCTTCGGTTTCCCTAACCCCATCAATTAACCTTCCGGCACCGGGCAGGCGTCACACCCTATACTTCCACTTTCGTGTTTGCAGAGTGCTGTGTTTTTGATAAACAGTCGCAGCCACCTGGTCACTGCAACCCCCTTCAGCTCCGCGAGCAAGTCGCTTCACCTAACAGGGGCGTACCTTCTCCCGAAGTTACGGTACCAATTTGCCTAGTTCCTTCACCCGAGTTCTCTCAAGCGCCTTAGGATTCTCTCCTCACCCACCTGTGTCGGTTTACGGTACGGTCAACTATTACCTGAAGCTTAGAGGCTTTTCCTGGAAGCTTGGCATCAATCACTTCGCTCCACATGGGAACTCGTCGTCACGCCTCAGGATTGTGCAACCGGATTTTCCTAGCCACACTCCCTACACGCTTGAACCGGGACAACCAACGCCCGGATGACCTAGCCTACTCCGTCCCCCCATCGCAGTAATAGTTGGTGCAGGAATATTAACCTGCTTCCCATCGACTACGGCTTTCGCCCTCGCCTTAGGGGCCGACTCACCCTGCGCCGATTAACGTTGCGCAGGAAACCTTGGGTTTTCGGCGTGCGGGTTTTTCACCCGCATTATCGTTACTCATGTCAGCATTCGCACTTCTGATACCTCCAGCATGCCTCACGACACACCTTCGCAGGTTTACAGAACGCTCCCCTACCATGCCCAGATAAATCTGAGCATCCGCAGCTTCGGTGCACGGCTTAGCCCCGTTGAATCTTCCGCGCGGGCCGACTAGACCAGTGAGCTATTACGCTTTCTTTAAAGGATGGCTGCTTCTAAGCCAACCTCCTGGCTGTCTCTGCCTTCCCACATCGTTTCCCACTTAGCCGTAACTTTGGGACCTTAGCTGGCGGTCTGGGTTGTTTCCCTCTCCACGACGGACGTTAGCACCCG
>Ga0209931_1001743_pt1:10000-11631 | contig 11631 bp, 5 predicted proteins | sample SalPonR1_B_D1_MG_FD_185697 | JGI IMG/M metagenome (GOLD analysis project Ga0209931, IMG submission 185697) | Salt pond soil microbial communities from South San Francisco under conditions of wetland restoration - Salt Pond MetaG R1_B_D1_MG... ...
TTGCGCCCCTGCGCCACCGCGGCGCGCAGCGCGCCGACCTCTTCCAGCGGACGGAAGGACAACAGCTCGAAGTAGCGCCACATCAGGTCGTCGGGGATCGACATGAGCTTGCCGAACATGGTCGCCGGCGGCTCGTCGATGCCCACGTAGTTGCCCAGCGACTTGGACATCTTCTGCACGCCGTCCAGGCCCTCCAGCAGCGGCATCGTCATCACCACCTGCGGCGGCTGGCCCCAGGCCTGCTGCAGCTGCCGGCCCACCAGCAGGTTGAACTTCTGGTCCGTGCCGCCCAGCTCCACGTCGGCTTCCAGCGCCACCGAGTCGTAGCCCTGCACCAGCGGGTAGAGAAACTCGTGGATCGCGATCGGCCGGCCCTCCGCGTAGCGCTTGCTGAAGTCGTCGCGCTCCAGCATGCGGGCCACCGTGTGGCGGGCGGCCAGGCCGATCAGCTCCGCGGCGCTCATGCTGCTCATCCAGCGGGAGTTGAACTCCACCCGGGTGAGCTCGGGATCGAGGATGCGGAAGATCTGCGCCTCGTAGGTGCGGGCGTTCTCCGCGACCTCGGCGTCGGTCAGCGGCGGACGCGTGGTGTTCTTGCCGGTCGGGTCGCCGATCATGCCGGTGAAGTCGCCGATCAGGAAAATGACCTCGTGGCCGAAGGCCTGGAACTGGCGCATCTTGTTGATGAGCACGGTGTGGCCGAGGTGCAGGTCGGGCGCGGTGGGATCGAAGCCCGCCTTGATCCGCAGCGGGCGGCCGAGCGCAAGCCGTTGTTCCAGCTCGCTTTCGACCAGCACTTCCTCGGCGCCGCGGCGCAGTTCGCCGAGCTGTTCATTGGCAGCTTTCATGAAGACTCCGTCGTGGGTCGCTGTCGTGATTCGCTGTTTTATTATGAGAAACAGCTCATTGACCGGGACGCCCGGTGTCGCTAGGGTAACGCCAATTTTGCAGCCTGGGGCGAAGCGGGTCGAGTGGCAAAGGGCATCCGGCACGATTACAAGTTGAAAGCGCCCCTGGCCGACAGCGCCGGGCGCCCGTTCCGCCGTCGTCACGTCGCCGCGGTCGTCAGCACCGCGGTGCTAGCGGGCCTGGTCGTTCTCTGGGTCGGCGACCCGGTCGAGGGCAAGCAGGCCGCCGACACGCGCAGCGTAAGCGCGCCCGTCGAGCAGCGCCTGGTGCTGCCGCCGCCGAGCGCCTCCGAGGATCGTCCCTCGGCCTTGCCTTCTTCCCCTCCCCTGCAGGTCTCCTCGCAGCCTTCCCTGCAGCCTTCCCTGCAGCCTTCCGCGCAGGCGCCCGGCGACGCGCTCCAGCCGCTGCTCGGGCCGCTGGTGCTCGATCGCCAGCCCGGGACCGAGGCCCAGGTCGATCCAGAAACGCCCGGCGAGCAGATGCTGATCGAGGTGCGCCCCGGCGACAGCCTGGACCGCCTGTTCCGGCGCCACGAGCTGTCGGTGGCGGACCTGCACCGCCTGCTCAGCCTGGCGGAAGCCGAGCCGCACCTGCGCCGCATCCGTCCCGGCGACGTCTTCCAGATCGTGCGCGAGGGCTCCGCCGTGCTGTCGCTGCAGCGGCGCATCGACGAGACGCGCAGCCTGCGGGTGGACGCCGCCGAGGAGGGCTACCGCGCCTCT
>Ga0209931_1001752_pt1 | contig 11586 bp, 7 predicted proteins | sample SalPonR1_B_D1_MG_FD_185697 | JGI IMG/M metagenome (GOLD analysis project Ga0209931, IMG submission 185697) | Salt pond soil microbial communities from South San Francisco under conditions of wetland restoration - Salt Pond MetaG R1_B_D1_MG... ...
AGGGAAGCGAAGAAGAAACCCGGCAAGTCACTGAAGGAAAAGCGCGCCGAGAAGGCGGCAAAGAGGTCCGGTGAATTTACCGGCGCCGACCGCATCCACAAGGCCGTCGACAGCAAGACGCCCAAGCGCTGATTGCAGCGGCGCGGCAAGTGTGTCACGAACCGGAGACCGACATCGGGTTCCCGATGTGATGTTCCACGGCAACGGGTGGCTTGACGTACAGAAACCTGTACATTATGATCTTGCCCATGGACGCCATCAACTACACCGAATTGCGCCGCCGGCTGGCCGCCGCGATCGATCAGGTCAACGAAGATCGGGCACCGCTGTATATCACCCGGCAGCGGGGCAAGGCTGCCGTTCTGCTGGCGGCCGAGGACTACGCCGCGATGGAAGAAACGATCTATCTCATGTCCAGCGCGCGCAACGCCGCACGTTTGACTGAATCGATCGAGGGCTTGCGTCGTGGTCAAACCGAAGAACACGACTTGATCGAGTGAAGCTCTGCTTCCACCCCCTTGCCTGGGACGATTATCTTCACTGGCAGAAAGCCGACCCGAAACGTCTTTCAAGAATCAATGAACTGCTTCGCGCCATCAAGCGCGATCCCTTCCGCGGTATCGGCAAACCCGAACCGCTGCGCGGCAATTGGGCCGGCTTCTGGTCGCGCCGCATCGATCGCGAGCATCGGCTGGTCTACGCGCTCGAAGACGGATCCATCCTCATTGCCCAATGCCGGTATCACTACTGATCCGTCGCGTTCGTCGTTAGCAGGCTTTGCAAAGGAATACCCCTCTTACTTAATTTCCAGCGGCGAGGGCACTCAGTTCCACCATTAACCAACTTATTTTCACAAAAAGCCACTTCTCAAGGAGCTAGACGGAGCAAAATCTAGGCCAGAAAGCCACCCTAGGACAATCTGCCCAAGGGTGGCACAAATTTTCGTTACTCGAAGTCGTTCTTGAAAATTCCCTCTTGCGAAACCGGCGTAATAACCACGTCTCTGTCCGAGAGGGTGCCGGTCGCGCCTTCGACCTGCGCGGCGCGGTAGGTGCCTTCTAAGTCAAGGAATGGGCTTCCGGCCTGCGCGGTTACATCTACCTCGAACCGGAGACTGGCCTGCACGGGAAGCTCGAGCAGAAGATTGATCGGGCCAGAACCGTTTGCTACCGGGCAGCCTCGCTCGTCTGGTGCGACCGGCTCGCAGGTCCAATCGATAGAAGACGGGGTCGGCGTAAAACCGATATCCAGCAATGAGTCGACAAGGACGAACTCGCCGTTGTTGGTGATCAAGATTTCATAGGAAACACTCCCATCTTGTGCGCCCCCCGAAGAAGCGCCTCTGTTTTGCGCGCTGATTACCGTGGTTTCGATATCCAGATCCAGGTTTTCCATTGGAACGAAGCGGATCAGGTTAGGAGCAGTGACCTGCGAGGAACCACTGAATTCACCACCGATAAATATCCCTTCGCGACTAGACTGTATTACCTCAATGGGATTCCGCCTATCGCTATCAGCAAGGCTCAAACCGTTGCTTGCACCGCTGCCCAAAGAAGCCCAGTCGGTGCCGTCCCAGCGCGCAACTCGGTTCGCAGGTCGCCCACCTGCTTCGCCAAAGGTGCCGGCTACATACAGTAAGTCCTGAGTCGCATCAAGCGTCAGTGGCTCGAAGTCCACACCTTCACCTACATTACCTTGCAATGGGAGCCATTGTTCCCCGTCCCATTGCGCGACGTTCAGGAGTGACTGATCACCCGAGCGATTGAAGCGCCCAGCGGCAAAGATCGGGCCTCCAGCCGTGACCAAGTCTCTTATCAGAGGGCTAGAGGGGCCGTTATTCAGCCCATCACCAGGCACCGACCATTCCGATCCATTCCAGAACGCGAGTTCATCAATTACCACGGTACCGGCCCTATCGAAATTTCCAGCAACCATAAGGTTATTGTTCTGAGCTGCCAAATCGGTCACAGAAGAAAATGGGCTGGTGGTGGAAGAAACACCGTTTTCCGATCCATTCCCGACGGAAAACCATTCAAAACCATCCCAGCGTGCAATATGGTTCGCGGCGACGGGATCTTCACCCAGTGTGGCGGTGAAAGATCCACCATAGTAGGCATCACCCGAAAGCCCATCGACAGCCAATTCCAGTACGCGGCCATTGAAGCCTGACGCAAGCGGCTGCCAGCTTACCCCATCCCACATGGCTGTACGTCCCCACTCCGTATCGCCCAGACTGATGCAGCCAATGCTTGCAAGGAGACTTCCGGTTACTGATGCCGCAAGCTCTTCGAAGCTTATTCCTCCGCATGGCGGCTCGCCGGGAACGCCAGACCACTGATTACCGTCCCAAAGCGCAAAGCTCCAAGGCGTTATAAGCGTGCCGACGGCATCGAAAAATCTATTACCGCCTCCCCCGACAATATAGATGCCCTCATCGGTGCTTACTACTGAGGTAACGACCCCGTTAGGCGCATTGCCATCACCGCTTCCCATTGGCTCCCAAGTCTGATCCTGGATACTGAAGCGTGCCAGCCGGTTGGCGAAAAAGCCTTGCCCGGGATAATCGCTCGAAAATATGACTCCGTGAATGTTAAAGGAGCCTCCTACATAAACAGCGTCGCCGTCGGCATAGATTGCGTCACCGAATCCGTTGAAAGCCGACTCTCCAACTCCTGACCATCCAGCGCCATCCCAGGCTGCGACTCGCGGCGCTGTAACGCCGTCAACTGAGACGAATCCGCCAGTTATATAAAGCTTTCCATCACCGAAATCCATTCCACCGATTCGGTTAGTCGGCCCATCGATCGAACTCCATGCCGCGCCATCCCACTGAGCGATAGCTCCCGTTGCCACGCCGCCCGCATTTTGGAAGGGCCCGCTAGCGAAAAGATTGGAACCATCAGTCGTGAAAAGACTCACCAGATCATCCGTTCCGCCGTCAAGGGGGTTCCAGCTGTTCCCATCCCAAGACGCAATGTGGCTAACCGCCTGACTACCGGCTTGCAAAAAGTCTCCGCCCGCAAAAACGATTCCATCAATAATTTCAATTGCATCGACGAATCCATTGGTTCCCTCACCAAGCGGGCCCCATGAGTCGCCACTCCAAACAGCGATATTATTAACTGTCAGAGGGCCATCTGCGGTAAAGATTCGGTCGAAAGACCCTCCAATGTAAATGTCATCGCTCTCAGGGTCAACGGCCACCGCGAACACAAGACCGGTGATGAAGTCATTACTAATTGCTGACCACTGCGCTCCATCCCATCGCGCTATTTTTACCGCATCCGCGGTCCCTGCTCTGCGGAAATTTCCAACGGCAATCAAATCACCCTCTTGAGTAAATGCTAATTCATCTATGCTGTCATCAACACCCGGCATCTCCGACCCAAGCGCCTCAAAAGAGTTTGTAAGGGGATCCCACGTGACGATGTTGTTAGCCGCCACATCGTTGCAGGCGCTGAATTCACCGGCTAGATAGATCTTCCCATTCGGCCCCTTCTCAATGGCGGCGATCCGGCCATTGCAGCCATACGGCACGCCACCAAAGCCCTTCCACAACCCCGGCACAGCGTTTTCCTGCAGCACACCGCGTGCCATGGCGTCCGAGGATGGCTCCGATTGGACCCCCAGCATTTCGGGATCCTTGGCGCCCTTCGACGCCCGCACAGCATCCAGCAATTCCCGCTCTCTGAAAGTCTCCAGCTCGGCCTCCGGACGATCTTGCTCCTTCAGCTCGATGCTGCCATCGGAATACAGCCTGTAAGAGGTCGTTTCCTCGACCACTTCCGGTTGCACTGCACTTGCCACTATGGGCAACAGGAAGATCGCAAACACCCAACCGATCGATAATTTATTTGACATGTCTATCTCCGATATTCGATTATTAACAGCAATTTTTTTCGTTTCGCTGTGCTCTTGACAATCACGTCTGAACAGGTGACTCGGCGCGGGGCGCCGGCGGCGTGGATAGATGCCACTCTTTCAAGCGCGTTCAGCTATCCGACCGAGCGGCGCACTCCCACACGATCCTGATCTCGAAGAGCTGAGCAGAGCGAAAGATCGGCCGGAAAGGCGACCTCCGGGCAGACTTCCCCCAAGGGTGGCAGCGACGCTTGTCACTCGAAACCGTCCTTGAAGACTCCTTCAGCGGAAACCGTGGTGCTGATCAGCACCGTGTCCGAAAGCGTCCCGGTCGCGCCCTCGACCTGCGCGGCGCTATAGGTGCCTTCGAAGTCGAGAAACGGGTTTCCGGCCTGCGCGGTCACATCCACCTCGAACCTGAGGCTGGTCTGGGCGGGAAGCTCGAGCACCAAATTCATTGCCCCTGAACCGCTCGCGGCCGGGCAGCCGCGATCGTTCGGCGCTACCGGCTCGCAGGTCCAGGTGATCGCATCGGGGATCGGCGTCAGGTCGACCACCAGCGATGAGTCGACCAGCCCGAACTCTCCGTTGTTGGTGATGAAGATTTCGTAGGACGCATTTCCGCTTTCCGCGCTGGTTATCGTAGCTTCGATATCCAGATCCAGGTTTTCCATCGGGACGAACCGAATCAGGTTCGGCGAGGCCACTGCATTACTACCGCCAAAGAAGCCGCCCACGAAAACGCCGTCGGTAGTCGATTGCATCGCGTCGATCGGACGGGAAAAAAACCCATTGGCCCGACCCAAGCCGTTTTCACTGCCCACGCCAAGCGAACGCCAGTCTTCACCGTCCCACCGCGCAATCCGTTCAGCGGGGCGGCCACCCGCTTCAAGAAACCTGCCCCCTACATAAAGATGATTTTCGGTAGCGTGAAGAGATTGCGAACTACTTCCGGTTCCTTCACCAACAAGGCCCTGCAGCGGAACCCACGATGTGCCATTCCATTCGGCGATATTTCGGAGTTCATCAGTGCCGGAGCGGTTGAAAAAACCTGCGGCAAACACGTTGCTGCCCTGCCCTTCGAGCTGCTCGATGAACGGCCTACCATCGAAGGTATTTAACCCATTCCCCGGTACGGTCCATGCGCTCCCGTCCCATAAGGCGAGGCCATCCACCTCCGCCGTGCCCGCGCGGTCGAAAGACCCCTCAACCATCACGCTACCATTGCGCGCCACGGCGCTGCTAATCGATGCAAAAGAAGAAGTCGAGCGAGACACACCATTCTCCGGGCCCTCCCCTACCGGATTCCATGCCGCCCCGTCCCAGCGCGCAATGCGATTGACGGTTATCGGTGAATCGCCCTCAGTTTCGGTGAAAGAACCAGCGTAGTAGGCATCGCCAGTGACCGTATCGACTACGACTTCAAAAATCGAGTTGCTTAGCCCTTGGTCGAGCGACTGCCAGTCCGAGCCATCAAATCGGGCAGCATTGTTCCAATTCGTTCCAAATGAGAAATTGCAAGTAGTTTGCGCAAATACATCAACCCCGTTCCCAATAGCAAGAGAACCTAAATTGCCGCAAGGTGGGTTGTCGCCAGGAGCTGGCAGCCACTCGCTGCCGTTCCAGCGCGCCAGGCCTGCCGGCATGGGTTGCGTTCCGGCTGCGCTAAAATTTCCGCTGATCCAGACTTCGTCTCGGACCACTATGATGTCACTGACGGTGCCGTTGAGATTATTGCCTTGGCTGTTTCCCAGCGGTTGCCACTGCTGCGCTCCAGCATCGAACCGCACGATTCGGTTTGCGAATGTCCCCTCGTCCGGGAAATTCTCCGCAGAGAACGTGCCGATCACCGCGCCGGGATAACCGAGAAAAATATCGGTGCCATCGGAAAAGATCGAATCGCCCGAGCCCCTGAAATCACTGCTGGCGCCCGTCCCTGACCAAGAAATACCATTCCAGATTGCCACCGACGATGCCGAGACGCCATCGACCTCCGAAAAGCCACCAGTAACGAACAACTTTCCGCCCGCATAATGCATGTCGCCGAAACAGCAGGTCGGCCCGTCGATCGAGCTCCATTGCGAGCCGTCCCAGAGGGCAATGCTGCCAGTGCTGACGCCACCTGCACTGCTGAGAAACCCGCCAGCAAAAAGATTCACGCCGTCACTGGTCAGGTCTTCAACCGTACCATCGGTGCCGCCCCCCACGTCAGACCACTGCGTACCGTCCCAAGCTGCGATATTGTTCATCGTCACGGTTCCCGACTGGCTGAAACGCCCACCGGCATAAAGGGTTCCGTTGACGAACTGGAGGGCATTCACTGTGGAATTGAACCCGTCGCCCAGCGCGCCCCACTCGGTGCCATTCCAGACCGCGATTCGATTAAGCTCCAGCGAGCCGCCGCCATTCAGGAAGATCTGGGTGAAGGAACCACCTACATGGATATTGCCGGTGGCTGGATCGATGTCGACCACGCTAGGGTTAGAGTTGAAAAAATCCTGACCTATACCGGACCAGTTCGAGCCATCCCAACGCGCAATCGTATTTGCTGAAGCGCTGCCCGCCCTGGAGAAAGCCCCAACCCCAATCAAATCGCCATTCGGCGCAAAGGCCAGATCGCGAATAATCCCACCAACGCCAGGCGGCGAGCCCAGCGCCTCGAAGGTATTGGTCGTCGGATCCCAGGCCGCGATGTTGTTGACGATCACATCGTTGCAGGCGGAAAATCTCCCGCCCAAATAAATCTTGCCATCCGGCCCTTTTTCGATGACGTCGATGTCCCCGTTGCATCCATATGGCACGCCGCCAAAGCCTTTCCAGAGACCCGGCACGGCGTTTTCCTGCAGCGTGCCGCGCACGGTCGAATCCGAGGCAGGCCCCGATTGCAGCCCGAGCCGCTGCAAGTCCTGCTTGTCCTTTGACTCCTGCTCAGCCTCCAGCAATTCGCTTTCCCTGAAAGCCTCCAGCTCGGCCTCCAGACGATTTTGCTCCTTGAGCTCCACGCTGCCATCGGCATACACTCTGTAAGCGGTCGTTTCCTCGACCACTTCCGGTTGCACTGCATTTGCCATGGCCGGCAACAGCAAAATCCCGAATACCCAACCGATCGATACTGTATTTGACATGTCCACCTCCGATTTTCGATTACAAACAATAAAGTCTTTTCTTCTTCTGGGCTGCCCTGAAGCCCATTCCGTCGAATCTCGTCGCTCGGGGTTGTAACGCAGGCCGCTTTCAAGTCCTCCCGGCATGCCTTACTGGATTTCTCAATGTCATCCCTGAACTCCCCTCCCGGGAACGAACCTCCGAAACAAGCCGTTGATTTCGGTGTCGATGATCCCGACAATTACACTCTTGCCGGTGCGATTGCTGCTGCTCTTCGAGCAAGGCGAGCCAGGTCCGTGCTGCTGGGCCTTTTATGTCCAGCCGGCCCGAGCGTTTCGATGGGGCTTTGTCGAGAGAATTTAGGAATTTCGGGAGGGGGTCTTCGGAAAACCGGACCAGCCAGGTGGAGTAAACTTCCGCGTCGAGAAGGGCGGGTTGCGAAGCTCTTTCACCGAGAGTAAAGATCTCCGGCGGCTTTTGCTCTGCAGCTGCCGCCGCACAAAGGCCTATCAGGAGCGCGGTCAGCCCAAAAGTCGACCTTCGGTTCATTTCAACGCCCCCTTTTTCGTTTGTTTTCACAAACTCCCCAGCTTCAGATTAGATCACTCATTCCGTTAAGTCAAATAGCGTTGCGCTACGCCCTTTTACCGGAAACGACAAAGCCTGCTGAAATGCGCAGCCAACTTGGTTTAGCGGAATTTCGACGTCAAACGGCTCATTGCGGCGTGGATGAGCCTGATCAATGAAGGGCGCGCGGGCCGTGTATAGACCGCTCAGGGCGCGCCAGCGGAGGGGGTCTGCGATGATTCCAGGCGTGCGCTGTAGGTTGCTGCGCGCTCGGTGTCTCCCGTGACTTCAAATATTCGCGCAAGCAGGCTCAGGTTTTCCTCGACCGACTCCGGCCGCACGGGCGTTTCGGAGGCTGCGTATGTCTGCTCGACAGCCAGTGCCGCTTGCTCGGCCTCGGCTACCCGTCCATTGAAGAACAGCGCCTCGGCATGGACATTGCGGAAATGACCGAGCAACCATTGGTCGGACTCGAGCACCTGCTCGGCTTCGGCAAGGGCGTCGCCGGACCACTGCAGGGCGGGTTCGGGCTGGTCGAGCTTGATGTGGCTATAGGCAATGTTGACCGCTGCTATTGCCCGCGAGCGCGAAGGCTTGCCCAGGGCCGCAACGGTATGAATTTCCCAGGCTTTCTGCAACGGCTCAAGGCTGCCGGCGTAATCGCCGGCCGCCATCATGGTGCTGGCCAGGTTGACGCGGGTACCGGCTAGCGCCGGGTGATTCTCGGGCAATATTCGGCTCTGCACTTCCAGCGCGCGAGTAAAGCTTTCCCGTGCCGTTTCCCGATCGCCCTTGCGCTCGGCTGCAAGTCCCATCGCGCTCCAGATTGCGGCCATGCGCCGCGTATCGCCGCCGGTCAGTTCCTTCTCCAGTTCCGCCGCGCGTCGCGCCGCGGCGATAGCTTCATCCCAGCGCCCGGCTTCCATCAGCACGTAAGCGCGGATCAGGTAGCTCGGCACGGTCCGGACGTGCCGTTCGCCGAACATATCGATGCGCAGGCGCAATGACTCATCGGCTGCGGCAAGCGCATCGTCGATGTTGCCCAGCTTGGACTGGGCGTTGGCGACGTTGAGCAGGACGGTGGCCAGATTTTCGCGATCGATGGGCGGTCTGCGCGCGGCATCGGCCGCACGCTGGTAGAACTCCAGCGCCTCGGCATAGCGCCCGACCGACGAGGGAACGTAACCTCGACTGGACAGAATCGAGGCGCGCGCCTGATACGCGTCTTCGGGCGCCATAACCAGCGCCCGCTCCAGAAGCTCTACGCCCCGTTCGAGCTCCCCCTGACGGACGGCAAGGTTTCCCCAGGCCTGCCAGAGCTTCCAGTGCCCCTGGTCTCCAAAAGCCGGCATCTCGTCTTCAAGCAACCCGGCCGCATCGTCGGGACGGTCCGCCTGTCGCAGCGCTTCGGCCAGTCCGGCCACCGCGCTGGCCCGCGTTTCGGATGTGGCGCGGCGATTGTCATCACGCTTGTCAGCTCGACGGCTATCCCAGTCGTTCCCGACCAGATCCAGGGCGCGCTGATAAAGTTCAATAGCCGAATCGAACTCACTCAAAGACTTGCGTACGTCGGCGATCCGCAGCAGGCTTTCCATGGCCAGCAGGCGATCGTCCACGGCACTGCCATCGATTCGCCGGGCCGCGGCGCTGAGCAATTCGTCCACGGTCGCGGCCGAGGCCTTTTCTCCAGTCGGGTCGGCGGCCTGGATCGAGCCCAACAACAGGTCGGTCGCAGCACGGGCGCGTACGGCTCCCGATTCAGCGCGATCGCGTTGTACTCGGAGGTTTTCGGCCTGCACGGCCAATCCACCGGCCAGTAAGGCAATCGCAAGAACCGAGAGCGCTGCCGCCGGCGCGGCGATCGGATTTCGCTGGACCAGCCTGGAAAGCCGATACCCGATGCTATCGGGTTTCGCCTTGACCGGTCGCCGCTCAAGGATCGCGCACAGGTCTTCGGCGAATGCCGCTGCGCTTTCGTAGCGGCGCGCCGGATCGGCATGCATGGCCTTTGAGACCACCGCGTCCAGATCACTGCCGGCGCCGGCGCTCACCGTACTTGGAGGCGTCGCGCCCCGTTCGATCATGGTCACCGCATCCGGCAACGTCAGCTTCGCCAGTTCGAACGGCCTTCGCCCGGTGACAAGTTCGTAAAGCACCGCGCCGAGCGCGTAGATATCCGCCGGCACCGACGCCGGCTCGCCGCGCAATTGCTCCGGACTGGCATAGTCCGGCGTCAACCAGCGGGTCAGAGTCGCGGTGGCGTCGCTGCCGTCGCGGCGGAGCACGCGCGCGACACCAAAGTCCAGCAGCACCGGCGCGCCACGGCCATCGAGCAGAATGTTGTCGGGCTTGATGTCCAGGTGGACGACCAACTGCCGATGAGCCGCGCCCAAGGCTTTGGCCACGCGCGCGACAAGTTCGATCCGCTCGACAAGTCTCAAGTCGCGGCAAGCCTCGTCGATGCGTCTGCCCTCGATCAGATCCAGTACCAGGTAGGGCCAGCCTTCATCAGTTCGCCCCCAGTCACGCAGGCGACAAATACCGGGATGATCGAGGCGCGCGAGCACAGCCGCCTCGCGCACGAAACGCCGTCCAGCATCGGCCTCAAAGGCCCGCGCTTGAAACAGCTTGATCGCCGAACGCTCTCGGATACCTTCGCGCTCACGGTCGGCCGCATACACCACGCCAAGGCCGCCGCGTCCCAACTCGTGGGTCAGCCGCCAGCCACCGAGCTCGCGCCCGACCAGCATGTCTTCCTCGAGGGGCTCGAAATCGCGCAACCCGTGTTCGGCCAATTCATCCAGGCCCACCGTTTCGGCGTCATGAGCGTCCAGAAGCCCGGCGACCCGCCTGGCAAGCGGCTCGTCCCGGCGAGCGAGCTCGCGCAGCTGGCGGGTCCGCTCGCTCGGCGCCAGCGCGCTCAGTTCGGCAAAGTGATGCTCGAGTAATTTCAGATCAATCTTCATCTTCACTCCCGTTCAGGGCCTCAGCCAGCCATGCGCATGCGAACGTCCAGTCGCGCTTGACCGTGGCCAGACTGATGGCCAGCGTTTCCGCGATCCGATCGAGCTTCAGGCCGCCGAAACAGCGCAGGATCACAACTTCGGCAGGCCTCGGATGATCCCGGCACAGACGATCCAGCAAGCGATCCAGGTCCAGCAGCGTTTCATCGTCGATCCCGCGCTCGCGCTCGGCGGCCGACAAGGTCAGCCTCAGCCAGCCGCCGCCGCGCTTCGCCGCCATCCGTTCGCGCGCGTGGTCGACCAGCAGGTTGCGCATGACCGTAGAGGCCAGCTTGAAGAACTGTTCGCGATTCGCCAGGGGCTTGCCGGCCGGCTGCAGACCAAGCCAGGCTTCGTTGACCAGTTCGGTCGGCGTGAACGGCCGGTCGGTTTCCCGCCTCAATCGCGCCAGCGCCATCTGCTTCAGGTACTGGTAGACCTGCCTTGACAACTGCTCGGCGGCGGCCGCGTCGTCGGGATCCGCCTGCCAGGCCCGTAAATAGCGCGTAATCGACGCACGATCGGAAATCTCGCTATCCCCCTGACTGTAACGGAGTGGCTCGTCGTCTTGCCGACCGACTTTCCGGCGGTCCCCGCCATCGGGCATCACCATGACCCTGTAAATTTTCAAATCCGCATCGATTATCGACATATAGGACCACACATTCAAGCCGCGACCCGAAATCCAGTCAGCCCGACATGCCGCTTCGACGCTTGGTGTGATGATACCGAAGCCGGCCAGACGACCCGCCCTCGGTCCAGGCTCGACTTGCGCTATGCTGAGCTTGCATGGTGAACCCATTACAACTCGAACGAGTCGTCACGATGATCCGATTCCTCCAACGTTTCCCGATATTCGCGCTACTGGGCGCATGTGCGATCGTGTTCGCACAAGACAATCCGGTCGAGCATGAAATCCACGATCTGCTGGACGAATTTCTGGCCGGCGCGTCGAGCAACGATATCGAAATGCACGACCGCTTCTGGGCCGAAGACCTGGTCTACACCAGTTCGTCGGGCGAGCGCTACGGCAAGTCCGAGATCATGGACA
>Ga0209931_1001783_pt1 | contig 11437 bp, 7 predicted proteins | sample SalPonR1_B_D1_MG_FD_185697 | JGI IMG/M metagenome (GOLD analysis project Ga0209931, IMG submission 185697) | Salt pond soil microbial communities from South San Francisco under conditions of wetland restoration - Salt Pond MetaG R1_B_D1_MG... ...
GCCGTCCAGGCGCGTATCTTCGGGGATGTCGAAACTGGCGTCATCGGGCACCGGTGCCGTGTTGCCGTCAAGCTCTGTCGGATCGGGGCCAGGATCCGGAAAGGGCGCATCTCCTTCCGGATCCTGGTCATCCGTATCGGCTTCGCCGCCGTCATCGCCGCCATCTCCGAGAGCGGTATCGCCGCCCGTTTCGAGATTGTCGTCACTGGTTCCCGAACGGGTGCTGCCGCTGTCGAGTTCGACGAAGTTCTGCCCGGCCTGCAGGCGCGCCAGTGAACTGGCATAAGCGGTGGCGGCGTCGGCGAGAATTTCGGAGTCGGTCGCCAACTCATCGGCCGTGCGTTCGACTTCGTAGGCCTCGTCGCCGACGGGGACCACCCATTTGGTATTGGTCGTCGTGATGGTGGTGATCTCGTTTCCGTCGAGATCACTGATGACAATCTGTCCCAGTCCGCCATCGGGATCGTTGTTGAGCGACACTGCAACGGTGGTGATACCTTGCACGGTCTGGATGTCCACGAGTACGGTGGTCCCGCGGATGCCCATGGTCGCCGAGGGGGTCGTCACGTCCATGTCGCCGGTCTTGGCAACCTGCCCGGCGATGAAGACGAAACTGCCTTCCACAAGACTGAACGCGGCAGAGTTTTCTTCGGAATCAGGTGCGTATACAAGCTCGTCCAGCACCATCCTCGACCCCGAAGCAAGGGTGAATATGGTGCCGTCCACAAAGGTGATCGACACCTTGCCGCCACCATCGGTGATCACGACATCGTTCTGGTAGACCTTGGTGCCGATCTGAAGGTCAACGACGGTGCCGTCGGCACGCTGCGCGCGGGCCGCATCTTCGAGCGTTTCGACCTGCCCGATGGGATCGCCCTGTGGTGACTGGCCAACCTGCGCATACTGACCGGGGGCTTCCGGCCCGGCGAGACGCTCCACCACCGGGCCGCGGAGCGTGGCACCGCCGGGAGTTGTCAGATCGGGCGGGGTGGCCTGAGCGAAATAGTCGACAACCCGGACGGACGGAGCGCCCGGGTTCTTCAGCACGAGATCCGAACCATCGCGGGAAAATTCCGCAGAGAAGACAAGAGCGGGGTCGTGCACCGTGACAGCTTCGCCACTGACGCTCTGGAGGAGAATTGTAGCCTCCTCCTGAGGCCCATCAATTGAGCCTGCGAATCTCATAAATCACCTGTTTCAAAGGTTAGCCAATGGCTAAACTATAGATTAGTTCTGGATTCGCACAAGCGAACAGATGCCTGAAGGGCCGCGAGAACGCCAAAAAGCGAGGGGTTGATCATGTTACCGAGCATGATTCTGCCTTTCTAAAGGACATCAGGGCAGCCCCGCTCAGCCTGTGCATAACTCCGGAGACGTGGATCGCAGCGGGGATTTCCAGGTTGACCCGGACGGCGAGGCTGTCTTTGGTAAGCGGCAGGCGAGCGCCCGCGAGGCGCGGCACAGGGGACGGGAAGGAAACAGGCGATGTTGCGCGCCATGCTGCGCCGGATCGGCCCGGGGCATCTTGCGGGAGCGGGTCTTCTGGCAGTGCTTCTGATCCTGCGGGTGGCGGACCCGCCTGCGGTGTCGGGCCTGCGCAATGCGGCATTCGATCTCTATCAGCAGGTCAAGCCGCGCGACCCGCAGCCGGTGCCGGTGACGATCCTCGATATCGACGATCCCAGCATCGAGGAATACGGCCAATGGCCGTGGCCGCGCAGCCGCGTGGCCGAGATGGTGAGCAAGGTCGCCGGGGCCGGTGCGGTGGCGATCGCCTTCGATATCGTCTTTGCCGAGGCGGACCGGCTGTCGCCTGCCCAGGTGGCGCGCGACAATCCGGCGCTGCCGGAGGAAGTGCGCGCGCGGCTTCGGTCTCTGCCCGACAACGACGCGCTGCTGGCCCGCGCCATGCGTCAGACGCGGGTTATCACGGGACAGACAAGCGTGCGCAGCGCGCGCGCGAACCGTGCCGATAAGGCCGAGATGCGCACGGTGCCGCACGCGATCCTGGGTGCCGATCCGACGCCGTTCCTGCCCCGGTTTCCCGACGTGGTGCGCAATCTCGACATTCTGGAGGAGGCGGCGGCGGGGCGCGGGGTATTCAGCGTGCGGCCCGATCCTGACGGCATCTACCGGCGAGTGCCGATGGTGATGTTGGTGCAGGACATGATCCGGCTTGGCCTGTCGCCGGAATTGCTGCGGGTGGCGACGGGGGGCAACGCCTTCGCGGTGCGCAGCAACGAGGCGGGGATAGACGGCGTGGTGCTGGGTGGCAAGACGATCCGGACCGGACCGGATGGCAGCGTGTGGCCCTATCTGACGCCGAGCCTGCCCGCACGCTATGTCTCGGCGGGTGACGTGCTGGCCGACCGCGTGGCACCGGGGCGGCTGGCCGGGCAACTGGTGCTGGTGGGCACCTCGGCGATCGGGCTGGAGGATTTCCGGCCAACGCCGCTCGGCGTGCCGATGGCGGGGGTGGAGATTCACGCGCAGCTTCTGGAAAACATCCTGACCGACACGTTGCTGAACCGCCCCAATTATGCCGTGGCGGTGGAGCTGGTGACCGTGCTGGTGCTGTCGGGGCTGGTGATCGTGCTGGTGCCGGTGATCGGCGCGTGGCTGATCATCGCGCTGGCGGCGGTGCTGCTGGGGGGATATTCCGGCCTCTCCTACTATCTGTTTCACGATATGCGCATCCTGATCGATCCGACCTGGCCGGTGCTGGGCACGGTCCTGACGCTGATGCTCATGTCGAGCGCCAATTACCTGCGCGAGGAGCGCCAGAAGCAGCAAATCCGCGGTGCCTTCGGGCAGTATGTCTCGCCCGACCTCGTGGCACGGCTCCAGGAAAACCCCGAGGCGCTGACCCTGGGCGGCGAGCGCCGCGAACTGACGGTGCTGTTTTCCGACGTGCGCGGATTCACGACGCTGGCAGAAGGATTCCGCGACGATCCGCCGGGGCTGACGGCGCTGATGAACAGTTTTCTCACCGTGTTGTCACGGGCCATCCTGCGCGAGGGCGGCACCATCGACAAATTCATGGGCGACGCGGTGATGGCGTTCTGGAACGCGCCGCTCGACGCACCGGACCACGCCGCCGCCGCAGCCCGCGCGGCGCTGGCGATGCGCGCAGATGTGGCGGCGCTCAACGCCGAGCGCGCACGCGACGCGACCGAGACGGGGGGTGAGGCGCTGCCCATCGACGTCGGGATTGGCCTCAATACCGGCGATTGCGTGGTCGGCAACATGGGCAGCGACACGCGATTCGACTACACGGCGCTGGGCGACGCGGTGAACCTCGCCTCGCGGCTGGAGGGGCAATCCAAGCCCTACGGGCTGGGCATCATCCTCGGGTCGGCGACGGCGCGGGCGGTCGAGGGCCGCTTTGCCATGCTCGAACTGGACATGTTGCGCGTCAAGGGCAAGATGGAGCCCGAGCGGGTCTTCGGCCTCATCGGCGACGAGGCGATGCGTGCCCGCCCGGAATTCGCGGTGCTGGCGGCCGCCAATGCGCAGATGCGCGCGGCCTATGCGGAGCAGGACTGGGATGCCGCAGAGGCCGCGCTGGACCGGCTGGAGGCTGCGGGCGGGCCGCTGGACCTCGATCTTTCGGGATATGCGGGGCTCTATCGTCGGCGCCTCGTGACGCTGCGTGCGGACCCGCCGGGGGAAGGCTGGGACGGGGTGCACGTGGCCACCGACAAGTAGGTCGGCCACTCAGCGCTCGCGCAGGGCCTCGGACTGTGCGCGCCGCAGCGGGCGCGAGAGGTAGTCGAGCACCGTCTTGCGTCCGGTCAGGATGTCGACCTGCGCCACCATGCCTGGGCTGATCGGCAGGGTCGCGCCATCGTCCGCCTCGAGCGCGCCGCGCCCCGTGCGGACCATGACGCGGAAAAACTCGGTTCCTTCGCTGTCCTCGACCGTGTCGGCACCGATACGCTGCACGGTACCGTCAAGGGCACCGTAGACGAGATAATCATAGGCGGTTATCTTAACTGACGCGGAATCTCCGGGACGGATGAAGGCCACGTCGCGGGGGCGGAAACGGGCCTCGATCAGAAGCTGGTCGTCGCGCGGCACGATCTCGACCAGCGGTGCGCCGGGCTGCACCACCGCACCGATGGTGGTGACGTGAACGATGTTCACCGTGCCATTGACGGGCGCGCGCAGGCTGGTGCGCGACACCTTTTCGTTTGCCGCGCGCAATGCCTCGCGCAGCACTGCGAGGTCGCCGTTGATCCGGGCCAGACGTTCGCGTGCCGTCAGCACGTAGCCGGTGCGCGCCGCCTTGATCTGGCTCTCGGCCTCGCTGATGGCGGCACGGATGCCGGGCAGGCGGGCGCGCGACACCGCGAGCTCGCCTTCCAGCTCTGCCATGCGGCTTTGCAGGCGCAAGAGTTCGACCCGGGGGACTGCGCCGCTGTCCACGAGGCCGCTGGTCAGGTCAATTTCCTCGGTCAGCGGCGCGATCTGCGATTCCAGCTTGACGACCGCCGCCTGCAATTCACGCAGGCCCGACCGGCGCTGTGCGAGTTTGTCTTGCAGCACTGACAGCTCGCTTTCCAATTGTGCACGGCGCGACAGGAACACCTCGCGTTCGGCGGCCACTGCACCGGGCGCGCGGTCCGCCAAACCTTCGGGGAAGCTCAGGAATTCGCCGCCCGCCGCCTCGGTGCCGGTGCGCGCGGCCTCGGCCAGAAGCGCTGCCTCGCGCTCGCGCAGTTCACCGCGTTCGGCTCCGGCGGAGGTGTCGTCGATGCGCATCAGCACGTCCCCCTCCTCAACCAGATCGCCTTCGCGAACCTCGATCGCGGAGACGATGCCGCCTTCGAGGCTCTGGACCACCTGAAGTTGTCGGGTCGGCACCACGCGCCCGGTGCCGCTCGTGACTTCCTCTATCTCATAGAGTGCGGCCCATGCGAGGAAGGCGGACATACCGCCGGCAATCAGCAACAGCAGAAGCCACGGCCCCCGCGCGCGACCGCGCGGGCGACCGGCGGTTGCATCGTTCACGAAGTCCTCTTCGGTCCTCGGTCCGAACATCCGCTCACTCCGCCACGCGGCGGGCCGCCGCTTGCTTGAGTTGCGCGACCACCTGCTCGCGCGGCCCGTCGAGGATCTTGCGGCCCCGGTCGATCACCATCCAGCGGCTCGCCAGATCGGCCAGCGCCGGGCGATGGGTGCACAGCACCAGCCCCGTTCCGGCGGTGTTCAATTCGCGCAGGCGCGCGACCACCTCGGCCTCCATGTCGCGGTCCATCGCGTTCGTCGGCTCGTCGAGGAACAGAAGCTTCGGCTGGCGCAGCAATAACCGCGCCAGCGCCAGCCCCTGCCGCTGCCCGCCGGAAAGCTGCGCGCCCCTCTCGCCGATGAACCGGTCGAGCCCCTCGGGATCGTCCTTCACGAACCGGTCCATCGCGGCGAGGCGGAGCGCCTCGGCGATCTCGTCCTCGGTGGCGTGGGGGCGGCCGATCACCAGGTTTTCGCGCAGGGTGCCGGTGAAAAGCTCGGGCTCCTGCGGCATGTAGCCGACACCGGCGCGCAGCTCGGCCGGATCGTATTGCGCGGCACCGCGCCCGTCGATCAGCAATGTGCCGCTATCGGGGGAGAGCAGCCCGCAGAGCAGCTTGCCCAGGGTACTCTTGCCCGATCCGACGCGGCCCAGAAGGGCGATGCAGTCCCCCGGCGCGATATCGAGCGTCACCGACTGCAGCGCGTCCGCCCCCGCGCCGGGATAACGGTAGGTCACCTCCGAGAGCGCGGCGGCACCCCGGGAGACGCGGGCGCTGCTCTGGACGGCGGGGCCGCGCTCGGGGGCGACCTTCATGAATTGCGACAGGGCGCTCATCGCCCGGAGCGCGTAATGGGCGCGGAAGATCGTCTGGGCTATGGTGCCCAGCGGCGCGAGCGCGCGCCCCGCGAGGATATTGGCCGCGATGAGCGCGCCGATGGTGATTTGCCCCTCGGCCACGAGGTAGACGCCCCAGACGATGATCGCCACGCTCACCCCCTGCTGGATCATCTGGGTGCCGGAGGCGGCGAAGCTCGACCAGAACCGGCTGCGCCCGCTGATCCGTGCGGTGGCGGCGCTGGCGCGATCCCATTCGCGCTGCATAACCGGCTCGGCGTTCAGGGTCTTGATGGTCTCCAGCCCCATCAGCGATTCCACCAGCACCGATTGCCGCCGCCCTGCCAGTGCCTGTGCCACCCCCGCCGCGCGCCCCATGGGAAGCTGCGCGACGATGGCGAGGATCAGAACGATCGGAACCGCCACCAGCGGCACGATCGCCAGAGGCCCCACGAGCATCCAGAGTACGAAGATGAAGAGGCCGATGAACAGCAGGTCGATCAACGACACGAAGCTGGCAGAGCCGAAGAATTCGCGCACCGCCTCGAAATCGCGGATATGGCTGGCCAGCCCCGCCGCGCCACCGGGCCGGTCGGCGACCCGGAGGGAGAGAGCGTGCGAAAAGAGCGTGGCGGCGATGCCGGTATCCAGCCGCCGGCCGACGGTCTCCAGCACCCCTGTCCGGAGGCTGCGCAGCGCCAGATCCAGCCCGATGGCCAGCGCCACCCCGATGGCCAGCGTCCACAGGGTGACATAGGCGAGGTTTGGTATCACCTTGTCGTAGACGGTCATCACGAAGATCGGCAGCGCGAGCCCCAGCATGTTGATCAGGAGCGCCGCGATGACAACCTGCATCCATCCGGCGCGATTGTCGCGCATCGGCCCCCAGAACCAGTGTCGCGGCCGGTCCTGCGCGGCGGCCTCGAGCCGCCGGTCGACCAGGTCGTCGCGCACCGAGGCGAGCAGGACCTCTCGCCGGACACGCCGGGCAAGCTTGCGCAGCGGCACCTCGCGTTCGGGCGCGTCGCTCGCGGGATCGAGAACGCGGGCATTGCGTCGATCCGGCGAGAAGCCCAGCAGGAGGAGGGGATCGCCGTCCCGGTCGAACAGAACGCAAGGCAACACCGCCGGGTCGATCTGGCGCAGCTTGCGCAGGACGAGCCGGGATTTCAGGCCCACGCCGGCCAATGCCCGCGCAAGGGTCTCCGGGTCGCGCCCGTCAAACCCGGCGGGCATCCGCGCGCGTACCGCCTCCGGACTCCAGGGGCGGCCATGATGCCGCGCCAGCCATCGCGCAGTTTCCAGACCCGGTGCCGTCTCTCCGTCGGGGCCGGTGCCGTCCTCCCCGGTGTGCCGCTCGGGTGCCCCGGCGGGGTCCGACCGGGACTTCGGTATCATCTCAGGGCCTTGATCTCTGTGTTGAAGATCGCGGCGGCCCGAGGAGCGTTTTGCGCGCGGGCGGTGAAATCGGGCTCGAGCGGGACATCCGCGGGCTCGATGTCGAAATGCGCGGCGAGGCGGCTTTGCGCGGCGAGCATCCGGTATTGATTGAAGGTAAAGCTGGCATCGGCGCTGACGCTCTCGAACAGGACGTTGAAGAATGTCCGCTCCGCGTCCAGCACGTCGAGCAGGCTGCGCGTGCCCGCGCGGAACTGATCCTGGTACTGGTCGGAGGTCTTGCGCGCCGCCGATACGCGCCGGTCCAGAAGCACGGTGCGCTCGATGCTGGTGTGGTAGGCGTTCCAACTGCGCTCGGCCATTTCCCGGACCTCGCGCACCGTCTTCTGGCGTTCGGCCTCGGCTTGCAGCGTGCGTTGCTGAAGCGCGCGGCGGCGCGCGTCGCGGCCTCCGGCGAACAGCTCCCAATCGAGTCGCACGCCCACGAAGGCATCGGATTCCGTCCCGGAGGTGCCCGCCACGTCGCGGCCAGTCCGCACCCCTGCCTGAAGCGTGACCTGCGGTTTCTCGTCGGCGGTGGTGATGCCGCTCTGGAACCGGGCCTGCACGATCTTCTGGCCGGATTCCTTCAGTCGGAAACTGTCGCGAAGGCTGCGCAGGACCAGATCGCTCTTGGTCATCGGCAGATCGCCGATCGCGGGTACGGGGCCCGTGCCGACCGGATCATGGCCGATCACAGAACGGTAGCGCGCCTGGGAGTCGGCCAGTGCGCGCTCTACCTCCAGCCGCGACAGCCGCGCCGCGAGGAGCCGCTCCTGAAGCTCGAACCGGGCGCTGACAGGCAGCCTGTCGCCCTCGACCAGATCATCGACCTGGCGTGCGATTTCCTGGTGACGGGCGATATTGCGGTTGGCGACGCCGAGAAGGCTGGTGTGACGGGCCACGTCGATATAGGCCTCGACGGCGTTGAGCGCCATCGTCTCGGAGGCGTCGAGCAGGCCGAAGATCGACTCGTCCAGCCGCGAGGCGTTGCGGTAGACGCGGTTGGCGCGACGGTAGCCGTCGAACAATGTAAGCTCGGCGGTGAGGCCTATTTCACGGTTGAACTTCGTGTCGCGGTTATCGGCAGGACTGAGCCGGTCGGGATCGTCGTATTGTTCGGCACCGACCTCGCCCTGCAGCAGCAGCCGTGGCTGATAGTCCCCGCGCAATTGCAGCAACTCAAGTGCCGATGCCTTCACATCGGCATTCGCGGCGCGTCCCGTGGGGTTGGTGGTGAGCGCGGCGCGGACCGCGTCGCGCAAGCTCTCCGCAGCCACGGGATGCGCCGGGCCGAGAACGAGCGCGAAGCACAGGACAATCGCTGACGTCGTATCTTTCGTTTTCGGTCGGAAACGGCACACCAACTCTGTCAGAGTCATAAATGAATCTCCTCGAAAGCCCAATGTTCACAGCTTCGTAAAGTGGAATATAAAGTCAATCAAAACACGCCCCGGCACCCCGGAAGAAATAGGAAACGTGCGCAATTATCACACAGAAACGAGCGTCAGCCAAAGGATTGCAACGTAAGTTACCTGATGGGCGAACTGATCGAGCCCGGTGAGGCCCCAATAGCCTTTCTCCCGGGGGCTCCAGCCCGACCGCTTCAGAAGCTGGTCCTTGGTCCAGTCGATATGGTAATGCAGAACAAATTCGACTGCCGCGACACCAAGGACCGCGAGGGTGGTCAGCGGTGTCCAGATCAGGATCGGCATCGTCATGACCGCGTGCAGCCCGGCATGGGCGATGCCGCCCGGGTGCCCGTAGGTGCCCTTGTTGCGCACCATCCAGCCCGTCTGCCAGACGAAATCCGCCAGCAGGTGCTTGATCTGGAACAGCAGTACGAGAACCAGAAGTGCGGCAGGTGTCATGGCTGGCCTCCAAAGAGCTTGTTGGTCCGATCGAGCCGCTCCGCAAGCGTCACCGCGACGATCCGGTGCAGGGTCGCGGCGAGCTCGGGATACGTTTTCACAACCTCACCCATCCGCGCTTCGCTTGCGCGATACACGACCGTCTCGGTTTCCGCAATCACATCGGCGGTGCGCGGCATACCGGAATCGCTCGCGATCTCGCCCACAAGCGCGCCGGGCCGCAGCACGCGTAGCCGCATCACGCGGCCCGTGGGCATGTGCATTTGAATGCCCGATGTGCCGCTGTCGCTGATAAAGACGCCGCCCGCCCGGTCCCCCTGGCGTATCGGCACGCCGCCCGGCGCGAGCGTCTCGCGTTCGTGCACGGCGAGCAGGCGGCGGGCCGTGTTTCGGGTCATCGGCCATGCGGGTCAATGCCGAGCGCATCAGCAGCGCGCCCGTCGCCGCGAGGAACGCGGCGGCGACGGGAAAGGGCAAGAGACGGACGAAACGCCCGAGATCGAAAACCGCGAGCGCCATCATGGCCGTACGCGCGGTGATCGCCGCGGCCCCCATGAGCACGACGGTGGCCAGCACCGCCGCATCGGTTCCGCCGAGGAGACCGGCGCTCGCCGCCGTTGCCGCCGGTGCCGGGAGCATAATCGCGACCGGGGCGTTCCGAACGGCGGAAAAGACCGGGCCGGGCAATCTGCGCCCGCTGACAAGAGCGCGCGTTGCGACAAGACCCGTGGCCGGGAAAAGGGTCGTGGCGAGAGAGACTCCGCCCGCCAGGGCCCGGCGAAGATCAGCGCCGACAGGGCCACGGCCCGCGCGACGCTGTCCGATCCCGCGACGATCCCGGCAGGCGCGGCGTGGCTTGTCGCGGGCCTCTTCTCGATCTCGTTCATTCGGCCGCGGGCTTTCGCGTCATTTTCGTGTTGGCCTCGATCAGCTTGCTCTTGACCGCGGCATTCAGGTGCTGGTCGAGAAAGGCACGGAACTCCGCGTCCGAGTTACACATGCGGCGCAGGGTGTCACCGGCGACGGAAAAGACGCGCGACGGCACCTCGACGCGCACGGTGGCCGAGGCGGGACCGGGTTGCATCACGTTCATCTCACCGATGAAGCCTTCGCGGATTTCGGCGAGCTTGCTATCGTTGAAATAGACGCCCGCCATGCCTTCGATCAGGAAGTGCAGCTGCGCGACCTCTTCGCCCTCGGTCGTAAGATGCACGCCGGGCTGCACATCGCGCCATACGCCGGCGTTCAGCAACCGCCGCGACAACGCTTTCGGCATCGCTTCCAGCCCCTGTTTGACGAGATACGCCTCTTCGTCGTTGAACCGCAGACGATGATTGATCAGGAAAACGCGCGTAATGCCGACGAGGCTGATCACGACCCAACTGCCCTGAATGATCGCCGAAGCCAGGTTGAAATTCGCAGACAGGCTTATCAGCACGAATATCGCGGCGACCATGTTGAGGAGCGCGTAGCGATAGCCGCTGCCCCGTATGAACCCGAGTTGCAGTCCGACATATGCGCCGAGGTAGATGGCCACGCCAAAATACCCCGCCCAGTCATACAGTCTTGCGTCATAGAAAAGCGTCACCGTCGCCCCTCGCTCGGATTTTTTGCACAGCCGAGCTGAAAATCGTTCCAAATTCCAATGCCACAGAGCCGCTATTCTGACAAGGAAAGTTCAAAATGAACCAACGGTCGTCGCCGCTAGTGTGCCTGTCGGGTGGTATCCGGACAGGGACCGGGATCTTGCATAATGCGCACCGGGTCCGCCAGGGCGCAATATGCTTGATCAATTGGCGTGATCGCGCAACAGTCCCGACACATGGCAAACGCCGCCCTTTCCCGGGAATGTCGATTGATAGAAGCACTTTGCCCATATTCGGAGATATGAATGATTGTTGACAAAAAGCGTATCAAGGACTTGCTGACGGGATTGTCGGTGTTCGACGGTCTCGATCCAGAAACGCTGGACGAGATCGCGTTGACCGTCAGTCTGAGACGCGTTCCGACCGGCGAGACCTTGATCGAACAAGACAGCCGGGCAGAGTCGCTGTATCTCGTTGCCAGCGGACGGTTTCGTGTCGCGCGCGACGGGCAGGCAATCGCCACGGTGGGTGTGGGCGAACCGCTCGGGGAATTGTCCTTCTTTTCCGGAGGACGCCGCACCGCTAGCGTCAGTGCGCTTCGGGACAGCGAGGTCCTGAGCCTGACCCGTGAAGGCTTCGAAGCCGTCGCCCGGCATCACGCGGCGCTGCCACAAGCCATACTCGCCACGGTCTCG
>Ga0209931_1001793_pt1 | contig 11399 bp, 10 predicted proteins | sample SalPonR1_B_D1_MG_FD_185697 | JGI IMG/M metagenome (GOLD analysis project Ga0209931, IMG submission 185697) | Salt pond soil microbial communities from South San Francisco under conditions of wetland restoration - Salt Pond MetaG R1_B_D1_MG... ...
TTCAATCAAATGTCCGCCTCAGGCCCAATCGCGACGTCGCTTTCAGACCACGTCACTTCGCATTCTCTCGATATGTCGAAATCGCCGGTGTGGGTTGTTAAAAATGCATGGATTTTCGGCGCTTTTATCATTGCGCCGCCACATTTATCGCTTATGTGCGGTTTGTGAGCGGCGCGCCGTTCGCATGCGAAACCCCGAGGCAGGAGGCAAGCCCATGACACGCGACGAACTGAACCGCGAACTGCGTATGCATTCCGCCTCCTGGCAGGCTGTGGTGATCGTCTATGGTGCGATCATCGGCACGTTTGTGATGTCTGCCATGGCGGTTCTCTGACCCCCTAGATCACCGCAGATCCGAACATGCAAAAACGGCGGAGGTATCCCCCGCCGTTTTGGTCTTGATTCGAGCCAGGTCAGGTGACCTTGGCATCCTCCGGATCGATCTTGGCCGACGCCGCATCGCCCACGTTGTCGACCCCACGCTCTTCCAGCAGCGTGGTCAGCCAATCGGGGTCCATTTCGGGCACCGAACTCAGCAACAGGTCGGTATAGGGGTGGTGCGGCGGCGTGAACATCTCGTCCTTGGGCCCCTGCTCCACCACCTTGCCATGCTGCATCACCACCACCTCATCGGCGATGGATCGCACCGTCGCAAGGTCATGGGTGATGAACATATAGGCGAGGTTCAACTCGTTCTGGAGCCGGTCGAGCAGCCGCAGGATACCTTCGGCCACCAGCTGATCGAGTGCCGACGTCACCTCGTCACAAACGATGAAGGTCGGCTCGGCGGCCAGAGCGCGCGCAATACCGATGCGCTGTTTCTGCCCACCTGAAAGCTCTGCCGGGTAGCGATTGTAATATTGCGCCGGTTCAAGCTCGATCAGGTCAAGAAGCTCGTCGATCCGGTTCTTGAGCGCAGCCCCCTTGAGCCCGGAATAGAACGCCGCCGGTCGCCCGATGATCTCGGATATCCGAACCTTGGGATTGAGCGCGGTGTCGGCCATCTGGTAGATCATCTGGCACTGGCGCAACTGATCCTTGGTGCGGTTGCGGTAATCGGGCGGAAACGGCTCGCCCTTGAACAGCACTTCGCCCTTGGACGGCGGCAGCAGGCCCGTGATCACCCGCGCGGTGGTGGATTTGCCCGAGCCGGATTCGCCCACCACGGCCACGGTCATGCCCTCGTAGATGTCAAAACTCACATCATCGAGCACCTTTTCGCCCCCGGTGTAAGAGGCATCCACATTCTTGACCGAAATCAGCGGCGGGGTGCCGTCGGTCGGACGGTGGCGCTGCGGGCTCTTGAAACCCCGCACCGCCCAGAGAGACTTGGTGTAGTCCTCTTTCGGGTTCTCGAGCATCTCGCGAGTCGCTGCTTCCTCGACCTCCTCGCCCTTGAGCAGCACCTTGATCGTATCGGCCATCTGCGCCACCACCGCGAGGTCATGGGTGATGTAAATCGCGGCGGTGTTGAATTCGTCCACGATGTCTCGAATCGCCGAAAGAACCTCGATCTGCGTCGTCACATCAAGCGCCGTCGTCGGCTCGTCAAAGATGATCAGGTCGGGACGGCAGGACATCGCCATCGCGGTCATCGCGCGCTGCAACTGCCCGCCCGACACCTGATGCGGGTAACGAAAGCCGATTTCCTGCGGATTCGGCAGACGGAGCTTTTCATAAAGCTCCATCGCATCCTCCTGCGCCTCCATCCGTTTCTTGAGACGGTATTGCAGCGGTGCCTCGGTGTGCTGGTCGATGATCTTGTGCGCGGGGTTGAACGACGCCGCCGCCGATTGCGCCACATAGGCGATGCGCGACCCGCGCAGCATGCGCCGGTCGGCCTCCGTGGCGGTGGTCAGTTCCATCCCGTCAAACTCGATCGAACTGTCGACGATTCGCGTGCCGTCGCGGGCATAGCCCATGCAGGCCGCCCCGATGGTGGATTTGCCAGCCCCCGATTCGCCGATCAGCCCCATCACCTCGCCGCGGTGCAGGGTCAGGTCGATACCCTTGATGATATCGACCCAGGTTTCATCCGAATAGCCCTGGATCTTCAGATCCCGGATTTTCAGCAATACGTCTTTTTTCTTGATCATGACGATTACACCTTCAGTCCAGAGGAGCGGTAGAGCATCCAGTCCACCACGAAATTGACCGCGACGGTCAGGAGCGCGATGGCCGCCGCCGGGATGAGCGGCGTGATCTCACCGAACGAGACCAGCGTCGCGTTCTCGCGCACCATCGAGCCCCAGTCCGCCGTCGGCGGCTGAATGCCGAGGCCGAGGAACGACAGGCCCGCGATCAGCAGGAACACGAAGCAGAATTCCAGCCCGAATTCCGCCACCAGCGGGGCGGTGGAGTTCGGCAGGATTTCACGCCGGATCAGGTACCACGTCTTTTCACCGCGCAGCTTGGCGGCCTCGATATAGTCCATCACCACCACGTTGCCCGCGACCGCCCGGGTCAGGCGGAAGACGCGCGGGCTGTAGATGACAGCGACCACAAGCACGAGGATGATCTCGGACGGGTTGAAGATAATCAGCATGAAGCCCGCAAAGGCCACCGCAACCCCGACCAGCGCCGCCAGACCGATGACCCAGCCGAGGATGTTGTTCTCGAACACCGCCGTCACGACCAGGAGGCCTGTGACCATCATGAACCCGGTCAGCAGCCAGAAACTCGTCGTGTCGTTGGCCAGTTCGCCCCCGAAGATCGACAGCATCAAGAGCGCGAAGATCAGCGACGGGATCGACATGATCACGTCCGACGTACGGGCAATGATCTGGTCGAACCAGCCTCCGTTGACCGCCGCCAGCAGACCGGCGAGTGCCCCCAGAAGGAAGGCGAGCACCGTCCCCGCAAGCGCCAGTGCCACGGTATTGCGCGCGCCGTAGATGATCCGGCTGAACATGTCGCGGCCCAGTTGGTCGGCCCCGAGCAGCATGTTTTCATCCGCCGGTGCAAAGGCCGAGGAAATGATCTCGGCTTCGCCGAACGGCGCGATCACCGGCGCAAAGATGCCCGCGATCGCATAGGTGAAAATGACGAACATCCCGAAGGCCGCCGTCAGCGGCGCGGTGCGCAACTCCTTGGCCATGTTGGTCGAGGCGATGACGATCAGGAACTCGCGGAACGCGTAAGAGACCATCGCCGCCAGCGCCAGAAGCCCCGCCGCAATGGCCACGCCACGCAACGCCCCCGGCCCGCCGACGATACCGAGGATGAACGACACCAGCGTCAGCGAGAAGATCAGCAGGAAGGCCGACCGTTTGTTGAAGTAAGCCGCAAGGCAGGACGCGCCCAGAAGCAGAGTATAGTAGATAATGACGAAAACACTCATGTCTCTGCCCCCTTATTTCGGATGCCGCAGGCGCGGATTGGTCAGGATCGCGCCCACATCCGCTGCAAGATTGAGCAGGATGAAGGTCGCCGCGAAGATCAGGCAGCAGGCCTGAACCACCGGGAAGTCGCGTTTGCTGACCGCGTCCACGAGGGCCTGTCCGATGCCGGGATAGACGAAGACCACCTCGACCAGCACCACACCGGTGATGAGATAGGCGAGGTTCAGCGCCACCACGTTGATGATCGGGGCCCAGGCATTGGGCAGGGCGTGTTTGACGATCACCTTCCAGGGCGGAGTGCCCTTGAGCCGCGCCATCTCGATATAGGGCGAGGCCAGAAGGTTGATGATCGCCGCGCGCGTCATGCGCATCATGTGCGCCGTCACCACCAGCACAAGCGTCAGTGCTGGCAGGAAGGTGCGATAGAGCAGATCGCCGAAATCCATATCCGTGCTCAGGCTGGCAATCGCGGGGAACATGCTCGTCTTGACCGCGAGATAGAGGATCAGGATATAGCCGAGGAAGAATTCCGGGCTCGAGATCGAGGTCAGCGTCGCCACGTTGGCGACCCGGTCGAAGATCGAGTTGCGCAGCAGGGCCACGATGATCCCGAGAATGATCGAGATCGGCACCGCGATCGCCGCTGCGTAGGTCGCGAGGAACAACGTGTTGGCAAAGCGTTCGCTGATCGTCTCCGACACGCTTGCGCCGGTCACGATGGAATTACCGAAATCGAGCATCACGGCGCCCGACAGCCAATCCAGATAGCGCACGATGGCCGGTTGATCGAGACCCATTTCCTTGCGTAGCGCGGCCAGGTTTTCGGGCGTCGCGCCCTGCCCCAGCACCGCCTCGGCGATATCGCCGGGCAAAAGCTCGACCATGAAAAATATGATGACGGAGATGACCAGTAGAATGATCAGTCCGAGACCGAGCCGTTTCGCAACGAGCCCTAGGATGTCCCCCATCTTTCCCTCCTGCTGTTTCTGCCTGCCGCCTTGTTCCGGCGGGCCGTTTTCGGCTCAGGCGCACAGTGTTCTGTGTCTGCGGTCGCGCTTTGTTTTTGGTATTTGCGGCTGCGACCGGATTGGCGAAACCGGAGGCAGGACAGACCCGCCACCGGCAGTGAAAGACCCGGCCCCCTTTACGGGGACCGGGCCGGATCAAGGCGTCAGGACGAGAACCACCAGCGGCTCGCGGCGCGGGCGCCGTCACAGCTCCAGCTTGCCGCGACATCCTCGCCACGCTCCACGCCCTTGCCCCGGGCGTAGACCCAGTTGTTGAAGAACGGGATCAGCGTGCCGCCATCGTTGCGCATCAGCAGGCACATCTCGCGATACATCTCGGCGCGCAGGCTCTCGTCGAGCTCGCCCTTGGCCTGAAGCAGCAGCTCGTTGAAACGCTCGTTCTGCCAGCGGCTTTCGTTCCAGGCGGCGTCGTCCTTGTAGGCCAGCGTGAACATCACGTCCGGCGTCGGGCGCGCGCCCCAGGACACGGCCGAGAACGGCTTTTTCAGCCAGACATCCGAGTAGTAGCCATCATTCGGCTCACGCACGACGTTGATGTTGATGCCCGCCGCCTTGGCCTGCTCGGCATAGAGGACGCACATGTCCACCGCGCCGGTATAGACGCTGTCGGCCACCGACATGTTGACCGAAAGCCCCTCATGTCCGGCCTTCTTGAGCAGCGATTTCGCCTGGTCCGGATCGTATTCGCGCTGCGGGATATCTTCGGGCCAATAGGGCTGCACCGGCGAAAGGTGGAAATCGTTGCCCTTGGTCGCCGCCCCGAAAGAGATCTTCTCGATGATCTCGTCGCGGTTCATCGCCAGTTTCAGCGCGTTGCGCACGTTCACGTCGTCAAACGGGGCCGTATCGCAATGCATCGGCATGGTGATCGCGCCGCCCGAGGGGATGTTGTCGACCTTGATGTCGGGGTTGCGCTCCAGCAGCGCGAGCGTCTTGAGCTCGATCAGCGAAACACAGTTCACATCGCCCGTCACAAGCGCGGTCTGACGCGCATTCGGGTCGTTCAGGATCAGCATCTCGACCTTGTCGAAATAGGCCCCGTCCAGGTGCCAGCCGTCGTGCCGGGTGAGCGCCCACTGGATGCCGAACTCGCCCGAGTCGATCTTGTAGGGGCCAGAGCCGTCGCCGGACTTCCAGTCGATCGTGCCGTCGCCGTTCGACGGGCAGATCGCAAAGTGATAGTCGGTCATCAGCCAGGGCAGATCGGCATTGCCGCGCGCCAGCGAGATGACAACGGCATTCTCGCCATCGGCCTTGATATCGGTCACATCCGTGAGCAGCGCCTTGGCCGCCGAGGTGGACTCGTCGCCGCGGTGGTGATTGAGGCTGTCGATCACATCCTGCGCCGTCACCGGCTTGCCGCTGTGGAACGACGCGTTGGGGTTAAGCTCAAATGTCCACTGTTTGGCGTCCGGCGTCGCCTCCCAGCTTGTCGCAAGATCCGGCCCGAGTGAGTTATCGGCCTCGATCAGCGTCAGATAGCTGCGATGCGTGTGCGCCAGAAAGATCATCTGCCGGGTCACATAGGTGCCCGGGTCATGCGTGTCCGAGCTGTTGCCGTCATGCACGCCCCAGCGGAACGTGCCGCCCCGGCTTGGCTGTGCGGCGGCCGATGTGCCCCAGAGGCCGGTCGCGGCCGAGGCGGTCATCCCGGCGGCAGCAGCAAAATGCATGAACGACCGGCGCGAGATATCGCCGCTGCGCGCAGCATTTGCCAGCCTGTCCATAAGGACCTTGTCGGTTTTCTTTGTCATGAGACTTCCCTGTTTTGTTGTTGATCTGTCATTGGAGAGACCCCTTTACGGCCCTCTCCGAAAGCTTCCCTTGCTGACCCGTGGTCAGGATGCTCAAATACGACATGTTGAAAACAAAACACGAAATCCCTCGGCTTTCCAGACTCTAATCCGAAAAACACCAAAGTTTTAAAGGTCAGTAATCCTGAGGTTTTTTCCCAAAGCCGCCGCCTTCAGCCCCCGCGCCGCTCGCGCAGACGTGAGAAGTAATCGAGTCTCTTCTTGAGTTCGCGCTCGAATCCGCGCTCCACCGGCTGATAGAGAACCGGGCGTTTCATCGTCTCGGGAAAGTAATTTTGCCCCGAAAACGCGTCCTCGGCATCGTGGTCATAGGCATAGCCCGCGCCATACCCCTCGTCGCGCATGAGCTTGGTCGGCGCGTTCAGGATATGCTTGGGCGGCGGCTCACTTCCGCTCTTCTTGGCCTCGCGCATCGCGGCCTTGTAGGCGGCATAGCCCGCGTTCGATTTCGGTGCCAGCGCCAGATACGTCACCGCCTGCGCCAGCGCCAGTTCGCCCTCGGGGCTGCCCAGACGCTCATAGAGTTCCCAGGCGTGCAGGCAGACCGTTTGCGCCTGCGGGTCGGCGAGGCCGATATCCTCCACCGCCATGCGGGTGATGCGCCGCGCGAGGTATCGCGGGTCCTCGCCGCCTTCCAGCATCCGCGCCAGCCAGTAGAGCGCGGCATCAGGATCAGAGCCGCGCACCGATTTGTGCAGCGCCGAGATGAGGTTGTAATGCTCATCGCCCGACTTGTCGTATTTCGCCGCGCGCTTCATCAGCCGCGCGGCCAGCGCGTCGCGGCCCAATTTCTCTTGGGTCGTCCACGCCGCCACCTGCTCGATCAGGTTCAAGAGCGCGCGCCCGTCGCCATCGGCCATTTCCAGAAGGCTCTCGCGCGCCGGACCATCGAGCGGCAGAGCCCGCCCCAGATCCTGCTCGGCCCGCTGCGCGAGGCGTTCGAGATCCGCGAGATCGAGCCGCGTCAGCACCAGCACCTGCGACCGGCTGAGCAGCGCCGCGTTCAACTCGAAGGACGGGTTCTCGGTCGTGGCTCCGACCAGAAGGATCGTGCCATCCTCCATATGCGGCAGGAACCCGTCCTGCTGCGCCTTGTTGAAACGGTGGATCTCATCGACAAAAAGCAGCGTGCCCTGCCCGTTCGCGCGCCGGTGCTTGGCCTCCTCGAAGACCTTGCGCAACTCCGGCACGCCGGTGAAAATCGCGCTGATCTGCACGAAATGCAGGTCGGTCTCATCCGCCAGAAGCCGCGCGATGGTGGTCTTGCCCACCCCGGGCGGCCCCCAGAAAATCAGCGAGGTCAGGCTGCCCGAGGACAGCATCACCCCAAGCGGCGCGTCAGGGCCCAGCACCTGATCCTGCCCGATCACCTCCGACAGGGCGCGGGGGCGCAGCCGATCCGCCAGCGGGCGCGGCGCATTCGAGGGCGCAGGCGTGTCGCCGGTATCAAAGAGATCGCTCACAGCCGCAGCCGCAGCGCCATGCGCCGCCCGTTGCGCATCACGTCGATGCTCAGCGTGCGCGTTGCCCGCTCCAGCGCGGCGACCGCCGCAGTGCTGTCGGTCACCGCAGTCCCGTTGATCTCGCGCAGGATGTCGCCCGGGCGCAGCCCGGCCCGCGCCCCGTAGGGCCCCGGCTCTTCGACCATCACCCCCTCGGCCATCAGCGGCAGGCCATAGGCGTCGATCACCGCCGGATTGATCGTCGAAAGCACCATCTCCGGCAGGGCTGCACGGCGTGCCGTCTCAAGCCGGTTCCGAGGCGGGGTGTCAGGGGCGGCGATCATCGGCACCTCGATCTGCGCCGCCTCACCGTCGCGCATCCGCGTGATGCGCGCGCGTTCGCCGATCCCCGCAAGCGACATGCGAAACACCATCTCGGCAGGGCTGTTCACCGGCTGACCGTCGACTTGGCTGATCACATCACCCGGCTCGACCACCCCGTCAAAACTGCTGGCGGGATGCACCTGCGAGATCACGATCCCCTCGGGCCGGCTCAGGCCCAGCCCCTCGGCCATGTCCGGCGTCACCGGCTGCCCGCCCAGCCCGGCCCAGGGCCGGACAAAGTCGCTCTGCCCGGCGCGCGCCTGCTCGACGAACTGCGCGACCAAGGCCGACGGGATGGCAAAGCCGATCCCGTTCGATCCGCCCGAGCGCGACAGGATCGCCGTGTTGATCCCGATCAGATCACCGTTCACATCGACCAGCGCACCGCCCGAATTGCCGGGGTTGATCGGCGCATCGGTCTGAATGAAATACCCCCGCGCATTGCCGGACGCCGTCCCCGACCGCGCCAGCCCCGACACGATCCCGCTGCTCACCGTCTGGCCCACACCGAACGGGTTGCCGATGGCCAGCACCAGTTCGCCGACCTGCACGCTGTCGCTGTCGCGCAGGCGCAGCGCGGGCAGGTCCGGGGCCTCCTCGACCTGCAAAACTGCCAGATCGGCCTCTTCATCGCCCAGCAGCACCCGCGCCGCATATGCGCGCCCGTCATTCAGCACCACGCGGATATCCGTCGCCTCGCCAACCACATGATAGTTCGAGACGACAATGCCATCGGAGCCCAGAACCACGCCCGACCCGAGCGAGTTCTGCACACGCGGTCGCGATGCGCCGAAATCGTTGAAGAACCGCCCGAAGAACGGATCATTCCGGAACGGGCTGCGCCGACCTTCGACAATGCGGCTGGCATAGATGTTGACCACGGCGGGCGCCGCCTGCCGCACCACAGGGACAAATCCGGTCTGGATCTCGGCCTTTGACATCGGCACACGCATCTCGGCGGCACCCGGGACCGCGAGCAGGATCAGTATGAGCGACAGGATGCGGATCAAGAGCGGCCTCCTTGGGTGTCGGCGGATCGCCCGAGATATGCGCGGCGCGCCCGGGCAATGCAAGCCCGCTGCACTTCTTCTTGGTCCAAACACCCAGGCCCCACAGACGCAAAACCCCCGCCGGTGAGGGCGGGGGTCAGGGCCGGGCCAATAGAATTGGCGTGGCTTATTCTTCTGCGGCCTCTTCGGCGGCGACGCGGGCGCGGTCTGCGGCACCCTTGGCATCGACGTCACGATCAACGAACTCGATGATCGCCATCGGGGCCATGTCACCATAGCGGAACCCGGCCTTGAGGACGCGGACATAGCCGCCCTGACGGTCCTTGTAGCGGGGCCCGAGCACGTCGAAGAGCTTGGTAACGTGCATGTCCTGCTTGAGCTGGGCGGCGGCCTGACGGCGCGCGTGCAGATCACCGCGCTTGCCGAGCGTGACCATCTTTTCGATGATCCGACGCAGTTCCTTGGCCTTGGGCAGGGTGGTCTTGATCTGCTCATGTTCAATGAGCGAGCCGGCCATGTTCGCCCACAGCGCCTTGCGGTGCTCGTGGGTGCGGTTCAGGCGGCGGTATCCTCTGGCGTGACGCATTTTCTATCTCCTAAGCGTTTTTGCTTTGTCTGGCGGTCTGATGCGTGTCAGCCGCTCTCCTTGGGGCGGGATTGCCCGGGTCGTCGGGGAGCACCGATTTCTTGAAAAGAAATCGGAACGGAACCTTTTGAAGGTTCCGTCCCCTTATCTCAAAAGGCGTCCTCGAATTTCTTGGCGAGGTCCTCGATATCATCCGGCGGCCAGTCCTCGACATCCATGCCGAGGTGCAGACCCATGCCCGAGAGCACTTCCTTGATCTCGTTGAGCGACTTGCGGCCGAAGTTCGGAGTGCGCAGCATCTCGGCTTCGGTCTTCTGGATCAGATCGCCGATATAGACGATATTGTCGTTCTTGAGGCAGTTGGCCGAGCGCACGCTGAGTTCCAGCTCATCGACTTTCTTGAGCAGGAGCGGGTTGAATTCCAGCCCGTCATCCTCGGCCTCGCGGCCCGCCGATTCCGGCTCGTCGAAGTTGACGAAGATCGACAGCTGATCCTGCAGGATGCGCGCGGCGAAGGCCACGGCGTCATCGGGGGTGATCGAGCCGTCGGTCTCGATCTTCATGGTCAGCTTGTCATAATCCAGCACCTGGCCCTCACGGGTCGGTTGCACATCATAGCTGACGCGGGTGATCGGCGAATAGATCGCGTCGATCGGGATCAGGCCGATGGGCGCGTCCTCGGGCTTGTTCTTGTCTGCCGAGACATAGCCCTTGCCGGTGTTGACCGTCAGTTCCATGTAGAGATCGGCCCCCTCGTCGAGGTGGCAGATCACGTGATCCTTGTTCAGCACCTCAATGCCCGCGCTGTCGGAAATCTCGGCAGCGGTCACCACGCCGGGGCCCTTGGCATTGATCGACAGGCGCTTGGGCCCTTCGACTTCCATGCGGACGGCGACGCCCTTGAGGTTGAGAACGATGTCGGTCACGTCCTCGCGCACACCCGGCACCGAGGAAAACTCATGCAGCACGTTGTCGATCTGCACGGCGGTGATGGCCGCACCCTGCAGCGACGACAAAAGCACGCGGCGCAGCGCGTTGCCAAGGGTCAGGCCAAAGCCGCGCTCCAGCGGTTCGGCGACCAGAACCGCCTGGCGCAGCGGGTCATTGCCCGGTTTCACGTCAAGCTGTGTCGGCTTGATCAGTTCAGCCCAATTCTTGTGGATCATGCGTCCCTCCATTCCTGTTCTGTCCTCATGTCCAAAGGTCCAGAACGCCCGAGGATGTAAAATGACGAAAAGGGGACCGCACCCGTGCGCGGCCCCGCTTTGATAGATGTCGGATCAGACCCGGCGGCGTTTCGGCGGGCGGCAGCCGTTGTGAGCCATCGGCGTCACGTCCCGGATGGACGTGATGTTGAAGCCGACGGCCGCCAGCGCGCGCAGCGCCGATTCGCGGCCCGAGCCCGGCCCCTGAACCTCGACCTCGAGCGAGCGCATGCCATGTTCCTGCGCCTTCTTGCCCGCATCTTCTGCGGCCATCTGCGCGGCATAGGGCGTGGATTTGCGCGAGCCCTTGAAGCCCATGGTCCCGGCAGAGGACCACGCAATCGCGTTGCCCTGCACGTCGGAGATCAGGATCTTGGTGTTGTTGAAGGAAGAGTTCACATGAGCAACGCCGGTGGCGATGTTCTTGGAGACCTTCTTCTTGGTGCGTTTGGTATCGCGTGCCATCTGGTCAGCCCTCCCTTATTTCTTCTTGCCGGCAATGGCCTTTGCGGGGCCTTTGCGGGTGCGTGCATTGGTATGGGTGCGCTGACCACGAACCGGCAGGTTGCGGCGGTGACGCAGGCCTCGG
>Ga0209931_1001807_pt1 | contig 11329 bp, 12 predicted proteins | sample SalPonR1_B_D1_MG_FD_185697 | JGI IMG/M metagenome (GOLD analysis project Ga0209931, IMG submission 185697) | Salt pond soil microbial communities from South San Francisco under conditions of wetland restoration - Salt Pond MetaG R1_B_D1_MG... ...
ATTTTTATTCAACTACAATCGCTAAAAACCCAAAAAAATTTTCGATTAATTCCGTTCGTTTTTTTTACTCGAATTTTGTTTTACATGCAAGCTAACGGTTAGTATATGAAAAGTAGGCGATTTCGAAGCACTAAACTTTCGGCTAAGCACAAAGTTTGATACGAGCCAAAAGCCTGATTTTATTACTATTCCGCCTATTTTTTATATACATTGTTACCACACGTTTTTTAATTTTTCAATTCGTTCGGGATATTTTCCGTTTTCTAAATATTCTTTAAATTCCTTTCCGGTAAATTTTACATTCCCAGAATTAATTGTGGTGTTTGTCCAATTTGAAATTATTGATTGAATGGTTTTAAACAACTCAATATTTTCGTCTCCATTTTCAATTCCAATTCGTAATTCTCCATTTTGTAAGCCGATAAATTTAAAAAACAAACCTTTTTGAGCTTCACTTATTTTATTTAGAGTTTGTATAAAATATCCACTATAATCTGGATATGGAACTTTTTTGGTTTGAATAAGTTCGCTCGCAAAATATCTAAAGCCTGTTTTGAAACCATATTCTCCAAATTTTTCAATCCAATAATTGACTGTTGGGACTTCTTTTTCGGTTGCAGTTATATAAATTTCACAGTTACTAATCCAAGGCTTAGTATAGGTTTGAGTGATTTTGGGTTCGCTAATTTCTAAAGATTCACAAGTCAATTCAAATAGATTTGGTGTTTCGAACATTAATCCAAGTCCGTTCTCTGTCAAATCAATTCCGTTTATACAAAATTCTTTTGTTGGAATGAACAGGTCTTTTTTATAAGTCCAATTAGTAATTCCGATTGGTTTTAAACAAAATTCCTTTAATTCCTGCTTTTCTCCTGCGACATAAGTTCCAACTGTTTGATATCCGATTACAATTTCAAGTCCGTTTGTAGAATCATTAATTTCAGATATAAAACCGTCTTCGAACCAATAATTTTTGGCGAGCCATTTTTCTAATTTATCTCTGTTGTCGATTTTCATTTAAATGTGTGGTAACGGCTCTGCTATGGGCAGTAGCGCCAAGAAAGCCTTTGTTCTTGTTTTATTCAACTAAGATAGCAAATAAACACAAACTTTCGCTTTTCAATTCCAAACCCGAGCTATTGCCTATAGCTATTGTTGTAACCAGTTTTCTCTTTCAAATTTTGAATCAATTGTGTTATATGAGAGTATTGCAAACTGAATTTTTTTATCCGCTGATTCATTAATCATAAGTCCATAATAAGTTTCGTCCGTGTTTTCAAAATCATCATAAGTTTTTTCGTGATTTTCATTTTTAAACCACCAAGCCATAGATTTCATTTGATTCCAATCTTCTGCTGATTGGTTGTTTTCATCCTTTCCATATTCTGTAACTATTAATTTGATAAATTCATCTAGTTTCGTCGAATTAATTTTTGAAGTTCGAAATTCAAGATGCATTGGTTTACTATTAAATAATCTAACTAAAAATTGGTCAAAAAGATTTAAAAAATTAAAACTTAAGTCAAATATCAAAATGCTACGATTATCATTTTTATCAGTAATCAAATCAGAGTTAAATACAGAGTTTCTTCTTAAAAACTCAATATCTATTTCCAATAGTTCTTTTATAGTTCTTATTTTTTTCAAATTGGTTACAACGGATTGGTGTATGGTTAGTGGCGACTAAAAATACACGAACCTTTTTTATTCAATCGTAAATTTAGCAAAAAAAATCTGATTTATCGATTTAGCCCAAAACTCGCCATTAACTATACACCGTGTTGTAAGCTGCCCTTATTCTACAATGACTTGATGACCTTCTGATTTTCCATCATAGTGAATTCTTAGTATATAAATTCCTTTTCTTAAATTACTAGCATTAACACTAGCATTATGGTCATAAATTTCTATTCTGCTAATAAAAAGGCCATTTAAATCTAGTAGTTCACCAAAAATATTTTCTGAGCTTAATGGCTGTTGAGTTTTATCAACCAAACTAATATTTAAAGTAGTTGATGATGGATTTGGATAGATTTTATAAATATTTGATGACTTATTATATAATACTGGCGTACCATCTCCTTCTTCAACATAAAATGTTTTTGAAACAGGGTAAAATCCACATCCATTTGTAGCTCTTAACTGTACTGAATAAAAACCACCGGGAACATCAAAATCAGGTTTTACTGTAAATAGGCCATTGTGAACCTGGTTTAATTCAAAATATTGACTAGCATTGGGAAATTGATAACTAAAAAGTACCCAAGTAAAACTAGAAGCGCTATTAAAGTTTCCTGTATTTACGCTAAAAAGACCTGTTTGCCCTGGATTAATATTATTTGGACCTGAAACGGATGTTGGTTGATTAATATTTGGACCGCCAAACCAAACATTTTTTGTTATAGTATTCGAGCCACATCCCTGAGCAAAAGCATCTGCAATTAAAGTTGCTGTTCCATTATAACTACTGTTTCTAGTCACTGTAACTTGGTTTGGATTTAATGTATTAACTGAAATATTTGCAGCATTTGAAGGATTAATAGACCAATTTATAAACGTAGGTCCTTCCTGAAAGTTATATGTCTCACTATCACATATTCGACCTGAACCAGTGATAGCAGAACTACCATCACATGCAAAAGAACAATCAACCACAACAGGATAATCTGCTGGAGACTCAGCTTCTAGCTCATCTGCTAACCAATTACCGTTTCTTACTTGAAAGGATAAATGCTCGTTATTGGTAGGTTGATCAGGTTGGTTATCTACTATAAACGCATCAAAACCAGATACAAGGTTTGGGTCTGATGGCGTACCCCCTGAGTAAGATTTTAAATAATCAATTGGTGTAGGGTCATTACCATTTGTTTTTTTGATATCTAAGGCACTAACCACAGGAATAAAACCATAAGAATCGTTAATTACATCAATTAAATCTTCTATAATAGGTATCTCTTCACTAAACTCACCATCATCATCTAACAATTCGAGTATACCACCTGAATAGGTCTCGAAGGGTAAAGCCTGAGAAGGGGCATTATAACTTTGGTTAGTGATATCATAAGAAATGTTAGGCCCAACCCAAAGCACCCTCTTTTCATAGCGAATACGGCCTCTATAAATTTGATTTTGATTCCCTTGATTACCGTAAGAATTGATATCAAAATTGGTTTGCCAAGTGCTACTGCCAGGCACTAAACCTAAAATAAACAGACCTGGGTCTAAGGTATTGAAACCTATATAAGGGGCTAAAAACATATTCATGACATCCAACAAAAAACCTGGATTGCTTGTAGAATCTATTTGCAATAGCGGGTCTCCTGGTGCAAAACCATTATCTACACCACACTCATTGCCATTACTTATAGCAATATTTCTAGATTGTTGTGGCCAACCTTCATTTTCTAAAGTTTGTTGCCATGCCAAATTATAAATATTTGTTTGGCTTTGACCTGTACCGAAGAACCCACCGAAACTACTATAATCTATCGACCAATAATTGAGCTGCTTTGATGCAGTCTGATCCTGTAAACTTAGAAGTTGTGCAGGTGTAACAAAAGACGGAACAGAAGTGTTTGCCCCAAAGAAATTTAAAAAGTTACTTCCTAACTCTGCTAAACCAAACCCAATAGGCACTAGAACTTCACCAATAAAAGAAAAAGCTGGTGCAGCAACATATTCTTGTTTCATATGGGCAGAAAAATGGGCAAGCCCCAAAGGTGTATTTGCCCCTTGCATAGGGCTATCGTGAGCAACAAATAAGCGCACATCATGGTCTGGTGCATTAGGGTTAGTGGCTTGTGCGTTTTCCATACGGGCTAAGGTATAACGCCCTATTACGCCACCCATGCTTTGACCTAATAATACATTTGGTTCTGCAGTAGCCGTTTTGTTGGCATTTACCCATTTAATCACTTCTTCCAGCACACCACTATTATCCCGTAAATCCGCCATGCCACGCGCCCAATCGATATAGATGAGGTCGTAAGTATGGTTTCTATCTTCATCAATTAAGTTTCTTAAATTGTTACCTGATTGGTCAATATCTCTTTGAAAACCTTCAAAAGTATTCTTCCCTCCAAAATCTTCAGGAGCGGTAAAGTTACCCGTATCCAAGCCTTCTGCAATGATGAGTGGACGTGTGATTTCATTGTTTCCGGGTATGCGACGAATGGTGAGCCATGCCCCATTAAAGAAATTATTCCCTTGTGTGATATAGACTCTATTAACAACATTTGATGATGATTTGGTTATAGTGGTGAAAGGATTATCTAAAACCGGGTCGTCTATTTTAAACTTACTTCTGCAATAGAGGGTTTGCCCATTATTTAGGGTGATTTTAAAAGTAAGGTCGTGCATTTTGTTTTGATAAAACTGTAAAGGAATAGCCGTATCAAAAGGCAGGTTTTGATAGCCCTGCCCATTATCAGCATCCAGTAGTATGGTATTAATTTGGCTACCTAAGTTGGTCAAAAAAAGTTCGTTGGGCAATTTAAAATACACGTTTTTGCTACGGCTGTGCAAAATTGGTGGGGCAAGGGCAAAGGTTTTATGGATTTCATAAGGGTTTTACCAAGTGCCGTTGGTGTATTTATCGTAATATTTGTTGTTGATGACCCTTATTTTATTTTGAGCCAAAGCATTCTCATTAAATTTTTGGTATTCATAAAGTAAGCCCGTAAGAATATAAACCCCAGCACTATCTTTGGTGGCATTAAAACGTTCTCTTGCCCAATTGTAGGCATACCTGTCAAAATGAGGCGTGTGCGTTGTGTCTGCAAACACTTTACTCATGAACAAAGTTTTGTAAATGTCACCAACTACATTGGCATTGACATAAGTGCTATCTGTAACAACCCCATTGTAGGCTACAACATTGGTAAACTCCATGGCGTAGTCCAATAACATACCTGAAGATATCTTAGTTTTGTCTAGATTTTCGAATATTGGATTTATTGAGTTTTTCCAATTGTTATCAACATGAATTTGTGCAAATAACAGACTAGGTAATAAAAGTAGCAGGAAAGGTAAATTTTTCATGATTATAATTTATTAGTTAGTGTTTATTGTGTAAAAAAGCTGTCGAACCGACCTTCGGTGATTTCAATTATTTCACCCGTTTCCAGTACTGTAATATTAAATTCAAATATTGCTGATACAATATTTGAATTTGTATTAAATTCAGTAAATGTAACTATACCATCTTGAATATCTGTAGTTGTAAAATCACCTTGAGTGCTTAATAATCCTATTTCTGCATAAAATTCATTAAAGCTATTATAATTTAGTTCAATTGGTATATTGTTACTTATTTCTTTAGCTGTTGAGCCAATGATAATCTGATTCAGACCTGCTTGTTCATTGTCTGAGCCTATATTAAAATAATACTCACCATCCACGAATTGGTAAAAGCAGTTAAAGGCACCAGAGTTGTCCACATAGGGTTCGCCATTAACAAGACACCCAAAAGTGCCTTCTCCCGTTGTGGTGGCTGGTGGTAGGCAGTCTATGCCTTGGCAATCGTTATTGTCATCACTATCACATCCTAATGTGAATAAAATTAGAGTCACTAATAAAATTGTCTTTTTCATCTTAATATTTTTTTAAATTTAGCATTTATGGCTAAAGTATTACAGCCATTTATATTAACAAATAGTTATTCATTAATTTTAGGGCGGGTCAGGGTTGCTTACAACGGTCTGGCTATAACGCAGTAGCGCCTAAAAAAGCCATTAGTTTTGTTTTCAATTACAAACTTAGCAAATAAATCCTAAACTTTCGTTTCAGCCCAAACCCGCGCTATTGCTTATAGCTATTGTTAGCACCAGTTTTATTCACAATTAGTTTCAATAAAATCTTCTTTTTCATCATCGTATTCCAAGCATTTTTTATCAACTAATACCATTTCATTATTGACGACTTTATAAGTAGCATTCATATGACTTCTACCTGCACAACATTGATTGTGTTCGTAAATGAGTTTTGAATCATTGTCAAATTCCAATGAGGTACCACTAAAATTACTTTTTAAATATTGGTCAGAATTAGGATTTCTCAAAATGTAAATACTTGAGGTATTTGGACCTGCATAACTTGCTTCAAAAACTGAAAAGTCTTCAATTCCATCAAAGTTATAATCTCCTACACTCACATTATCTATTCCAAACAATTGACAGTCTAATTCTATAGTCTGAATTAATCTATCCGTTTTTTTTTGATATATATTCACTCCCGATATTCTCGCATAAAAGTCGCCTTTCTCCTTAGTTATTATGGTTTTAAAATAGTGTTCCTTAGTTGATTCATATTGAAGCAGTTCTCTATTTTGCCATTCTAAATTGTCTCCATAACCAATGTCAAAATCTTTATTCAATACAATCTCGTAAGTTTTTGAGCTATCAGAGTTAATCCACTTTCCTTTGATTTCTTGTTTTCCTTCTTGAAACTCATCAAACACTAATGTTGCAAAATTATTTCCATTGTCACTAGTGGGCGATTAAAAGTAATTGAAAATCAGTTGATTACTATCAGCGCTATTGTCTTTTGTGTAACTCATACCTCTAACCATCTCTTTTAGAGGGGTTTTATCAAATAATGAAATGCTTAAAGTCTGTAATATTTCGTAGATTTTTCGTTCAGATTTACATTCACTACCACAAATTGCTACCAAACAATAAGTAATGATAGCACAGTAAATTTGCGTTTTTACAGCATTAGGGTTTTGACCCCAAAATGTTTTGACTTTTAAATGTTGTTTTATCCATTTAAAAAACAATTCAACTTTCCATCTTTCTTTATAAAGTTCTGTAATTTCAGTAGCTTCAACATTCATATTATTAGTGATAAAAATGAACTCCCTTTGATTTTCTGAGTCATAAAATTTAATTTTTCTAAGTTTATCGGGGTAATATTTTTGGGAATAAACCCCTTCTAATTTACCAATTTGATCATATTTTATACCCGTTGTTTTATCAACTTTCCTAGAGTATATACGCCTAAAACGCATATTGCTTTTTGCTCTTGTTACAAAATAAGCTTTTCTGATGTGTATAACATATAATCGCTTATAATCTATATAGGCCTTATCCATTACATAAAAGCTTCCTTCTTCATAAACTAAATGGTCTAATATTTTTACATCATGCAATTTAGCCTCTGATATATAAATGAAGGAAGGTATTGATGACTTAACATCGAATAAAGTATGAAGTTTTATGCCGCTTTTCGTGCTTCTAAATTTTGCCCACCAAAAAATATTCATGCATAAATCTACAGTACTTGAGTCTAATGCATAAACGTTACCTTCAACCTTAATTTCAAAATCATTATTATAACAAGTTTTTCTAGCCTTTTCAATTAAAATATAAGCAAACTCTTGAAAAATTCTACAGTCTCTCTTGTCGTTTGCATTACCTAAATTTCTGCGTGAGACGGTGTTACCAAAACCAAGATGATAAAATTTTGATCGTTGTGGCTCTAAACTTAACATCAAATCTCGCATGCTTTCTCTGGAGGTTAACTGACCAAAAATCATAATGAGCATTTGATTCCAGCAACTTAATCCTTTGATATATTTGTTTCCATTATACTTGCTAACTATTCTATCAAATTTGCGACGTGGGAGAAGTTCTGTTAGTTGGGAGAACACAAATTTTCCTTCATTCATTTTTTTTAGACGAAAATGATACTTTTTACAGTTTCAAATCGTCACGCTACAAAAAACATTGTTACATTTGATGAATAAAGGGATACAGACTAAATAAAAATAATTTTATCGCCCACTAGTGAAATTACATATAAAATAAAACGAGTAGTTATAACATTATTTTTTAGAGTTCCATTAATCGTTATTGGAGTGTCAAATTTATCATAAGCATAATATGCTCTTGAATCTCCGTCACCATAATGATACATAACTAATGTAATCGGGAATGTTCCTAAATAACCAGAATAGCTTGATTGGCTTTTTCCTGTTATTGAAAACATAAGTAACATTATTAATAGAATTAGTCTCATTTTTTTCTAATTGGTGCTAACGGTCTGGCTATACACAGTGGCGTGCAAATAAGCACTTTTGTTATTTTTCAATCGTAAAATTAGTAAAAAAAGTCGAACCTTTCATTTTAGCCCAAACCCAAGCCATTGTTTATAGCTATTGTTGTAACACGTTTTTATTTTATTTCACAGTTCCGCAAATAATTCCCGAGTAATTCAGTCAAATCCTCTTTATCTTCGAGATTGTAATATTCATCATCTAATCGGTCGAGTTCTTGTTCAATTTCTTCATTTTCCCAATATTTATTCTGGGTTATGAAGTCAAACAAGTCAGTTTGCGGTTCTTTGTGTTTATTCAATATTTCGATTGTACTTTTTAAAAGTCCAAAAGTCAATTCAGCTCCAATTTTTTTGAGCCCATTTAACGTTTCCTCTGCAAAAATTCCATAATCATTGTCAAAATACTGTTCAAATCCACCATTCATTACTTGCATATTCAAAACTCCAATTCCATAAGTATATCGAACAGGTTCTGATAATTCAAAAACTGTTTCGTACCACATTTTCGTTTGACTCCAATCATCGATTTTTTCATTCAGATATTTTCCTGCAATATCATAATATACATAGTCAATCAATTCTTCGTTTGTCAATTTTTCTTGGGTTTTCATCAAATGTGTTACAACGGCTCTGCTATGGGCAGTAGCGCCAAGAAAGCCTTATTTTTTATTTATTCAACTAAGATAGCAAATAAACCAAAACTTTCGCTTTTCAATCCCGAACTCGAGCTATTGCCTATAGCTATTGTTGGGCAATCGTGTTTTATTTTATGGGTACTCAAATCCAAATTTAAATGATATTAAATATCCGTTTTCAAATTCATATTCTGCTTTATAACTTGGGTAGTTATATTTCTTTAGAAAATCTGATTCATTCGAGTTGTCAATTAGATATTTGAAAATGGTTGTCTTTTCAGTTTCTATTTCTGTTGGTTCACCTTTAATGGACTTCAAATCACCTACTGTAATTCCTAATTGAATTCCGCTTTCAGTAACAAATTTAGAATCAATATATTTTTTACTGTCCATATTGGTCTGATTTCCTTTTTTAATTCCAAATTCAGCAAACTCATTTACAAAACTACCAGGATGAAAGTAAAGTGAAAGAGTTTGATTTTTATCCGAACTTAAAATTTGAAATTTAGGAAGTTCTCCATGTAATCTTATTAGTCTACTCGTAGGGTTTTCTCCTAAATACTTCTCAATGTTAATTGTATCAAGTAGTTTGAATTCACCAATTGAAACATCAGGGCTAAATTCAATACTGTCATTATAGAAATCATGTTCATATTTTTCTGGGTTGGGTACTAATTCACGACTTAAGGTTTCACTTGCTTTATTATTGCAAGCGCACAAAATCAATAGTCCCAATATAATTAGTAATTGTTTCATTTTTTACATGTTGCCCAACGGAGAGTGTATCTTTCAGTGGCGACTATAAAAGCACTGCCCTTTATTTTTCAGTCGTAAAGTTAGAAAATAAATCCCAAACTTTTGGTTTCAGCTCCCAAACCTAGCCATTGAAGATACATATTGTTGCCAGTAGTTTTTATAATTCATTCAGACGTTTTTCAATTTTTTCAAACAATTCTTGTTCAATATTTAGTCTTTCATTTTGTACTTGTTCTAAAAGGGCTAGTCCATTTTCTTTATCTCCGATTTTGGCTTTCAAAAAAGCAGCGACATACTTTGGATTTGGCCAGTGAGTATTATAATTATTGTTTGTCATTTGTCGGTTTGCAATATCCAGCGAACCTTGGAATGTTGATGCATTATTAAACCAATCAAATATTTCTTGTTCTTTTTTTAATATTAGTTCAGAAACTGATTTATTACATTCTTTTTCTCCCCAAGTTGTTGTGATTCCATTCTGCAAGTCTGACTTGGTGTTTCCAAATGCATTGGTTGTAATCGAATTTTCAAATAAGTGTGGTTTTGCAGATTTAAATGTTCTTTGTAAAATAATTTTTCCCCCGCTTATAATTGGTAAAAAATCATAAGATATTCCCCAAATAAAAGTTCCCATGAGTCCTTTTCCAACTTGGTGTTTAAATATTTTACGAGTAGTATTTTCGGAAGGACTAATCCATTGATTATTGCCGTCCCATTCAAGTCCGATTTTAGAAAGAACTGGCGAAATATGTTTATTTAAAATTTCCTTTAAAGTCTCTGAATTAACAGGGTCAGGTATTCTATTTTTGAATATATCGAACATTTTCTCAAATTACTGGCAACGTTTAGTGTATCTTTCAGTGGCGACCAAAGAAGCACAGCCCTTAGTTTTTCAGTCGTAAAGTTAGAAAATAAATCCCAACCTTTTGGTTTCAGCTCCTAAATCTCGCCATTGAAGATACATAGTGTTAGCCACCGTTTATAATTCTTTCAAGTTCGATTATCACTCCGTTTTTTTGTAATTCAGCAATTTTGTCCTGAACTTTTTGATCTGAAAGATTTTTATCAGTCCAAAAGTAAGAAGGTATATTTTTTATATTTAATTTGAGCGAGTCGGATGTCAGGTTTTCAATTTCATATTCAAACACCATATCAAAATCGACCATTACTAATTTTTGTCCATCTATTCGATAAGAAACTGAAGAGAAAAAATCCGATTCATTATTCTCATAAACTCTGTGTTTTCCATTTTCTAAAAATTCGAAAACTGTATTAAGATAAAGTTTTTTTGCATTCGGTATTATTTCAAACGGTTCAATATTCGATTTGGTCACTTGCCATTTCCCAACAATTGGGCTTTTTATTTCCTTTTCCGCTTTTTTATTTTGTCCGAAGTCAGTTTTTTTATTTTCCGATTTACAGCTAATAAAAGCAATCAAAATTATGATGTAAGTTAATTTTTTCATCAAATGGTGGCTAACGTCCGGGCTATGAGTAGTGTGAGGCAAAAAAGCCAGAACCTTTCGGTTCAGCACCAACCCAAGCTCGCATTTTTTTGATTTATTATTTTCAGTTCATAAATATATAAAATGCGGGCGACAAATACGCCAAAACCCTTCGATTTAGCCCAAAATCTCACATTACTTATAGCTCTTGTTGTGCATAGTTTTCTTTTAATCAGCATGTTATCCAGCATCCGAATAGTCCATGCGCTTTGTAAATTTCAAATGGTCAATTTTAGTTTCAGCCGTTTTAGAGGTTCAATCCGTCTTTTTTTGAGTTTCAGTTTCAGAGTGTGATTCAGATTTCAGTTCCGCGTTCTGTTTTTCAGAATGTTTTTCAGAGTTCATTTCGGCATTTTAAAATCAGAATTTGATTCAGAG
>Ga0209931_1001811_pt1 | contig 11315 bp, 6 predicted proteins | sample SalPonR1_B_D1_MG_FD_185697 | JGI IMG/M metagenome (GOLD analysis project Ga0209931, IMG submission 185697) | Salt pond soil microbial communities from South San Francisco under conditions of wetland restoration - Salt Pond MetaG R1_B_D1_MG... ...
TAACTTGTCGCTTGAATATAATAGCATTATTGAAATTTAATGTCAAGAAAAATATGCCAAAAATACTTAGAATGTTTGCTATTTAAAAGGATTTCATGTATAATTACTTAATATAAATGATACTATGTTATCATTGTGTGAGTATTAAAAATGTTAGGCATAATGGCCATCATTCACCAATAGGAGGTAAATAATGTTCTGTAGAAATTGCGGTAATAAATTGCAGGAAGGCGACAAATTTTGCAACAAATGTGGTGCAAAAGTAGAGCCAAAAGAAGAACTAGAAGTAAATAAAGGTGATAGTGTTTTATCTGACAAAGTTATCTCTTCGCCGTTTTTAAATAACGAAAAGCCAGAAGATAAAATAAAAGATGAAATCCCAAAGATGAATTGGGAAAGCGAAGAACCTACTAGAAAAAATAATGGTATTGACATAGTTTGGGACAAAGAAGAACCCATAACATATCACAAAAATATAAATAAAGAAATGGAATGGGATGAAGTACCTGAAAGAAAAACAGGTGATATAAATTTTGTTTGGGACACGGAAGACATTCCTAAAAATGATAATAGAAATACGGACTCAATCAAATTTGATTGGAGCTCAGTAGTAGATGATAAAGAAAGGAGTGCTACGAAAAAAATCCCAGCATGGAGGATGGCTAGCAGAACAAGGCCCGAGGAAATTATTGAAGAAAAGCCAAAAGCGACAGAGGAACCTATTACATTTGAACCTGAGACAAAACCATATATTCCGCCAGTTCAGGAGGAACCTGAAAAGCCATTATATTTTGAACAAAAATTTGAAAAGGAAACACAAACAGTAGTTCCTGAAGATTCAGAAAATAAGCCTTATGAAATACCAAAAGAGGAAGAAAAAGAGTCTGAGCTAAAACCAGAAAAAGAACCGGAAGTAGCAAAAAAAGAGACTGAATCCGCATATGAGCCATTTTTAGTAAAAGAAAAAGAAATAGCTGAAAAGCAAGAAGATATTGAGCTAAAAGTTCCCGAATATGAACCTCAAATTGAAGGGGCAGAAGAAAAAGAAGAGATTGAATCTGCATACGAACCATTTTTAGTAAAAGAAAAAGAAATAGCTGAAAAACAAGAAATGATTGAACCAAAAGCTCCCGAATATAAACCTCAAATAAAAGAGGGGAAAGAGACTAATCAAAAAGATGCAGAAGTCCTAGGAATGGATAATAAAGACGATATTCTAGACAAGCCTGAATACATTTCACCGTTTGATGAAGATGATGAGATGGATCCTGAATTAGTAGAGTTGGAAAAAGAGTTGTTTGCTAATATGGAAGATGATTATGTTGACAAAAAAGCAACAATTAAAATTGATAAGTTCTATACTTTGGATAAGAAAAGTGAAGATTTCCAAAGTTTACTTGATAAGGAATACGAAAAAATCAAAAAAAGCGGTGTTAATTATGATTTAATGGAGGAAGGAGATTTTGAAGTATACACGGAAGAAGATGAGTATGTGCCAGGTTCTTTAGAACCATCGGAACTTTATGGAACAGAAGAAACTCTATATAAAGAGAAACCTGTGGAAAAAATATTATATAAAGAAGAACCAAAGGAGGAAGTTATAGCCGATGAAGTAAAATCTGAAATGCAAAAAGAAGAAAACCAAGAAAGCACAGATGATGAAGAACTCGAAAAAAAGAAGTCACATGGTGCTCTTAAATTCTTAGTAGCAATCTTAATAATTTTAGTACTTTTAGAGTTATTTATATTGGCAATGAATAATTTTGCACCAGACAGTGCAATAACACAGACGTTAAACGATGGAATAAGATCTATAACTGACCTTATTTCAGATAATAAAGAATTGAACTTAACAGATTATTTTATGGCGTAATCCCTAATTGAATAGGAGGAGATTATATGGATAAGAAGAGAAACAGTAATCCACAAAGAAGAATAAGCATAATTATCATGTTATTGGTAGTAATAATTGTGGCCTTCTTAGGGTTAATAGGATTTATTACAGATTGGTTATGGTTTAAAGAAATGGGATACACAGGTGTATTCTTTAAGAAGCTATTCACACAGCTTCAAGTTGGAATACCAGTGTTTATTGTATTTACAGGATTAGTAAGGTTATATTTAAGTAGCCTAAAGAAGGGATACTTTAAAAATAGCGATCCACTTAATATATCTGATGGCAAAAGTTTAAATAAAATCACATGGGGAATTTCGGTTTTATTTGGTGCAATTACAGCTTTTGTATCAGTCTCTCAGTTATGGTTTGAGATACTAAAGTTTATGAATGCTACAGAATTTGGTTTAAGCGATCCGTTGTTTCAACATGACATATCTTTTTACATCTTTAAGTTGGAATTTTTAGGGCAATTAAATGAGATAGCATTGGGCATAATTATACTTTTAGTAGTAACTACAGTGATTTATTATACCATAGTTATGGCAATGAAAACGCCTGATACATTTGTAAAAGAGGAGCCTGAAGACGAAACAAGACATACCACTAATAGCAATCCTTTTTCAGACTTCAGCAAAGGTAGAGGCGGCAGTGTATTTGAGTCAATATTAAGCAAAGCAAATACTAAAAGTACTAGTAGTTTGGATAATAAGAGTCTAAATAATTTATTGAATGTAGCTTCTGGCAAATTGATGTTACTAGGAATAATATTTTACGCAATGATTGGGGTAGATTTTTACATTAGACAGTTTGAATTGTTACACGCTCATACAGGAGCCGTTTATGGTGCGGGATATACAGATGTGAATGTAACCCTTTGGATGTATAGAGTTATTATGGTACTTTCTGTAATTGGAGCATTGACAATAGCATTTCAAATTAAAAAGAAAGATTTCAAGAAAATTTTATTTGTTCCTGCAGTTATGATAATAGTTGGATTAGCTGGTTCTGGTATTGCAGCAGCTGTGCAATCAATTGTTGTATCTCCAGATGAAATCAATAAAGAATCTCAATACTTAGAAAATAATATAATGTATACTCAATCTGCTTATGGTATAAATGAAGTAACATCTAATTCCTTTGAAGCTGATAACGCATTGACTGCAGAAGATATTGAGAAAAACCCAGAGACTATTAATAATGTTAGAATTAATGATTATGCGCCTGTTAACAAGTTCTATAATCAAACTCAAAGTATCAGACAGTATTATTCCTTCAATGATGTTGATGTTGATAGATATATGATAAACGGCGAGTATACTCAAGCATATTTGGCAACAAGGGAAATTGATAAAACTAAAACTGATGATACGTGGCTTAATCAACATATTAAATATACACATGGTTATGGTATTACTTTATCAAGAGTTGATGAAGTAACGGCCAGTGGTCAACCAAACGTTTTAATTAAAAATATACCACCAGAATCAAAAGTTGATGAAATTCAAATTGAAAGACCTGAAGTATATTTTGGAGAGCTAAGTAATGATTATATATTAGTTAATACTGATGAGGAAGAGTTCGATTATCCTGATGGAGATCAGAACCAATATTCTATGTATGATGGTGATGCAGGTATTGAACTTAGTTTCTTTAATAGACTTATGTTCTCTATGAGAGAAGGCAGTTTAAAGATGCTAGTTTCAACAAATGTTAATGATGATTCAAGAATAGTAATAAATAGAAATGTAATGGATAGGGTTAAAACTATAATGCCATATCTAACTTACGAAAATGATCCATACATGGTTACAGAAAATGGCAAATTATATTGGATGATTGACGCATATACAACAAGCTCATATTATCCATACTCAGAACCATTTACTGGAGAAATGGGAGCCACAAATTACATAAGGAATTCTGTTAAGGTTGTTGTGGATGCATATAATGGTAGTGTTGACTTCTATATCGTAGATGAAGAAGATCCAATTGCCCAAACATATGCAGAAATTTATCCTGAACTATTTAAAAAATTTGAAGATATTCCCGATGGTCTTGAACAACATATAAGATATCCAAATGCTTTATTTGAAATTCAAGCAGAAGTATACAGAAGATATCATATGGAAGATGTAAAAGTTTTCTATCAAAATGAAGACCTATGGGATATTGCAAATGAAATATATGGAACAGAACAGCAACAGATGACTCCGAATTACTATATAGTTAAGTTGCCAGGGGAAGAGAGCGCTGAGTTCATTAATTCTATACCATATACTCCAAGATCCAAACAGAACATGACGGCACTTTTAGTAGCCAGAAATGATGGAGAGGAATATGGGAAATTAGTATTATATAAATTCCCTAAGAACAAAACGGTATATGGACCTATGCAGATAGAGGCACAGATAGACCAAACTCCAGAAATATCGGAAGATTTTTCCCTTTGGGGAACATCGGGGTCCACATATAACAGAGGCAACATGTTTGTAATACCTCTTGAAACCTCTATTCTATATGTAGAACCTATATATTTGGAAGCTTCAAATCAAGCTATACCTGAAGTTAAGAGAGTTGTAGTTGCATATAATGAAAGAATTGCCTATGAAGAGACCTTTGGGGAGGCCTTAACATCCTTATTTGGAGAAAATCATAGCGAAGGAACAACTGACGGTGAAGAGATTACAGAAGAGGAAGAAGGAACAGGGGGAATGACGGCAGAAGAATTGATTGCAGCAGCGAATCAGAGTTATGAAAAAGCTTTAGCTGCACAGGAAAGCGGAGATTGGGCCGCTTATGGTAACCACCTACAAGATTTGGAGGAATACTTGAATCTGTTGTCAGAATAAAGAAAAGGGGATAGAGATGTTTGATTATGATTTAGAGAAAATGTTGTTTACAATTAGGCCAGAGGATCATCAACCGGGTAAGGTTAGAAGAATCCTGTCTGAACATCCGGAAATCAAGTTTGTATCACTTGTTGGCATGGATTTAGGGGGACATGAGACGGATGAAAAAATACCCATGAGGGTTTTCCATGAAGACATGGAAAAGATATTAACAAATGGTGTACAGACAGATGGCTCAAGTGTAGCACTGCCGATTATTGTAGAATTAAACAATGCAAAAGTAGACATTATACCCGATTTAGAGGTTAATTGGTACGTGGACCACAATTATAACAACGTAGACAAAAATACTGGTTTGCCAGTGGGAACGCTTAGGATCCCTTCGTTTTTAAAGCATAATGACAAAATGGAATGTGGTTCTAGAGTATTCTTAAAGAAGAGTATCGATAATTTCAAACAAGAGGTACTTAAGGAAATCGTTGATAATCCATATGTTTATGAGTATTTAGATATCGACGATGTAAGTGAAATTAAAGAAGTACTTATAACTAGTGCCACGGAACTGGAGTTTTGGGTCAAAACTCCAGATGATAGGGCAGATAGAGAACAACTATTCACCGCTCAAGTACTAAAAGAGCAGTATTGGAAAAGAACAATTGGACCTGTAAGAAGTGCTTTGGAAAAAGCTTTAGAAGTACTTGACTGCTTCGGATTTGATGTAGAAATGGGTCATAAAGAAGTTGGCGGAGTAAAAGCCAAAATGGGTAATTCTGGTTCATATGACCATATAATGGAACAGCTTGAAATAGATTGGAAATATTCAGATGCCATGCAAGCAGCAGATAATGAATACCAAGTCAAGTGTGTTGTAAGGGATGTATTTATACAGTTTGGTCTAGATGTGACTTTTTTAGCAAAACCAATACCGGGTGTTGCAGGGAGCGGAGAACACACACATTTGGGGGTAGCAGCTAAGCTTAAAAATGGAAAAGTAGTTAATCTGTTTACGCCAAAGAATAAGCATATAGAATATATGAGCCCTATAGGTTTTGGTTCTTTGATGGGAATACTTAAAAACTATGAAGTATTAAATCCGTTTGTAAGCGCAACAAATGATTCCTTTAATAGACTCAAGCCGGGTTTCGAAGCTCCTATATGCATAGTAACATCCCTAGGAAGAAGTATAAAAGAGCTTTCCAGAAATAGGACTGTTTTAGTTGGATTGATTAGAGATAATGGTAATCCGCTTGCTACAAGGTTTGAGCTTAGGGCTCCTAACCCACATAGTAATACTTATTTGGTGTTAGGCGCTTCATACTTGGTTATGCTAGATGGCATTAGGGCTGTTTTAAGAGCAGGGAAAACTCCTGCTGAGCTTGAAAAAACAATGTCTAAGGAGTATGGCAAAGAAGATTTTTATCTAGAAAAAAATAGAGTTTATAGAACGGAAGATAATGTCTTTTCTGATTTCACTAAAGAAGAAAGAGATAAGTTGTTTGGGAAAGCCCCAGCTACTGTTTGGGAAAATATAAAAGCTCTAGATATGGAAGCAGAAAAAGTAAAAGTGCTTATGGCTGATGGTGTAATTCCCGAAATTGTATTTAAGTCATATAAGGCACAAGTTCTCAACAAATGGAAAACAGAGTTGCATGACAGACTAGTTCCCAATGCAATGGATTTTGTAAGAGAATGTGTAAAATGTCATGAGGGAGATGCTACTGACTATGATATTTCAAATTGGAATAAAATAGAAGCAATCAGATTTGAACTAGGAAAAGATAGTTTAGAATCAAAGTGTTTGCTAACTAAAGAAAAAGAAGCCCTTGACTTACAAGATTTTGACAAAGCATCGGAGTTACATATAGAAATACAGAAGAAGATTGAAGACTTGAGAAACTTATATGTCAAATACAGAAAAAATTTATTTTAAAAGGGAAGTGGAAAAATGCTAGATATCAAAAGAATAAGAGAGGATTTTGAAGGAGTAAAAAAAGCAATAGAAAAAAGAGGAAATGGTGACTATGGATTAGATGCAATAAAAGAGCTGGATTTTAAAAGACGCGAAACACTAGCTGAAGTTGAATCCATGAAAAACCAGCAAAAAACCGTATCCAAAGAAATACCCAAACTAAAAAAAGAAGGTAAAGATACTACTGAAATAATGACCGAGATGAAAGCACTTAGCGATGAAATAAAAGAACTAGATGGAGCTTTATCTTCTATTGAAGAAAAACTAAAAAATGCTTTATTAAATGTACCTAATACACCTTACAAGGATGTGCAGATAGGCGAAGATGATACGGCAAATGTGGAATTGAAAAAGTTTATGGAGCCCACATCATTTAGTTATGAGGTAAAGGCACATTGGGATATTGGTGAAAACTTAGATATACTCGACTTTGAAAGAGCGACCAAGATATCTGGCGCACGATTTACTGTATATAAGGGCCTAGGGGCAAGGCTAGAAAGAGCTGTAATTAATTTTATGTTAGACTTGCATACTATTGATCAAGAATACTCAGAAATACTTCCTCCATTTATGGTTAATAGAACTGCTATGACAGGAACGGGTCAATTGCCAAAATTTGAAGACGATATGTTTCATATTCCAGCTAAGGACTTTTTCTTAGTTCCAACGGCTGAAGTGCCCCTTACCAATCTAAGAGGGGATGAAATAATGAAAACGGAAGAATTGCCTCTTTACTATACAGCATATACTCCTTGCTTTAGAAAAGAAGCAGGTAGCGCAGGAAGGGACACTAGAGGATTAATTAGACAGCATCAATTCAATAAGGTGGAACTCGTTAAATTTGTTAAACCTGAAGATTCTTATGAAGAGTTAGAAAAACTTACATTAGATGCTGAAGAGGTTCTTAAACTTCTTGAAATTCCTTATAGAGTTGTAAGGTTAAGTTCAGGAGATCTGGGATTTTCGTCAGCAATGACCTATGATATTGAAGTTTGGATGCCTAGTTATGGAAGGTACGTGGAGATATCTAGCTGTAGTAATTTTGAAGATTATCAGGCAAGAAGAGCTGATATTAGATTTAGAAGAGAAGATAAAGGAAAACCTGAATTTGTACATACTTTAAACGGATCAGGATTAGCTGTTGGGAGAACAGTTGCGGCAATACTTGAAAATTACCAAAATGAAGACGGTTCCGTGACTATACCCGATGTTCTAAAGCAATATATGAAAGTTGATAAAATTAAATAACAAAATAAAACTAAAAGAGATTCGAAATTTCACGAATCTCTTTTAGTTTTATATATTTATGTTTAAAAGTATTTAAATAATATCTTCAACCCTTTTGTATTCTTCTAATATAGATTCATCAGGTTCTTTGGTAGCTAAACTTACTAATACAATAGCCAATAGAGCACATATAAAGGCAGGCAACAATTCGTAAATATTAAAAGCACCACCTAGTGGTCTTACTAAATATTTCCATACGAATATTACTAACCCTCCAGTAATCATTCCAGCTATAGCACCTTGTTTAGTGGATCTTTTCCAAAATAGGGCGGACAATACAACAGGTCCAAAGCAAGCGCCAAATCCAGCCCATGCAAAACTTACGATTTCAAATACTGAACTATCCGGATTGGACGCAAATAATACAGCGACTATAGAGATGATAACCACAGTTGTTCTTGCAACTATCATGGAAGTCTTTTTACTAAGTTTAATATGGAAACAATTATTCATTAAGTCTTGAGATACTCCAGAAGAGGCAGCTAGTAACTGGGAATCTGAAGTAGACATTGTAGCTGCTAGAATGCCAGCTAGAATTATTCCTGCTATAATAGCTGGGAAGACCCCGTGAGTGCTTAATAAGTTGGCAATTTGAATTATTACGGTTTCAGAACCTGACCCTTGCAAATTTTCAATTGCGCCCACGCTTGACATAGCGTTTCCTATGATTCCAATAAATATAGCAACACATAGGGAGATCGCAACCCAAGTAGTAGCTATTCTTCTAGATACTACAAGTTTATTTCTTTCTTGTATAGCCATGAATCTTAATAAAACATGAGGCATACCAAAGTAACCTAAACCCCAGGCCAGTGTACTTACTATAGTTATAAAACCATAATTAACAGATTCATTATTAACAATATCATGTATAGCGTTTAATGATAAATAACCTGACATTTCGCTAGCATTTGCCATAACGTTATCAAATCCTCCAGCAGTACTTATTCCAAATGTGAGCACTACTATTAAAGCTATTGACATTACGATACTTTGTATAAAATCGCTTGTACTCGCGGCCAAAAAGCCACCTAAGGTTGTATAAGCTACTATAATAGTTGCACTTATAAGCATTGCTGTCATGTATTCTATTCCAAATAGACTGCTAAATAGTTTTCCACATGCTGCAAAACCTGATGCAGTGTAAGGAATAAAAAAAATAATAATTACTACAGCGGCTAGTGCGCCTATAATATTCTTATTGTCGTGATATCTTTTGTTAAAAAAATCGGGTATGGTTATAGCATTAATTTGGTGTGAATATTCCCTAATTCTTTTTGCTACAAATAACCAATTTAAGTACGTACCAATAGCCAATCCAATGCCTGTCCATGCTGCTTCACCTAAACCAGATATATATGCTACGCCAGGGAGGCCCATAAGCAGCCAGCTACTCATATCTGAGGCTTCCGCACTCATGGCAGTAACAAAGGGGCCTAATCTTCTGCCTCCTAAATAAAAATCTGATACATTTTCATTGCGTTTGGAATAAAATATTCCTATAGCAACAATAAATATCAAATAGATAATAATTGATAAAAGAATGTAAATTTCGTTTGTTGTCATAATAATCTCCTTCAAAAACAAATATTAATTATTATATCATATATAAAACTAGAACGAAACACAGAATAAAGTCTGTACTAAAAATGATTTAAATCATAATTAAAACGCTATAATCCCTTAATAATAAAGGTTATAGCGTTTTAATAAATTGTACACTAGTTTATTAAATATCTATACTAATTTTTGTACCATTCTAAAAATCTTGGCATCATTTCTTTTGTATATTTGTTTAAGGAGTAATCTCCATTACATATACACCAATCATATAATAATGCTCTTTCAAATAAAGCGTATGCCTTGGTAATTTCATTAATTGCTAAATCATTTTTCAGTTCTCCATTTTCAATGCCTTCTTTAACAATTTGTCTTAATAGTTTGTAATAGAATCTGTTTGTGTCTAAAAGGTGCTTATCACCTTTTGTTATAAGTTGAGAAGAGTACAGCATCGCTAATAAATCAATACTGATAGAGTTTTCAATCATAAGAAAAAGCTCTTTGTTTAAATATATTAGTTTGTCTATTGATGTCATATCATTATTTAGATTATCAATTAACTCTTCATATTTTTCATCAAACAAATAAGATAAAGATGAAAGCAAGGCATCTTTTCCTTCAAAATAATGATAAAAAGATCCCCTTGAAGTTTTGGATTTTTCCACTATATCTTCTACAGTTGTGTTTTCGTAACCTTGTTCATAGAAAAGCTTCCACGCAGCATTTACTATTTTACCTTTTGTGTTTTTATTCTTTTTCATTGACATATAGCCCTCCATTAAGTAAATATTACTGAGTAATGAGCATTTTGTCAACCAACACTTTTAAATTTCATGTTCTATGGTATAATTATTGTATAGAAGGTTTAATATGATAAAATATTTTAAAAAGACAACAATTATATTAACGGTCGTAATATTGCTATGCTTATTTAGTATGCACAGCAATATTTTGTTTTCTTATGGAAACGAAAATGAGACAATAAAGGTCGGTTTTTATAAATGGGACGGTTTTAATAATATGGATGAAGAAGGTAATCTTAGTGGGTATGGTTACGAATACCTGGAGCATTTATCTAGATATAATGATTGGAACTATGAGTTTATGGGATATGATAATACTTGGCAGGAATCCATGAAAATGCTTAAAACCCGAGATATTGATATTCTTTGCTCGATGATAAAAACCGCTGAAAGAGAAAAAGAGTTTTTGCTATCGGAATATCCAATGGGATCAAAAAAGTATACATTAACAACATTAAGGAACAATGAAGATTACTATTTGGGCGATATTGATGAGTTAAATGGAATAACTGTAGGGGTATTTAAAGACAATGCGTCTAATGAATTATTTACAACCTTTGCCAAAGAAAATGATTTAAATTATACTATGGTTGAGGCGGAAGGAAGCAATGAAAATGATTGGCTTATAAAGAATTTAAAAAATGGAAATATAGATGCTATTTTTTCCAGCGAATATAGAATAACTGAAGATGAAAAGATACTAACAAATACAGGTTCAATAGAATTTTTTATAGCAACAAATAAAAATAATTATGAATTGATGGGTGAAATAAACCAATCAATAAAAGAATTAAATAGTAACGAGCCTTTACTTGCAACTGAGCTGGGGAAAAAATATTTTGCAAAGTCCCAATTGGGAGCCCCCAATTTTACTAGGGAAGAAGTTGATTTTATTAATAGCAATAAGGATAAGTTTATAAGCCTAAGGGCTTATAATACCAACAAGCCTT
>Ga0209931_1001818_pt1 | contig 11282 bp, 6 predicted proteins | sample SalPonR1_B_D1_MG_FD_185697 | JGI IMG/M metagenome (GOLD analysis project Ga0209931, IMG submission 185697) | Salt pond soil microbial communities from South San Francisco under conditions of wetland restoration - Salt Pond MetaG R1_B_D1_MG... ...
ACCGGTCCGCCGATTTCGATGGGCGTGTTGGCGGTGATCCGACGGTTGTGCGGGTCGGCGACGATGGCCCACTGGCCGTCGGCCTGCTTTGCGGTGCGGTAGACCGAGATGCCGTGGGAGGCGATCTCCATGCGCACCTCGTCGTCGTCGCGCATGCCGTCGGCGTCGTAGACGACGCTGCGCTTGTCATGCGCCACGCCCTTGTAGCCTTCCTTCTCGGCGTGCAGGAAGCGCGGCTCGATGTATTCGTGGTTCAGGACGAGCAGGCCATCCTCGGATGACACGCCGTCGATCGGGAAGAAGTGGATCCCGTCGTGGCACTGGCCGATCTGGTGCTCCCTTTCGGCGCCGGTGTTGGCACCGGGGCGATAGGCGGGCATGTCGCCGGAGATCGGCTCGCCGATCCCGCCGAGGATCTGGAAGCTGTAGCCTTCGGGCACGACGACCGTGTCGTCGAAGCTCACCGGCACCGGGGTGAAGCCGATGAGCGAGGAGGTGGACTGCGCCAGCGCCCCCTTGCCCGACAGCGACGCGCCGATCAGGCCGGTGGCGATAGTGGCCAGACCGCCAGACAGGAAGCCGCGACGCGCGACGCGCGCGTCCATCACGTCATAGAAGTTGCGGTTGGCGGACGTGTTGCACTGCGGCTCGTCGCCGTGTTCGTAACCCATCGCCTCTGTGTGGTCGGGATAGTCCCGCTCGAAGTCTTTCATTCCTGGCTCCATTGGCTGAGTGCGTCGCGGATCCTCCGAGGATCGGACCACGACCGAGGCGACAATAGGGCGGGGGGCGTAACGGTTTTGCGACGGCTTTTCGGAATCTCTGTAACAGCGCCACGGACCTAGCCGATGCCGCGCAGCCACTCCATCACCGCGGGCCGGACCGACTGCGCGCCGGAGCCCCGCGCCTCGTCGATCACCGTGCGGGCCTCCTCGAGGTTCACGCGGCGCAGGAGATGCTTGACCGGCCCGATGGAGGCCGGCCGCATCGAGAGCGTCCTGAGCCCCATCGCGGCGAGGCACATCGCCTCCACGGGCCGTCCCGCATCCTCACCGCAGAAGCTTAGCGAGCAGGCCGCGTCCTCGCAGCGCTTCACGATCTGCTCGAGAAAGGTCAAGTAGCTCACGTTCAGCGTGTCGTAGCGCCGCCGCACCCGCTCGTTCTCGCGGTCGGCGGCGAAGAAGAACTGCTTGAGATCGTTTCCGCCGATCGAGATGAAGTCGGTCTCCTCGAAGAACTGCCGGGGCGCGAAGGCCAGGCTCGGCGTCTCCAGCATCGCCCCGATCTCCAGCGTCTCGGGCAGGTAGTGCCCCAGTCTCCGCTCGCGCTCGAGCTCGTCGAGAAGGTGCTGGCGCGCCGCCCGGAACTCGTCGAACTGGGCGATGAAGGGGAACATCACCGACAGCGGCCGCCCCGCAGCCGCCCGGATCAGCGCCTGGAGCTGCATTCGCATCACGCCCGGCTTGTCGAGCCCCACGCGGATCGCCCGCCAGCCGAGCGCGGGGTTCGGCTCGTCCTCGCGCTTCATGTAGGGCAGCACCTTGTCCGACCCGATGTCGAGGGTCCGGAAGACCACGCGCTTGCCCTTCGCCGCATCCATCACCCGGCCGTAGAGCGCCGCCAGTTCGCCGCGGCGCGGCACCTTGTTGCGGACGAGGAATTGCAGTTCGGTCCGGAACAGGCCGACGCCTTCCGCGCCCGAGCCGTCGAGCGACGGCAGGTCCGCCATCAGCCCCGCGTTCATGTGCAGTTCAACGACCGATCCGCATTTCGACCGGGCCGGAAGATCGCGCAGCGAGACATAGCGCTTCTGCGCCTCGGCCTGCATCGCCATCTTGTCCCGGAAGGCGCCCACGACCGTGTCGTCCGGCCTCAGGTGCGCCAGCCCCTCGTCGCCGTCGACCAGGATGTGGTCGCCGTTGAGTGCCTCGGCCGTGATCCTTTCGGCGTGGATCAGGAGCGGGATCGCCCAGGCCCGCGCGACGATCGCGGCGTGGCTGCCCACCGACCCCTGCTCGAGCACGATGCCCTTGAGGCGCCGGCCATACTCCAGAAGCTCGCCGGGCCCGATGTTGCGCGCCACGAGGATCGGATCGGGCGGAAGCTCGGCGCCGGTGTCGTGCCCCTGCCCCGTCAGGATCCGCAGCAGCCGGTTCGACAGGTCGTCGAGGTCGTGCAGCCGGTCGCGCAGGTAGGCGTCGCCCACCTGCTCCATGCGCGCCCGCGCCACCGATTGTTCCTTCTCGACCGCCGCCTCCGCCGAGAGGCCGCGCTCGATATCCTCCTCCATCCGGCGCATCCAGCTGCGCGAATTGGCGAACATCCGGTAGGCCTCGAAGATCTCGCGCTGCTCGCCGTCCTCGCCATCGCCCGACAGCATCTCGTCGACGGTGAGCCGCAACCGCTCGACCGCCCGGTGCAGCCGCTCGGCCTCGGCCTCGGGGTCGTCCGCTATCGGGTTGGTCACCACGACCCGCGGCTCGTGCAGCCACACATGCCCTTCCGCCGCGCCCTCCTGACCCGTCGTGCCCCGGAACAGCACCGGCTCGGTATGCCGCGCCCGGAGCGCCGCGCCCTCGCCCACGAAGGCGCCGAGCTCGGTCATCTCGGCCAGCACCATAGCCACGACCTCGAGCGCGTAGAGCTCGTCCTCGGAAAACCCCCGCGCGTCCTTCGACTGCACGACGAGAACGCCCAGCTTCTCGCCCAGCCGCTGCACGGGCACGCCGAGAAACGAGGAATAGATCTCCTCTCCCGTCTCGGGCATGTAGCGGAAGCCGCGTTCCTGCGGCGCGTTCGCGGTGTTGATCGGACGCCCACGCTTGGCCACGCGGCCGACGAGCCCCTCGCCCATCCGCATCCGCGTGACGTGAACGGCCTCGGCCTTCAGGCCCTCCGTCGCGCAGAGCTCCAGCGTATCGGCGTCACGGAAGAGGTAGATCGAGCAGACCTCGGTCCGCATCGAGGAAGCGATGAGGCGCACGATGTGATCGAGGCGCTGCTGGCCCGCGCCTGCCTCGGCCATGACTTCCCGCAGCCGGCCAAGGAGCTTGCGGCTTTCGCTTTCGGACGGATCAGCCATGCGGTCCCGTGCCTGTCCCCGGTCTCGGCGGCCCTTCAAGAACGCCGAGGCCGGTTAGACCACAGATGAGGAGGAAGAGAAACGGAGAACTGGCCTCATGCGGCCGGGGGACGCGCCATCCACCAGATTGATAGCGGCCGCATGTTGAGGATCGCCCGGCAGCCGGGGCTCGCCCGGTCGAAGGCGGCGGGCGTCTGGAAGGCGAGGTTGCGCTTGACGTGCATCTCCGCGTGGAGCGCGCGGCGCAGGGTCTCCGCCTCGTCCACAAGCCCCCAGCACTCGAGTTGCGCGGCAAGGCTGAAGTTGAACCCCGGCTGGATCTCTGCGGTCTGGAAGCTGGTGTCGTCCTGGTGCGGCAGGACGCCCAGCGCGGCCTCGGGGACGGCGGCGAGCGAAACCGCCCCTTCACCGCCACCGGCTTCGAGGAAGTTCAGACGGTAAATGCTCCTCAGCGCCGCGACGGCGTCCGCCTCGGGCACGATCTCGCCCAGTCCGAGCCGCCGCGCGAGAAAGGGCCCGAACAGCTGCTCGATGAAGCAGGCCTCCGACAGCGGCCCGTCGGTGTCCACGCGAAACCACCGCCCATTGAAGAGTCTCTCGCGATAGGCCGCCGTCGCCCGTTCCGCCTGCTTCGCCCAGTCACGCGCCAGCGCCGTCTCGCCCGCCTCGCCGGCCAGCCGCGCCCCCGCCAGAAGCGCCGCGATCCACAAGCCCCCGCAATAGCTCGACGGTCCGGTCATCGGGATGTTGTCGAAGGTCTGGTCCGGGGTGCCGTCGTTCTCGATCAGCCCGTCGCCGTCCCGGTCGAAGCGCCGGAGGCGCCCGATCGCCGCGCGCACGGCGGGAAAAAGGCCGCGCCGCCAGTCCGCGCCCATCGCCTGCCCCTCGCGCCAGATGCAGAGCACGAGGTCGCAGTTGAGATCCTTCCAGAGCGTCGCGTCGCGGTAGGTATAGGAATTGGGCGTGACGAAGGGATCCTCCCCCGGTCCGCCCAGATCGTGCGGGCAGGACCCCATCGGGTTCAGGTCGAACAGCATGCCGTCCCAGCGGTGCCGCCGCTTCTGGCGGTCATCCGCCAGCGTGAGCCGGGCGAAATCCTCGGCCACGCCCGCCGCGAGGTGCGGGAAGAACCGCGCCACCGCCTCGGCCGCATAGATCCACAGATCCAACGTGTTGTAGAGCGCGTAGTCCGGGCATTCGATGATCCCGAAATGCTCGCGCCCGTCCGGCGATCCCTCCGCCGAAGTCCAGACCGTCAGCCCGTCCACGAGAAACGACGACTGGTTGATCGCCTCGCCCGCGCGGTGCGGCAGGTCGCCGAGCTCCTCCGCGACCGCCGCATGCCACTCCGCTATCGCGCGCTGCCAGTCGTCGGCCCGGGCCAGCGCATGCGCCGCCAGCGCCGCACCCGACCGGCCCTCGCGCCCCCAGTCGTCCGTGTAGGATCGCAGCCAGCGCCGCCCCTGCCCGAACCGGACCGCGGGCAGGTCCCAGGCCAGCGCGAACGTAACCTCCCGGCTTTCTCCCGGCGCAAGCCTGCACCGTGCGGCCACCGCCCCGGCGGGATGGCTGGGCGGCGTCTCGCGGAAGCCGCTCTCGCTCACCCAGCCGGGGCCGAGGTCCGGCGCATCCCCGGATGCGAGGACCCCCTCCCGGAACGCCGCGCCACAGCCCGCCCCGTCGAAGCAGACCGTGCGCGACAAGGTCAGCCCCGGCGCCTCGCCCACGGCGATGGCCCACTCGCCCGTGCCTTCCTCGGGAATGTCCCGCGACCGGCGGCGGTCGAAGATCACGGCCGCGCCGCCGTCGATCTCCGCGCCCCGGTTGAAGCACCCCGCCGCCACGCGCCGCGGCCGACCCTCCCCCGTGTCGCCGAACCAGCCGTTGAGGTTGGCGAAGCTGAAGGCGAGCGAGACCTCCGCCTCGACCGGACCCGCGTTCGTCAGCCGCCACCGGAACAGCGCCACCGGCAGGGACGCCGCCGCCCGGCCGCCCGGAATGACGGGCGAGAACGACAGGCACTCGGCCCCGATACCTTCAAGCAGGCCATGCCGATGCCACGCGACGGGAAACAGCCCCTCCCATTCCGGCGCCTCCGCCTCGAAATCGAACGCCGAGAATTCCTCCGACTCCGGCGCAGGCTGAAGCGCCCGGACCGCCGGAGTCCCGCCGTCGGGCGCCACACGAAGCAGGAACCCGTTCACCGGCATCGAGAAGCTGGCCAGTCCGCCCGCCTTGATGGTCCAGCGGCTGAACCGCCCGTCCGAAGCGCGCGTGATGCTGCCCGTCCCGATCCCGCCCAGCGGCACGCCCGTGGCCCCCAGCGGCGGCAGGATCGCGTCGATCTTGGCCCGCGAGCGCGGCAGAACCTGCCCGGCCTCGCGCGATGTCGCGCTCGCCGGAGCCGTGAAGAGATCGTTGCGCAAAATCCTCGCCTCCCCGTCCCGGATCAGACACCACCGGCGGGCGTGCTGGCAACTCCCCTCAGGCGGCCCGGTCGAGCCCGAAGGTGTCGTGGAGCGCCTGCACGGCAAGTTCCATGTACTTCCGGTCGATCAGGACGGAGATCTTGATCTCGGACGTCGTGATGACCTTGATGTTGATGTTCTCGTCGCGCAGCGCCTTGAACATCTGCGCGGCCACGCCCGCATGGCTGCGCATCCCGATCCCCACGACCGACACTTTCGCGACCTCGGTGTCCGCGACGAGATCCTTGAACCCGATCTCCCCCGTCTCCCGCGCCTCGCTCATCGCGCGCTCGGCCCGTTTCACCTGATCCACCGGGCAGGAGAAGGTCATGTCGGTATGGCCCTCCTCCGATATGTTCTGGACGATCATGTCCACGTTCACCCCGGCATCGGCCAGCGGCCCGAAGATCGCCGCCGCGATGCCGGGGCGGTCCTCGACATGGGTGAGCGTCATCTTCGCCTCGTCCCGGCTGTAGGCCACGCCGGCCACCACGTTCGATTCCATGATTTCCTCCTCGTCGCAGACGAGCGTTCCGGCGTCCTCGCCGCCCTCCTCGAAACTCGACAGCACCCGCAGTCGCACCTTGTAACGCATGGCGAGCTCGACCGAGCGCGTCTGGAGCACCTTCGCGCCAAGCGACGCGAGCTCCAGCATCTCCTCGAAGGCGATGCGGTCGAGCTTGCGCGCCTTCGACGTGATCCGGGGGTCGGTGGTGTAGACACCGTCCACGTCGGTGTAGATGTCGCAGCGCTCCGCGCCGAAGGCCGCCGCGAAGGCCACCGCCGTGGTGTCCGACCCGCCGCGGCCCAGCGTCGTGGTCCGTCCCTCGGGGCTGATCCCCTGAAAGCCCGCGACGACCGCCACCTTCATGCCTTCGGCGAACTTCGCCTTGATGTTCTCGGGCGGGATGTCCTCGATCCGCGCGGCGGCATGCGCCGAATTCGTCCTGAGCGGCACCTGCCAGCCCTGCCAGGATCGCGCCGGAATATCCATTTCCTGAAGCGTCAGCGCCATCAGGCCCGCCGTCACCTGCTCGCCCGAGGACACCACCGCGTCGTATTCCCGGGCGTCGAAGAAGGGCGAGGTCTCCTCGACCCAGCCCACAAGCTCGTTCGTCTTGCCGGCCATGGCCGAGACGATCACGATCACGTCGTAGCCGTTCGCCACCTCGCGGCCCACGCGCTTGGCCGCCCGCCGGATGCGATCCAGCGTGGCAACCGACGTGCCTCCGAATTTCATCACAAGGATCGGCATGTCCGCCCGTCGTCCCCCGCGTGCCCGCCTCGCGCGCCTGATAGGCGAGCGGCCACACCTGCGCAAGGGCGGGGCGGTTGCGCTGCCAGGCTTTCGGTGTCGAGATTGACCGACAACTGAGACGTCGTCACGCGCGAACAGGCGCTGACTGTATTCGACCAGTTCTTCAACGGTCGGTCGATCGCCGACATCCGTCGCGGACCCGCATCGTCCGGCACCGAGGCCCGTGTCTCCCCGAAGCGGTGACACGGAGACTCCCGCCACCGAGGGCGCGGCTCCCGTAGGCGCCAAGGTCCGAGCAAACGCGACGACCCGGGCGAGCAGCCCGGGCCTCGCGGTGTGCAGTCGCGGATGGCCTCAGGCGGCCGTCCGTCTCCGGCGCAGCGCGGCGAGCCCGCCGAGGCCGCCCAGCAGAAGCAAGGCCGAGGCCGGCAGCGGCACCACGGAGACCGCGATGTCGTCGACGGAGAAGCCGTCGTTGATCACGGGCTGGCCGTTCTTGGTGTTCGACAGCATGATCATCGCGTCGCTAACCGCGAAGCCGAAGTCCACGACCACGAGCTTCTGGTTTGCGTTGGTCTGGCCGCTGAAAACTTCGGGCGTCGTGCCGTCGGCCGAAACCGTGATCGTCGCGCCGACGTCCGTCGCGTCGGTCAGCGTGAAGATGATCTTGTCGAACATCCGCCCGATTTCGACGGCCCACGCCATGCCCCAGGTGTCGTTGCTGTCGAGGAACTGGTCGAACGCTTCGTTCCCGGTCAGGTCGTCCGTCGTACTCGACCGGCCATAGACCGTCCCCTCGCGGATGGCGAGCTTCGTTCCGTCCAAGTCCGGGTCCGGGTCCGTCACGGTCCCACCCGAACCGGTCCCGCCCAGCGTCGTGAACGTGCCCACGTTCGTGACGAAGCCGGGAGCCGGGCTTGGCCCGCTCATGACATTCCCCACGCCGTAGCTCTCAAAATCCTCCACAACGGTCATGCCGAGCGTGCCGAGTTCCGCGTTGTAGTCCGCCGTCGTGAAATCGGTGATCGTGACCGACGCAGCCTGACCGGCACCCGGCAAGACCGCGCAGGCGGCCGCAGCCGCCAGAAGTTTCCACCTCATCAAAAAATCCCCACTCGTACATTTACACGCCATCACGCGACATGCGCGCAGCCCCAATGTCCTAGCAGGTCGCGGTGAAGAATGAACCGCAGATGAACCTTTTCGCCACAAACCGGACCCCGCGGGAAACAGTGGACCGTCTCGGTCGCGACCGTTTCCGGCCGGGCCCGTGCCCCGCCCCCGCCTGCCGTGTTGCCGAACCTCGTCCCCGATGGTCTAATGCGGCCCCAATGAACAAAGGACGAGCAGCATGGCCGACGACCTTCTCTCCCCCGGACCCTCGGACACGAGCTACGATGCCTCCTCGATCGAGGTGCTCGAAGGGCTCGAACCCGTGCGCAAGCGCCCCGGCATGTATATCGGCGGCACCGACGAGCGGGCGCTCCACCACCTCGTGGCCGAAGTGCTCGACAACGCCATGGACGAGGCCGTGGCGGGCCACGCCAGCCGCATCGAGGTGGAGCTCCACGCCGACCACTCCGTCACCGTCCGCGACAACGGCCGCGGCATCCCTGTCGACCCGCACCCGAAGTTCCCCGAAAAGTCCGCGCTCGAGGTGATCCTGTGCACGCTCCACGCGGGCGGCAAGTTCTCCGGCAAGGCCTACCAGACCTCCGGCGGCCTCCACGGTGTCGGCGTCTCGGTCGTCAACGCGCTCTCCGACCATGTTCGCGTCGAGGTCGCCCGCAACCGCGAGGTCTTCGCGCAGGAGTTCTCGCGCGGCATTCCGCAGGGCCCTGTCCGGTCTCTCGGCCCCACGCCGAACCGCCGCGGCACCACCGTCACCTTCCACGCCGACGCCGAGATCTTCGGCTCCCAGACGTTCAAGCCCGCCCGGCTGCTGAAGATGGCGCGATCCAAGGCCTACCTCTTCTCGGGCGTCGAGATCCGCTGGAAGTCGCAGATCGACGACGGCGAGACCCCGCTCGAGGCCACCTTCCGCTTCCCCGGCGGGCTGTCGGACTACCTGTCGGAAAGCCTGGGCGGCGCGTCGACCTACGCCGACCGCCCCTTCGCCGGGAAGGTCACCTTCCAGGACAAGTTCGGCGAACCGGGCTTCGTCGAATGGGCGATCAACTGGACGCCCGCGCGCGACGGCTTCATCCAGTCCTACTGCAACACCGTGCCCACGCCCGAGGGCGGCACCCACGAGGCCGGCTTCTGGGCCGCGATCCTCAAGGGCATCCGCGCCTATGGCGAGCTCGTGGGCAACCGCAAGGCCCGCGACATCACCCGCGAGGATCTCGCGGGCGGCGCCTGCGCACTCGTCTCCTGCTTCATCCGCGAGCCCGCCTTCGTGGGCCAGACCAAGGACCGCCTGTCGTCGGACTCCGCCGCCCGCATGACCGAGGGCGCGGTGCGCGACCACTTCGACACCTGGCTCGGCAACGACACGAAATCGGCCGGCGCGATCCTCGACTTCCTCGTCCTGCGCGCCGAGGAACGCATCCGGCGGCGGCAGGAGAAGGAGACCTCGCGCAAGTCCGCCACCAAGAAGCTGCGCCTGCCGGGCAAGCTCGTCGACTGCTCGCGGCAGGCCCGCGACGGCACCGAGCTTTTCATCGTGGAGGGCGACTCGGCCGGCGGCTCGGCCAAGATGGCGCGCTCGCGCGAGACCCAGGCGCTCCTGCCCCTGCGCGGCAAGATCCTCAACGTCCTCGGCGCCGCCTCCTCGAAACTCGGCCAGAACCAGGAGATCGCAGATCTCTGCCAGGCGCTCGGCGTGGGCATGGGGACGAAGTTCAACGTGGACGACCTGCGCTACGAGAAGATCATCATCATGACCGATGCCGACGTGGACGGCGCGCATATCGCGGCGCTCCTGATGACGTTCTTCTTCTCCCAGATGCGCCCGATGATCGACCGCGGCCACCTCTACCTCGCCTGCCCGCCGCTGTTCCGGCTGACCCAGGGGGCGCATCGCGTCTACTGCCTCGACGAGGCGGAAAAGGAGGCGTGGCTGGCCAAGGGTCTGGGCGGGCGCGGCAAGATCGACGTCTCGCGCTTCAAGGGGCTGGGAGAGATGGACGCCAAGGACCTCAAGGACACCACGATGAACCCCGCCACCCGCAAGCTGATCCGGGTGACCGTTGGCGACGAGATCCCCGGCGAGACCGCCGACCTCGTGGAGCGCCTCATGGGCAAGAAACCCGAGATGCGGTTCCAGTACATCCAGGAGAATGCGCGGTTCGTCGAGGAGCTGGATGTTTAGAGGCTATCCAACCCCTGCTTCATCAACTTCACGAAGTCCGCCGGATTAGTAAGGTAATTTCGATAAGAATTTCTAATGGACGCCGGAGTCGATGCCCGAACATACACGACATGCGTACAGTCAGGGTCAGAAATCAAGTCATTTTCTTTTTCAACAGCCCTCGACGCTTTAGTATATCCAAAAATCTCAAGCGTATCGTCATTTCGGAATGATAGGATTGTGTGCTCTTTAATCTTGTCGAGATCGCCTTGCTCCCTCAATTTATCAAGTCGATCCAAAACTTGGCTTTCCGACTCAACAGATATGAAATCTGCCTTGAGCTGCCTGTCCGAGACTTCGGGAAGACACCCGAGCTGCCGCTCATGGCACCTCGAAAGTATTTCGCTGCTCAATCTAAAGAACTCGCCATAAGTTCCTGAGCCATCCTCAAACTTCGTTCGAGCACCAAATACGAGATCGGCAATCTCTACCGCTGTCGCCCATGCATGCTGCGTGTCTGTGCGCAATTGAACTTCAACCTTGAGTCCATCGTACGACTTATTGCTCGCTGAGGACGGGCTATAGGCATAGACGTAGTGCACTCCCCGATATCCTGTCTTCTTTGGGGAGGCGATGTAGTCGTATTTATTCGGATAATGGAGCGGCTTGTGTCGCGCACGACTTTCCTTCTCTAGATACTTTCGAAATTCAGCTAGCGATTCAAGATTGGAAAAGATTAATCTGCATCCTCCAAGATCGTGCATTGTCGAGGCATCTTGAGAGCGCCCAGAAATCAACTTGTCGAGCACAGTATTCCTGCGCTTTAGGCGCTGCGCGGGTGATAATCCAGTTGCATCTTGAGCCGGCTTTCTCAGCCACATGGCGATGGCAGTTAAAGGCTTAAGGTGCGCGCGCCGCCACTCATCAACGATAGATATGTCGTCTGTGTCCGCGGCCTTTATGCTGCCTGAGGCAGCGATCCTCTTGCCTGCTTTTCGAACTTGAGTCTTGGTGGGGAGCATCACCATCTTTGTTATCCAATGCGTAGCTATCAGCGCATGCAACGCCTAGTTGACCACACGCTTCTAAGCAAGCACAGCAAGCCGTAGGGCGCGCACTCACCCGCACCATCCCCACCGCCGCCCCATGCCGTAGGGCGAGGTTCACCCCGCCACCCCCTGC
>Ga0209931_1001832_pt1 | contig 11229 bp, 11 predicted proteins | sample SalPonR1_B_D1_MG_FD_185697 | JGI IMG/M metagenome (GOLD analysis project Ga0209931, IMG submission 185697) | Salt pond soil microbial communities from South San Francisco under conditions of wetland restoration - Salt Pond MetaG R1_B_D1_MG... ...
CACTATTGGCGTGTTACTTACGGTAGTGGGCATGCTCATTAACTTATATATTGCCGTGTTGAAAATTTTCTGGAACCAGCCCATTGGCGATCGTCCGCTGCTTTTTCTAGGAATACTCCTGGTAGTGATTGGTGTTCAGTTTTTCTCAATCGGTTTCCTGGGAGAAATGGTCAACAAAAACCGGGTGCATAAATTTATGCCGGGAATTGAGAAAATAACAGGGCTATGAGCAAAATTGAGTACGATCCTGTAAAAGATAAATTTTCAGCGATTATCAAGAACTCCCGGTTTCTCAGGAGGCTTTTCTATTTTTTACTGGACCTGTTTTTCTTGCGCAGCTGGCATATCCGGCGGGTGATCAAAAAAACCGCAACACCACTCGATCGAGAAGGCAACTGGAATATGCTTGATGCGGGTTGTGGATTTGGCCAGTATGATAGGTTTCTGCTCAGTGAGTTTAATCATGTGACAATAGATTCGGTTGACGTAAAAAAAGATTACCTGCGCGAAAATGAAACCTATTTTAGGGATGAAGTTGAAAAAGGCCACATTCGGTTTTACTACGCCGACCTTCTTCAGTTTGAGACAGACAGAACCTTTGATATGGCGATCTGTATTGATGTTCTGGAGCATATTGAAGAGGATGTTCAGGTTATGACAAACATCAGCAAACACCTTAAAGAGGGAGGGTATTTCCTGATGCATTCCCCATCGCATTACTCTGAAGAAGACGGGGATGAAGACGATTCGTTTGTTGGTGAACATGCACGCCCCGGCTACTCAAAAGAAGATATTTCTGATAAATTGAAAAAGGCAGGTCTGAAGCCGGAGGAAGTGCATTATACCTACGGGTTCTGGGGCCATAAAGCGTGGGTACTGTCAGTAAAGTGGCCCATGCTGGCGTTCAATAAGCTTGGGCTTTTAGCCGCAGTCCCACTGCTTGTTTATTACCCGGTGGTAATGCCGTTTTGCCTGCTGATGAATGTTTCAGATCTTTATACCCGTAATGAGAAAGGAAACGGTATATATGCGCTCGCCCGAAAAGCGTAACGTTATCCTTTTCCGGCTATTGATGTTGCTTTCTAAACCCTTTTGCATTAGTGTTATGTCAATGGTGAAATGCCGTTAGCGAGTCATCGAATGAGTCATCCATGAATGGTATATTGAATCGATAAGACTCGATTTTTCGAAAAACTCATCCGATGACTACAGGATAGATAAGTTGAAATCAGCATGGAAAGTCTTTTTTTAGCTTTTCATGATGAAAAGCAATGAGAGTTTAAAATACCATGTCTTGATGGTGCAGATCAATCTCGCAAAATATCCCACATTACCGCTGTTTACTCGTTGAAAAAAAGCATCTCATCAACTTCCTGAACCATTCGCCAGGAGAGTGTTGTGGTGTCGAAAACCAGGTGAAAAAAGCGCTGGGTTTCGGTTTTTACCACGTAGTGGTAGTGGTACCCCTTACCAACGCGCTCCTTGTGCATCTGGCGAATTTGCCGGATGTGAAACTGTTCCCCCTTTGGCGTTTCAAACCGATAAGGAGTGATGTGGTATTTGAGCTTGGGGTTCGAAAACCCGCGCACGACGTTGAGTACGTTGATTGGTGGATATTTTTCCTTGTCCATAAACTTCTCCGTTAAGGAAAAGTTAGTTTACACATATATTGCACATATGTCAATGTGTTATTTGATCGACATCACTTTAATCGGTTCAGTTCGCTTACTCCGATGATAAGATTTCCCTCTCCTGGGTCAGGCAACCTGCAAGACTGTTAACGCAGAGAGCTGCTGGCAGAGTTGCCACAACGCAGAGCGTCGCCGCCGACCCGCTACCTGCACACGCTAAATGTCCAAATTTCCCTTATCAACTATTTCTCCAATCCTCTGTTCCACCTCCGATCCCGAAACTTTGCCAGGAGCTCACTTGGTTCGCGCTCCCAGGTTATTGTTGTGGATCTCAGGGGCTATAACACTCATCCGATGACGCGAAGTCAGCGGATGAGATGCCGTCAGGAAAAAAGATCCCGGTACGGTTCCAGGAGTTCCGGCCTGTTATTGGAAACGTTTCCGACCTCTTTATTTACGCGGTAAAATGTAATGTCATCATCCGGCCAGGGACGGATCAGGTCCTGAAGTGCATTGGTATCGTGAAAATCGGGATCCAGCCAGGTATCGAACTCCTCCCGCAGCAAAAGGGAGGGCATCCGGTCATGAAGCTCTTTCATTGGTTTGTTAGCTTCGGTGGTGATTATGGTATAGCTGTTGACCGTCTCTCCGTTATCGGGATCCTCCCACTGTTCCCAAAGTCCGGCAAAATGCATTAAACCGGATTCTTTGCGCTGAATAAAGTGCGGATATTTTCCTGATTCGGTTGTTTTCCACTCATAAAATCCGCTGGCAGGCACGATACACCGATGAGACTTAAAGGGCTTTTGAAATGACTTCTTTTTTGACAGTGATTCTCCGCGAGCATTAATCATCGAGTAGCCTGTTTTAACGCTATCTGCCCAAAAAGGGATCAGGCCCCAGCGGTGCGGGCGAATAATTCTTTCAGAACCATCTTTTTCTTTCTGTTCAAGAACGAGGGGCATGTGATGGGAGGGAGCAACATTGTAGTTAGGTTCAACAGGGAAAGTGCCATCAGGTACAGCTCCGTAAATTTCCTGTAACTCTTCAAGTGTTGCTTTTAAAACGTATCGACCACACATAGACTATATACCGGCTTTGATTCATATTCTGACGTAAGGTGAGGAGAAGCCGTGAAAGTCGCAAGGTAAGAGTATCAAACCATCTGTAAATAAAACTGCCCGAAATTTTTTACAGGTTCCGGGCAGTTATCAAACCGCCAAATCACTTATTTGAGAAGCGTCATTTTCCTGGTGAATATCTGGTCGCCTGCTCTGAGTCTGTACATGTAAACCCCGCTTGCAAGATTTCCGGCATTGAAAGGCACGATATGCTCTCCGGCCTGTTTCATCTCACTACTCAGAAGTGTTTGTACTCTCTGCCCGGTAAGGGAATATACGGTCAGTGAAACTTCTGCGGATCTGTTGAGCTGATAGGAAATCTGTGTTGTTGGATTAAAGGGGTTCGGGAAGTTTTGGTTAAGACTCACAGATTGTGGAAGATCGGGTGAGGTTTCTGCCGATACGATATTAATTTGATCGTATGCAGTAATCTGTAGATTGGCTGTATCGGGGTCATAATCATTGGAGAAAGGGATGAGATCTGCACTTAAACTTGCAAATTCAAAACCATTCTCATCAACAAAGATTATGGTAACAGAGGTAAATTCAAAGCCTGAAAACTCTGTGGTTTCCTCTGACCGAATTCTTAATACCGGTATTGTTGTGTTACCTATGACAACTTCACCCCAGCCATCTACCTCTCCTGATACAGTATAATCTGAAGACGACTGGCCGCCCACGGATTGTATGGTTTCAGAGGTATAACTGTAATTCCAGGTTGTTCCATACGTAAGCGGGAACGGATAGACGGTCTCTGACGGTGTATTTTTAATCGTTAATAAGGGTGTTTCGGGAGCGCTGGCTTCGGCTTGTACATTCCCATATTCAAAAAGTCCGCTATCTGTGAGTTCGTTGTATGAGTATATGATTTGATTAATCGTCGAATCACTTCCATTGATACTGAAGGTCACCTCAAATTCACTTTGAGCCATCACATTTGCATCTGAAAAATGGTCATCACCGGCTCCGGGTTTCCCGGCAAAACTGTTGAAAAATTCTATGTTTCCGGACCCGTAAACCGAATCTTGTACCGCGAATGATGAGAGATCCCATGTTTGATCTTCACCTGACTGATCAATTATTGGAATTAAAGAACCTGACTGGCTGAATGAAATGAGCTCTACGTCAAACCCAGTGCCTATCAGCGCACTGAAATCGGACTCGTTGAGTGTGAACTGTGCTTTTGCATTCAGGGATAGTATCAACGAAAAAATACTGGCAAGAAAGAATCCATAAAATAAATGTGTAACTGTTTTTTTCATGTCGGATAGGGTTAGAGTGAATGATCCTTTTCTAATAATGCGCACAATCCGGGAGAAGAGGTTCAAAAAAAATATCGGCGCAATAAATAAGTGTGCCGGTTGAGGATCAGCACAATTGTCCGTTAATCAATATCGTACAGCAGAGAGAACAGATCCGTAGCGGTAATAGAAGGGTAGGATTCGAAATTATTCACCAGGTTATTGATCAGCTGAACATCGTACCTGGAGAAACTCAGTCGCTTTTCTTTCAGTGACCGAAGTGCCTGTCGAAATTCATTTTTTGCAAGCTCGGCTTCTTCAGAATTAAAACGGCATAGCGATAGATAGAGCATTGTACGTTCTGTCCAGATGTGGTCTTCTCCCAAGGCCCGGGTATAAATCTCATGTGATCTTTCAAAAAAGGCAGATGCTTCTTCCAGTTCACCCGAGCGTATATGCAATATGCCGAGTGATTCGTACGATGATCCTGTTCTCCAATGATTGTCGCCAAAATCCTCTCTGTTAATATCGAGCAGCTCAAGACGCATTTTTTCTGCATCATCAAATCTTCCTGCCGTTAAATGTAAAGCGGCAAGGTTATTCATCACGATCGTCGTATTCGGGTGTTTCAGGCCGTAAATATACCTGTTTATGTCAAGAGAACTGCGGTAATGCCGGCTCGCTTCATCAAACCTGCCCTGCACTTTTAGTAAATATCCAAGGTTATTGTGTATGATGGAGGATTCCAGGTTGTAGGGATTATCAGCAGGCAGGTTAAGAAGCAGTTCTTTGTACAATGTTTCGCTTTGCTGATAGTCATGATTCCTTCGATATGCCTGTGCTAAATTAGTTTGTACAGTTTTAAGCAGGTTATCGGATAGGTTCGCTTTTTTGATCTGCGCTAAAGCCTCCTCCAGATAGATAATAGCCAGCTGAGGATTGCCGAGTTCACTGAGTGTATTGGCATATGAAGAGTAAAGCGAGGTAATTGTCTCGGGATCAGAAATTCGCTGTAGCTCAATTATTTGAAGTGCACGATCAAAGTATTGGGCAGAGTAGTTAAAATTTCTTTCTGCTCTGTAGAGGTTTGCCAGTTCAAGCGTTGGCTTCAGCATGCTACTTGCCAATGAATCTTCCGAGATTGCCCAATAGGACTTATACGCATCTTTGAGCAGGATTTGTGATTGCTCGAAATCCCCCAGTTTTTTGTACGCACTTCCGAGCGAAATCAGGATGTCGGCTTTTGAAAGATCTGAACCCTCCCAGTTATCGAGTTTTTCACGGCCGGATTGCAGAATATCATACACGGTTAATGTATCATTAATATTGCTGAGCGGATCTGATGCATCAAAAAGGTCAACCATGAACCCGGCAATAAACGATGCCTGCTGCTCTTCGGCCATTGCTTTTTGGCGTTCTGCTTGTATGGTACTTATGTAGTAGAAGCTCAGTCCAAATAGAATTAAAATTATAACGGCAGCACCGGACAGAACACCACTGTTACGAACCGTAAACTTTTTCAGCTTGTAAAACCGGCGATTGGTTTTAAATGATAGAGGGCGGTTTTCACGATAGTTTCGGATATCGTTGAGCAGATCACCCGCTGACTGATATCGCTCAGCAGGATCTGTCTGGAGCGCTTTCTGAATGATATCATCAAGGTCGCACCTGAGCTGAGCTGCCGTACTATTATCTTTTGTCCTGGAACTGGCAATGGGAGGGGGGGAATGGAAAATAATCTGAATAGCTTCCCGGGGCGTTTTTTCTTTTAAGTCAAAAGGCAGTGATCCGGTAAGCAGCTCATACAGCAGTAACCCCAGTGCATAGACGTCGGTTGCTGTTGTGATAAGTCCACCCTTTAGTTGTTCAGGGGCTGCATGCCGAATAGAAAATGGTTTCAAATCGCCCGGATTGGTATCACTACCGGCAGAGATATCTTCCGGATCGATTATTTTGGCAATTCCAAAGTCCAGAATCTTACAGTTTCCATATGAATCAACAAAAATATTATCCGGCTTGAGGTCTCTGTGAACCACAAGGTTGGAATGAGCAAAATTCACTCCGTCACAAATTTGCTCCATGAGGTTCAATTTCCGATCGACACTGCAGTTTTGAGAACGGCAGTAATTGGTAATAGCTGATCCTTTCACATACTCCATCACCAGGTATGGGCGTCCGTTTTTGGTAATACCCCCATCATATATGCGTGCGATATTAGGATGGTTCAGCCTTCCCAGGACATTGCGCTCAATATTGAACTGATGAATGTGATGAGAATCGGTGCACTCCCTGCGGATTATTTTCAGGGCAACTGTGATCTGCAGATGACCGTCAGATCTCTCTGCCAGGTACACATTTCCCATACCTCCACTTGCCAGCTTTTCCAGGATTTTATAGGGACCGACCTGATCGGGTGGGTTTGCTTCATCAAACCTATCCGCTTCTATGTCGTTTATATTGATGTGGTCGATCAACTCGCTGCTTGATTCAATCAAGTCGTCCCAAAGAGTATCAGATTTATGGATTGATTTAAGAAAAGAAATAGCATCCTTGCGCATCTCATCGCTTAAACCATCATAGTTGCTGATAAAAGAGATGCGTTCTTCCATCGGCAGTTCCAGAGCCTGGTCGAGGATTCTATTCAGGGATATCCAGTGCTTTGTATCCATAACACTCAAATGATTTCTTTGCTTTTACACAGATGCGCGAACCGGATTAATACTCATTCATTTTTTGTTGATTTTCTGGTAGAACCAGCCGCGGGCCTTGATCCACTCGCGGTTGACGGTGCTTGGAGAAATACTGAGATTTTCAGCTGTATCCTCGATGCTTAATCCGCCAAAAAAACGCAGTTCAACAATGTGATACATGCGTTCATCAAATGTTTTCAGTTCAACCATCAAATCATTGATCTCTATGATAGTGTGAGCATGGTCATCGAGGCTGAGTCGCTCTTCGTTAAGAGTTATTTTGTGATTGTCTCCGCCACGTTTTTGAGCCGTTCGTTTCCGGGCGTAATCGACCAGAATTTGTCGCATAGAACGTGCAGAGATGGCGTAAAAATGAGTTCGGCCGTTGTAGTGGACCTCATCCTGGTCAATCAGCTTTTCGTAGGCTTCGTGAACCAGGCCTGTATTGCTGAGTGTTCGGGAACTGTATTCATTATTCAGCTGGTGACGTGCAATTCTTTTGAGTTTCTCGTAGACGAGCGGATAAAGCTTATTATACGCCTCCTTATCCCCTGAACTTACGTCATTAAGCAGCTGTGTGATCTCCATAAATTTGGATTGGTTTCTTCAAATATTTGCTCAGGCTATATGTACTAATAAATATGCAAAATTGTGTAAATTTTGTTTTTAAAAAAATCTAATGGTTGGATGAAATGCACAAAGTTATTGCAGATCTTTGAGAAGTGGCTATGTGGATTAGCGTGGTGCCGGGTTTCTCTTTTATCAATAAAGAGTCTATTCTATAACCAACTATGCATGGATATAAATGAGAAAAGTAAACGAATCATTGGTTTTGGCAGCAATCCAGACTCTGTGCCGTAGGGTTTGTTAAAGTTTGATGAGTGCAAGTATTGCTTGCGGTTTCTTACGTGGAACATTGGATCTTTAATATCTTACCCATACTAATCCATATATACTGGGAAGTATTCCAAGCTCAAAGATTATTTTAAAAGATTGACGATTCTGTTACTGTCGTAAACCGTTCAAGAAACTCCATTCCTTTGAATGAATTGCCTTTTGGATTCAGCTTTGGGCTCCAGACGGCAATACTGTACTGATTCGGACGTACGGCTACAATACCGCCGCCAACCCCGCTTTTTCCAGGTAGTCCGGTTCTGAATGAAAATTCACCCGCCTCGTCGTACATCCCGCAGAGCTGCATGATGGCGTTGATCCGTTTAGACTTACTCACAGAAATAACTTTTTCGTCAGAGTATGGGCAGCTTCCATACCCGGCAAGATAGAGAAATGTACTTGCGAGCTCCCTGCATGTCATCTCGATGGAGCAGAGATTAAAATACAGGTCGAGAACTTCTTCGATATCATTCTCAATATTACCAAATGATTTCATCAGGTAGATGAGGCTGCTGTTTCTGTGGCCGGTTTTCTTTTCAGAATCCGCAACACGCTTTGAGTAGTGGATATCCTGGTTTCCCGATAAATCCCGAATGAATTCGATCAGTTCATCCTTTGGATGTTTGCAGTGGCTGATCAAAATATCACACACAACAATAGCACCCGAGTTAATCATTGGGTTTCGCGGAATACCGTTATTGTATTCCAGCAGAGTGAGTGAGTTAAAAGGCGCACCTGATGGTTCAACTCCTATTCGTTTCCACAGATAATCCCCCTCCATTTTGTAGGCAAGAGTAAGCGAAAGTAATTTGGCAATGCTTTGAATTGAGAACTTCTCATTTGCGTCGCCGATGGAAAAGTGCTGGTCGTCGAGGGTGGTGAGATGAACGCCAAATTTTTGTGGATCAACGTCGGCCAGTTCAGGGATATAGGCCGCTACCTTCCCTGGATCAGCTATCTTTTTTAAGTCATCAAAGATGGAATTGATTGCTTCCTGGTAGTTCATATGAGGAAATTAATGAAAGTTGACTATAGTGATTTGTCAGTCTGAAATGCCAAAAAAATTGTCTGAAAATGCAATCAATCCGAACGCTTTTTCCAGGTCTCATATCCGGCTTCCTGATCCTTTCTATCGTTTGGAACTTCCCGAAGTGGGTCGCACTCTTTCCATGAGTCACGCATTTGCTGGGGAAGACGCTGATACCATCCGGTGCCTTCCGTCTTCCAGGCGGCCATCTCATCCGTTACGTCTTTCACAATTTTAGCGGGATTGCCGACCACAACTTTTCGATCGGGAATCTCCATCCCTTCCTTCACAAACGCCAGCGCCCCAATGATACACTCCTTGCCAATCGTGACGTTATCCATCACCACGGAATTCATGCCAACCAGTGTATTTTTCCCGATGGTTGATCCGTGAATAATGGCACCGTGGCCAATATGCGCAGCTTCATGAAGCGTCACCGTCACGCCCGGAAACATGTGGATCGTACAGTTCTCCTGAACATTGCATCCATCCTCAATCACAATCTTCCCCCAGTCGCCCCGAATCGCCGCACCCGGCCCGATGTATACATCTTTCCCAATAATCACATTGCCCGTCACAGCCGCCTGCGGGTGGATGAAGGCTGTTTCGTGGATGACGGGGATGTGGTTTTTATGTTTATAAATCATCTCATCTAAGTTAATTGTCTTGTCAAATTTGGATGGCTTTGTAAATCCTACGATTAGCATAGGTACAAGATTCTCATAGTCGTTTAAAAGCTGAAAAGTGGTTTGGAGATCCCATATCAGAGTACGGGATGATTGTTGATGGGGTTTTGCAAAACCCTCATTCGATAAATAAATATGAAAAAATCCTTGTCATTTCTGATATATATATATATATATGCATAAATCAACGCTATTTAAAAATAACTGTAATCCTCTTAACCTATTTATTATGAGATATTTAATATTGGTTGCCATCACAATGTCATTTTTACTAACATCATGTGACTCTTCAAGCATATCTACTTCTGAATCGACAGATGAGATAAATCTCAATAAACAGGAGCAAGCATTTATTGATAACATTGGAGAAATACATAACTTGGCTATAAAAAAACTTTACGAAAAACATGGTGATGAAATAAGCCACATGATAAATAGTTCAGAAGGTCTAAACAAAATGGCAAATATTATTTTGAATGAAGCAATGAAATCGGATTTATGGACAATCCAAAAAGACCCAAATTATGATATCAGTAAAATAGTAAAACCTATAGAAGCTTTATTTTTGGGTGAAAAACAATTGATAGATAATCACGAACAATACAAAAATTATTTGCTCTTTAATCTAGATAATATGGCATATATGTCTAGTAGATATTCAAGTATTTCTGACTACAAAAAAAATATACCAAATTTGGTTAAAGATGTAGATAACCGAGACTTTATACCATCATCAAGTATGGAGATCATGATGAATAACGTTATGGCATCTTCCTCTAGACTTTGGAAGAATAGTAGTTTGATCTCCAATTCAGAAAATGTAACAAATCGTTTCACAAAATCTACTAACACATATTTCAGTAAAACGACAGGTAATATTACATTTTCTTCAAATGAAGAAGATGAAAGTTATTTGGATGGTTTTGTTTGTAGAAACGGCACAATCATTGCAGATGCAGAGGGGCTTATGATTGGGTCAATAGGTGGAGGGTTTATTGGTGGTGTAATTGGTACGGTCGTGGGATCAGTTGTTTATAATGAGGTGGAGCACAATTCAGGTATATGTGAAGAGGAAGAAGTAGAGTAAATATTTTTGTTCAAATAAAATTAAATAAATTGAGTAGATATAATTTTGAATCAAGATATATATATATATATATATAGTGCAGTTGATCACACGCATATTTCTTTGATTACATTATTTAACTTAAAAAATTAGAAAAACTCTGTATCAGATCATACAATGATGTTCAAGGAGACTTTTTAAGTTCAAATACATTATTTAATAATTACATTAAATTTTAATTATTTGTTATGAAAAAGGAAGAATTTACTAAGTACGATATCATTTTTATAATAATCGCAGTCATTACGTTGATATCACTAAATGAGTTTTTCGTTAAGGAATTATTTGGTGGTATAACTTTCACATTAGTAATTATAAGCTATTTTTCGGGTCGTTACGTAGAAAAAAAATTGAGTAAAAATGTTGAACAGAGTTTAAAAAAAACCTGAGTTAAGAAGATCTATTTTCTAAAATTATCGCATACCCCTGCCCAACCCCAATACACATCGTTACCAACGCATACCGCTTCCCCTGTTTCTTTAGTTCGATGGCTGCAGTCTGGAGGATGCGGGCACCGCTGACGCCCAGGGGATGACCGAGGGCAATGGCTCCGCCGTTTGGGTTGATGCGTTCGTCATCGTCATCAAGGCCCATTTTTCGGGTACAGGCGAGGACCTGTGCGGCAAACGCTTCGTTGAGTTCGATGATGTCCATGACATCCAGCGTGAGTCCGGCGCGTTTCAGAGCAAGTTCCGAGGCATATACCGGTCCGATTCCCATAATTCGCGGCTCCACACCGGCAACACCGGAAGAGACAATTCGTGCCATTGGCTCAAGATCGTAATCCTTGATAGCTTTGTCTGATGCAATCAG
>Ga0209931_1001834_pt1 | contig 11226 bp, 11 predicted proteins | sample SalPonR1_B_D1_MG_FD_185697 | JGI IMG/M metagenome (GOLD analysis project Ga0209931, IMG submission 185697) | Salt pond soil microbial communities from South San Francisco under conditions of wetland restoration - Salt Pond MetaG R1_B_D1_MG... ...
CCGCGAACGGCATCACCGAGCCCACCCCGATCCAGACCCACGCCATCCCCCATGCGCTCGACGGGCATGACGTGATGGGGCTGGCGCAGACCGGCACCGGCAAGACCATGGCCTTTGGCCTGCCGCTGGTCACGCGGCTGATGGAGGCACCGGGCCGGCCCGCGCCGAAATCCGTGCGCAGCCTGATCCTCGCCCCCACCCGCGAATTGGCGGGCCAGATCCGCGACGCGCTGATGACGCTGGTCAAGGACAGCCCGATCAAGATCGGCCTCGTGGTCGGCGGTGCCTCGATCAACCCGCAGATCAACCGGCTGGCGCGAGGCACCGATATCCTCGTGGCGACGCCGGGGCGGCTGCTTGATCTCATAGACCGGCGCGCGCTGCGGCTGGACGGGGCCGAATTCCTCGTGCTCGACGAGGCCGACCAGATGCTTGATCTGGGCTTCATCCACGCGCTGCGCCGCATCGCCGGGCTGTTGCCGTCAGAGCGGCAGACCATGCTGTTTTCGGCCACCATGCCGAAGCAGATGGAGGAGATCGCGGCCAGCTACCTGCGCAATCCGCGTCGCGTGCAGGTGAGCCCCCCGGGCAAGGCCGCCGACAAGGTCGCGCAGGAGGTTCATTTCGTTGCCAAGGCCGAAAAGCCCGACCTGCTGATCGAATGCCTCGACAAGCACCGAGACGAGCTGGCGCTGGTCTTCGGTCGCACCAAGCATGGCTCGGACAAGCTGGCGCGCAGGCTCGAACAGGCGGGCTTTGCCGTGGCGGCGATCCACGGCAACAAGAGCCAGGGACAGCGCGAGCGCGCGCTCGCGGCGTTCCGCGACGGGCGTGTGCGAGTGCTTGTGGCGACGGACGTGGCGGCGCGCGGGCTCGATATCCCGGCGGTCACCCATGTCTACAATTACGAATTGCCCAACGTGGCCGAGAACTATGTCCACCGCATCGGCCGCACCGCGCGCGCCGGGCGCGACGGCACGGCCATCGCGTTCTGCGCACCCGACGAGATGGGCGAGCTGAAGGATATCCAGAAGGCCCTGGGCACCACGATCCCCGTGGCCTCGGGCCGCGCGTGGGAGGTGCTGCCCGACCCCAAGGCCAAGCCCAAGGGCCGCGGCGGCCCGCGCCGGGGCGGTGGCGGGGCCAAGCCGGGGGCCGGGGCGAAGCCGGGCGGTCAGCGCCGCAGACGCCCGCGCCGCGCGGCCTGAGCGCTACTTGACCAGGGCGATCACCTCGCGGAAACGCGGGTGATCGGCCCCGCCCAGCCATTCGAAGACCGCCATCTCCGTGGTCACGAGCGCCGCCCCGTGGCAGGCCATGCGCGCCAGCGCGGCCTCGCGATCGGCGGGCGTGCGCGATCCGGCGGCGTCAGTGACCACCGCCACCTCGCGCCCCGCGTCCAGCAGGCCCAGCACGGTCTGGAGCACGCAGACATGCGCCTCGCAGCCCGCCACGACGATGCGATGCCCCGGTGCGATCCGCGCGGCGAGCCCGGTCTCGGGGCATGCGTCGAACCGCGATTTCGCCAGCACCTCCTCGCCCGGCTCGGGCGCAAGTCCGGCCACGGTGCGGCCCAGCTTTTCGGGAATTTGCTCGGTATAGCCGCGCGGCACGTCGAGGCACCGCGCGGCCCCGAGCAGGATCGCCGCCCGCGCGGTGACGCGCCCGCCCTCGTGGATCGCGGGCATGAGCCGCGCCTGAAAATCGATGAGCAGCAGGTGAGATGCGGTGGCGGAGAGCAAGGGCATGGCGGGGAGGATAGGCATTGGCAGTGTGGCCGGCAAGGCCATTCCTGGCCGCACTCCTATCCGCCGGATTTCCATGTGTTGAGCAGCAGGCTTGTCTCCGAGCTTGCGATCCCGTCGAAGCGGCGGATCTGCGCCAGCACCCGGTCGAGCGCCTCGAGCGTGTCGGTGCCGATCTCCACGATCACGTCCCAGCGCCCGTTGGTGGTGTGGATCGCGCGCACCGACGCCAGACCGCCCAGTTGCCGGATGATCCGCTCGGTCCCGCGCCCCTCGATGCCCAGCATCATCAGCCCGCGCACCGGGTCGCGCAGCGTGTCGCCGCGCAAGACCACGGTAAAACCCACGATCTCGCCCTTCGCCTGAAGCCGCTCGATCCGCGCGCGCACGGTGGTCCGCGACACGCCGAGGTTGAGCGCAAGATCGGAGAGCGACGCGCGCGCATCGTGGCGCAGTGCCGAGAGCAGGCGGCGGTCGGTCTCGTCCATTTCGAAGCCTTCTGCATTCGTTTCGCAGGAACTGCGCCCGATAAGTGCAAAATACCCGCTTCAAATCAACCCGATTCGGAGCGACATCAGGGGCAAGGCCATCAAGGAGACGATCATGCCCCCCAAGGATATCCTGCTTGTCGGCGCGCCGGTGGACAGCGGCAAGGCACGGCGCGGCTGCCTGATGGGCCCCGATGCCTATCGCACCGCGGGCCTCGCCGAACAGTTGGCCGAACTTGGCCTCACGGTGCACGACCTGGGCAACGTCGCCCCAGCGACCGCCACGCCCTCACCCGACATGCCGCGCCATGTCCACGCCCCCGCCGAGACAGCGGGCTGGACGGCCGCGCTGTCGGAGGCCGGCGAACGCGCCGCCGCGCAGGGGCTGCCCATTTTCATGGGTGGCGATCACAGCCTGTCGCTCGGCTCCATCGCCGGGATGGCCAATCACGCCGCCGCCGAGGGACGCCCGCAATTCATCCTCTGGCTGGACGCCCATAGCGACATTCATACGCCGCAGACCACCGGCTCGGGCAACCTGCACGGCACGCCGATCGGCTATGTCACCGGGCGGCGGGGATTTCACGGCTTTCCGCCCGTGGCTCACCCGGTGCCGCAGGAGAACATCTGCATGATCGGGCTACGCTCGGTCGATGGCGCGGAACGCGAGACCCTCGCCGGAACCGCCATACGCACCCATGATATGCGCGAGATCGACGAGCGGGGCATCGCCCGCCCGCTGGCCGAATTCCTCGCCGATGTCGAAAGGGCGCAGGGCGCGCTGCATGTCTCGCTCGACGTGGATTTCCTCGACCCGTCCTTCGCGCCTGCCGTGGGCACCACCGTGCCCGGTGGGGCCACCATCCGCGAGGCGCATCTGGTGATGGAGATGGTCAGCGACAGCGGCCTTCTCACCTCGCTCGACCTCGTCGAGCTTAACCCGTTTCTCGACGACCGCGGCCGCACCGCGCAGGTGATGGTCGATCTCGCCGCCTCGGCGCTCGGTCGCCGCGTCTTCGACCGCGTGACCCGCGCCTACAGCTGAGGAGAGCCCCATGCCAATCGCCCCTTCCGAGAAGGCCTACGTGCCTTTCGTCTCCGTCGATCACATGATGAAGCTCGTCCACCATATCGGCATCGAGGCCATGCTGCGCGGTCTGGCCGAGTATATCGAAGCCGATTTCCGCCGCTGGAACCTCTTTGACAAGACCCCGCGCATCGCCTCGCATTCCGACGAGGGAGTGATCGAGCTCATGCCCACCTCCGATGGCGAGGTCTACGGCTTCAAATACGTGAACGGCCACCCCAAGAACACGAAGGCCGGCTTGCAGACCGTCACCGCCTTCGGGCTCTTGGCGAATGTCGGAAACGGCTACCCGGTACTCTTGTCGGAGATGACGGTGCTTACCGCGCTGCGCACAGCGGCCACCTCGGCGATGGTCGCCAAACATCTCGCGCCCAAGGGGGCCGACACCATGGCGATGATCGGCGCGGGCGCGCAATCGGAATTCCAGAGCCTCGCGATGAAGGCGCTGGTCGGGCTGAAATCCGTGCGGCTCTTCGACATCGACGCGGCCGCCACGGAGAAGGCCGCGCGCAACCTTCAGGGCATGGGCCTCGAAGTGGTCAAATGCCGCTCTGCCGAGGAGAGCATGGAAGGCGCGCAGATCATCACCACCTGCACCGCCGACAAGCAATACGCCACGATCCTCACCGACAACATGATCGGGTCGGGCGTGCATATCAACGCCATCGGCGGCGACTGTCCGGGCAAGACGGAACTCGCGCCCGCGATCCTGCACCGCTCTTCGATCTTCGTCGAATACCCCGAGCAGACCCGCATCGAGGGCGAGATCCAGCAGCTCGACGCCGGTCACGCTGTCACCGAGATGTGGCAGGTTCTGGCGGGCGAGGTGCCGGGGCGCACGAGTGCGGAGCAGATCACGCTCTTCGACAGCGTGGGTTTCGCCATCGAGGATTTCAGCGCCCTGCGTTACATCCGCGACCATATCGGCGGTACCGATTATTACCGCGACCTCGACCTTCTCGCCGACCCGGACGATCCGCGCGACCTCTTCGGGATGCTGATGCGTGCCGCCCCCTGAGCACGGCTTGAACGGGGGGCTGCATTCTGGCATAGGCGGTGCCACGTGATTGGATTTGTGCCATGCCCGTCCACGGCGCAGGCGCCGATTGAACGGGGGCTATAGCCTGCATTTCTTCATCATCATTCCGGTCTTCAACGGCGGCGACAAGATCGCCCGCACGATCGACAGCCTGCGCGCACAGACCGCTCTGGACGACGGCACCGCGTGGCTTTCGGTGTTGGTGATGGACGGTGCCTCGACCGACGACACCCGTGCGCGCGTTGCGGCCCTCGATGATCCGCGCATCGCGATCGTATCGCAGCCCGATGATGGGATGTACGACGCGCTGGCGCGCGCTCTTGCGCGTGCGGGCGGCGACGTGGCGGGCTACCTGCCCGCGGGCGAGGTGCTCGACCCTCATGCATTCGCGGTGGTGGCCGAGGTGCTGACCCGCTACCCGGAGATCGCCTGGGTCACCGGGCAGGAGGTGACCCGCAACGCCGCCGGGCAGATCATCAATTGCCGCCTGCCACACCCGTTCCACCGCCGCTTCTTCGAGTGCGGGATGTATGGCACGCGGCTCACCGTACTCCAGCAGGAAAGCACGCTATGGCGCAGCGCGCTCAACGCGCAGATCGATCGCGACCGCCTCGCCGCCTGTCGGCTGGCGGGCGATTACCTGCTGTGGCGCAGCTTCGCGCGGGACCACGAGCTTTACGTGGTCGACACCCATATCGGGTCCTTCACCGTCGAGCCGGGGCAGCTCTCCAAGCAGGAGCCGGGTGCCTACCGGCGTGAATTGCGCGCCCTGCGCCGCCGTCCGGCGCTGTGGGAGCGGCTCGCCGCGCTGCTCTACCGCCAATACGTCAAGCGCACCCGCCCCGGAAGACGCGCAAGTCGCCTGATCCGCTTCGATCACGACAGCGGTGAATGGCGGCTTGGCGGGCGATGAACGCGGGCAGAGGGTGTCTTGATATTGGGCGGGCCGGGCACGGATTGCCGTGCCCGGCCACCGCGGCTCTTGCGCTCAGCGTGCGCGCAGGGCCATCAGCCAGATCGCGGCGAGGCCCAGCGAGGCGAGCATGTTCCAACTCGCCATCGACAGGCCCAACATCTCCCATGGCACCTCGTCGCAGCGCACCAACGGCGCGGCCATGATCTGATCGAACAGCTCTTCGCTGCTCAGCCCGCCTACCGGACCGCCCGAGCAATCCGACGGCCCCGGCCACCAGCCGCGCTCGACGCCCATGTGATAGCCGCCGATCCCGGCGGTGGCGAGCGCCGCGAGCGCACCGAGCCCGGCCATCAGCGCGGGCCAGCCGACAAGCGCTGCCAGCCCGAGACCGGCGGCGATGCCGTGCGGCCAGCGCTGCCAGATGCACAGTTTGCAAGGGGCGAGGCCGCCCATGTGCTGGAACGCAAGCGCGCCCAGCAGCATCGCGGCGGAGCCGCCGGCGGCGAGGAGGATGAGGATTGTCTGTCGGGTCATGGCATCACAGGTAACGCGTGAGGTAGAAGCCGCCAAACAGCAGCACGACGAAGACGACGGTCAGCAGGCCCAGCCGCCGCTCGATGAAATCGCGGATCGGTGCGCCGAACTTCCACAACAGCCCCGCCACGAGAAAGAACCGCAGCGCACGGGCGAGGATCGAGGTGGCGACAAAGGTGCCGAGCGGCATCCCCGTCCAGCCCGACATGATGGTGATGACCTTGTAGGGAAACGGCGTGACCCCCGCCGTGAGTACCGCCCAGAAGCCGAAATCGTTGAACCGGGTGTTGAATGCCTCCATCGCGTCGCCCTTGCCGAGGGCCGCGAGGATGGGCTGGCCGATGCTCTCGTAGGCGAAGGCCCCGATGGCATAGCCCAGCATTCCCCCCAGCACCGACGAGACCAGCGCCACCCCCGCGATCAGCCACGCCCGCGACGGACGCGCCAGGATCATCGGGATCATCAGCACGTCCGGCGGGATCGGGAAAACCGAGCTTTCGGCGAAGGATATGACGGCCAGCACCCACAGCGCGCGCGGGTGGTCTGCCATACGGATGGTCCAGTCGTAGAGCGCGCGCAGCATCGGTTGTCCTCGGGATCGGGTCGCAGTGAGACACCATGGCGGCTCAGTGCGGTCAAGCCCTTTCGCCGCCGCACACAGCCTCTGGACGCAGGCGGCGGCCTCGGCTAGAGACAGGGCAGGCGCGGGTGTGGCGGAATGGTAGACGCGAGGGTCTCAAACACCCTTTCCGCAAGGAGTGTCGGTTCGAATCCGACCACCCGCACCAACACCCCCTTAGCCCCGCTGACGTGAAAAAGGCGACGCAGTTCCGCGCCGCCGCTATCTCTGGCGTGCCGTGCACGTGTACCGGTCAGCGGCCCCAGGACCGTACCGGTCCGCAATCCATATGTACGAAATTGGAACGCGAATAGCGGCCAACGCCGCCCCCGTTGCAGGCCACCGCGGCGCGGAACATCTGCTCGACCGAGCGGCTTCCGAGCCGCAGGTCGGCGGCCTGGCCGATTACGTGCCGCGAGTTCTTGGCCACCCCGCTGGAGCGCCGCCGCAGCATGGCGTTGGTCTGCGGGCTGCGGTAGCCGCTAAGCAATATGTAGGGCTCGGTCGCGTCGAGCAGATTGTGGCTTGCGGTCATGATGTCGATCGTGCGGCGGTCGATCACGCGGGTCTGGTCGGAGCGCCAGTCACGCATGAACAGCGTGATCTCGTTGAGCGCTTCGGCGATGTAGTCGCCCTCGATCCAGTAGATCGTGTCGAGCCTTTCGCCCGTCCGGGGCGAGACCATTCGAAGCCGCCGGATGTCTCCGGCACCGCGCAGGAAGCCGGCCGCGTTGGTGAAGGTCGGGGCTGCGGCCACCGCTGTTGCGGCAAAGGCCGCAAGAATGCCGCGTCGTGTCATTCCAGTCGAGCTGAACTCTGTCATTGCCTAAAGCGCCTGTCCCGTCTTCTGCGTCCGGCCACTTGCTTGCGACCGGTTGTTGATCTCCCCAGATGCACGAGTTTTATTGCATAACGAGAATCGTCAACCAACCCCCGAATCGACATATTTCGTGAGGCGCAAGAGTTTCGGCGGGATCTTGCGCATCTTTCCGGGATACGTGGCGGAAATGCGACCCTGTGTACCGATCGCCCGCATCCCAGGTGATTTTTCCTGTCACTGACGCCAAAGTGTCAGGGAAGAATTGAGATTTATGCGCGATACTGTCTATCTTGGGTACAGGTGTTGGTCTTTTCGAGGGGATCGGGATGTCGTCGGTTGTGTTGCGCAAATGTCTTGGGATCGGGTTGGGTCTGTGTCTTGCCGGGGCCCTAAGCGGTCAGGCAGTGCGCGCCGAAGGGGCCGGGGCGGGGTTGCCGAAAGTGATCCCTGCGGTGATGGCCGGCGCGATGGCCGAGGCCCTCGATGCCGCCCGCGACTCGGCGTTCCGGCAGGCGGTCGCGGAGGCCGCGGGCAACGACCGCGACCTTGCCGAATTCTATCGGGCCACCGGTTATCGTCCGGTCTGGACCGGCGATGACGCCGCGGATCGCGCGCGCCGGGCGGCGCTCCTGCGGGCGCTCGGCGACGCCGCGCTGCACGGGCTGCCGGAGGCGCGGTATGGTCGCGCGACGCTGCTGGCGCGGATGGCCGATATCCGCTCGACCCGCGAGATGGGCGAAGTGGAAGTGGCGTTGAGCCGCGCCTACCTGGCCTATGCCCGCGACGTGCAGTCCGGCGTTCTGGTGCCGGGCCGCGTGGTGGATGACATCAAGCGCAGCGTGCCCCGCCGTGCCGCCGGCGACTTGCTGAGCGAGATCATGCAGGGCGAACCGCGCGCGGTGTTGCGCGCGCTGGCACCGCAGACCAACGAGTATCGCCGCCTGATGAAGGAACGGCTGCAGCTTGAAGGGGTGATCGCGCAGGGCGGTTGGGGCGCGACCGTGCCCGGCGGCAAGCTCGAGCCCGGCGATTCCGGCGCGGCCGTGATCGCCCTGCGAGACCGGCTTGTCGCGCAGGGCTATCTTGCCCGCAGCGCGACCGCGCGTTTCGACGGACGGATACAGGCCGCCGTGCAGGCCTTCCAGGTCGATCACGGGCTGGAGATCGACGGGATCGCCGGGCCCTCGACGATAGCCGCGATCAACGTTCCGGCGGAGGAACGGCTCGCCTCGGTGCTCGTGGCGATGGAGCGCGAGCGCTGGCTGCCCGCCGGGCGCGGCGCACGCCACGTGCTCGTCAACCTCGCCGATTTCAGCGCCCGCATCCTCGACGATGACAGCGTCACGTTTGAGACGCGGGCGGTGGTCGGCAAGGACATGAGCGGGCGGCGCAGCCCCGAGTTCTCCGACGAGATGGAGCACATGATCGTCAACCCGACATGGCACGTGCCTCGCTCGATTACCGTAAACGAGTACCTGCCCAAGATGCAGGCCAACCGCAACGCCGTGGGGCATCTGCGTATCTATGACAGCCGGGGCCGCGTCGTGCCGCGCAGCGCGGTGAATTTCAACGCCTATTCGGCGCGCAGTTTTCCGTTCCGGCTCAAGCAGCCGCCCTCGACGCGTAACGCGCTGGGACTGGTCAAGTTCATGTTTCCCAACAGGTACAACATCTACCTCCACGACACCCCGCAAAAGCACCTGTTCGCCCGCGAAAAGCGCGATTTCAGCCACGGCTGCATCCGGCTCGCGCAGCCCTTCGATTTCGCCTACGCGCTGCTGTCCGTACAGGAGGCCGACCCCAAGGACCGCTTTCACAGAGCGCTCGACAGTGGCCGCGAGACGCGCATCGACCTCGACCGGCACGTGCCGGTGCACCTCATCTACCGCACCGCGATCACCCGCGCGGGCGGGCAGACGCAGTACCGAAACGACGTCTACGGACGCGACGCGCGGATCTGGCAGGCGCTGGAACGGGCAGGGGTTTCGCTGCGCGCGCAAGGCGTCTAAAACCCTCTTCGACAGAAGAGGTGGCGCATGTCCTACAGTATCGAAGAGGTGGCCCGCGCGCTCGGAGCGCGCGCCTTCGGGGCAACGGGGATCACCGTGGACGGGGTGGCCGAGCCCGCGGACGCAGGTCCCGGCGACCTCGCTTTGGCGATGAAGCCCGACTATGCCGACGGGCTGGCGCAGGGCCGCGCCCGCGCAGCGGTGGTCTGGGACGGGGCCGACTGGCAGGCCATGGGGCTAGAGGCGGCGCTGGTGGTGCCGCGCCCGCGCTACGTGATGTCGGGACTGACGCGGCTGCTCGATCCCGGCCAGGGATGGGGCGGCGGCATCCACCCTTCTGCGGTGGTCGATCCGGGCGCGGAGCTTGCCCCCGACGTGTCGGTGGGACCGCTCGCGGTAATCTGCGCCGGTGCGCGCATCGGCGCGGGCTCGGTGATCGGGCCGCAATGCTTCGTGGGCACCGACGCTGTGCTGGGCGAGGGGACGTTCCTGCGCGAGGGGGTGCGCATCGGCGCGCGGGTCCGCATCGGCGCGCGCTTCATCGCGCAGCCCGGCGCGGTCGTGGGCGGCGACGGGTTCTCCTATGTCACGCCCGAGACCTCGGCGGTCGAGCAGGGGCGCGCCACGCTCGGCGATATCGAGGGTACCGACGCGCAGAGCTGGGCGCGCATCCATTCGCTGGGCGGTGTCACCATCGGCGATGACGTGGAGCTCGGCACCAACTGCACCATCGACCGCGGCACCATCCGCGACACACATGTGGGCGACGGTACCAAGATCGACAATCTGGTGATGATCGGCCACAACGTCATCATCGGGCGCGATTGCCTGCTGTGCGGGCTGGTTGGCATCGCCGGGTCCACGCGGATCGGCAACAACGTGGTGCTCGCGGGCAAGACCGGGGTGAGCGACAACATCTTCATCGGCGACAACGTCATCACCGGTGGCGGCACCATCGTGCTCTCGAACATCCCGGCGGGCCGCATGATGCTGGGCTACCCGGCGATGAGGATGGAAACCACCGTCGAGGTCTTCAAGGGCTTTCGCCGCCTGAAAAGATTGTTCGACGACGTCGCCGGCCTTAAGAAAACCGTTACAGACCTGTCGCAGAAGCGCTGAGACAGCCCCGTCAACGGGGCGCAGACGGAAAGACCACGCCATGAGCAATACCGAGGACCGTGTCATCGCGATCATCGCCGAGCAGGCGGTGCTGGACCCCTCCGACGTCACGTCCGACAGCACGCTGGAGGACCTGGGCATCGACAGCCTCGGGCTGGTCGAGAGCATCTTCGCCATCGAGGAGGCGTTCGACATCTCGGTGCCGTTCAACGCCAACGAGCCGGAAAAGAGCGATTTCGACATTTCCTCGGTGCGCGCCATCGTCGCGGGCATCGAGCGGCTCATCGCGGAACAGTCGTGACCCGCGTCGTCATCACCGGGGCGGGCACGATCAACCCCCTCGGTGCCGATGTGCCCGCCACGCTCGAGGCCATGCGCGAGGGGCGCTGCGGCATCGGCGAGCTGGAGTTCCGCGATGTCGAGCGGCTGGCCATCCGCATCGGCGGGCAGGTGCGCGGCTACGATCCCGAGACGGTGTTCAACCGCCAGCAGCTTGCGCTCTACGACCGGTTCACGCAATTCACCCTCGTTGCCGCGCGGCAGGCGATCGCGCAGGCGGGGCTCGAGTTCAAGGGCGAGCTTGCGGCGCGCGCGGGCGTGATACTGGGCAACTCCGGCGGTGGCATGACAACGCTCGACGACAATTACCGCTCGGTCTACGAGGAGGGCAAGAACCGCGTGCACCCCTTCGTTGTCCCGAAGCTGATGAACAACGCCGCCGCCTCGCACCTGTCGATGGAGTTCAACCTCAAGGGGCCCACCTTCACCGTCTCCACCGCCTGTGCGTCGTCCAATCACGCGATGGCGCAGGCGTTCCAGATGGTGCATGGCGGGATCACCCCTGTGATGG